>ERZ773359.3255-NODE-3255-length-18951-cov-5.500741_pt1 | contig 18951 bp, 15 predicted proteins | sample MGYA00374955_ERZ773359 | MGnify/ENA primary metagenome ERZ773359 (study PRJEB29098, sample SAMN04486028) | biogas fermenter metagenome | study: EMG produced TPA metagenomics assembly of the Biogas fermentation microbial communities from Germany - Plant 4 DNA1... | reverse complement strand
ATTCCCGTATATAGTTTGTCATTTTCACATTCTAAAATATAAACACTATACAATTTTATCTTCCTCACTTACCTTCACATTCGCCCTAAGATGGCTATGCCCACAACCTCTTTTAGGTGTGGGCTGATTCTAATTCTATCCGTACAACTTCGTTAACAGCTTGATCTAGAATATATAAAAAAACATCATCAGCTACTAGTTTTAAGTCTTTTACATTAACCTCTTTCTCCAATAGCTCTCGCCAAACTTGAGATTTAGAAAGAGCATATTCCTTCAAGTCATGGTGAATGCAGCAAACTTGCTACACAAATCCACCATGTTAATCTGCTTATTGTATCATTCCCCCTAGATTACTTGTTCTCTTCATTTTCTTTATAGAATCTAGAGGGTTTTTCCTTTAATTTTCGCCGCATTTTAGAAAATTATTAGAATAACAAAAAAGGAACAAAGCATTACTGCCCGTTCCTAGACTTTAATCTTAACTACCACTTTTTTAATAGCTTCCGATTCACCAACCATTACCCCTGGTCGATGCACATCCTCAGGAAAGAAAATAGCAAATGTTCCCGGTTTTGCTAGAATCATGCTTCCTTCACCAGCATAGTAGAGACAATCTTTTTCTACTAAAGCATCTTGAATAACTTCCATATCATCGATATGGGCATAACCCATCTGCTCAGTTCCAGCTAGTACATATTGAATATCTAGGTACTTTTTATGGGATTCCCATTTAGCTGCTTCAGGTTGTTTACTTTGATATTCTTGCACTATATAGTAAATATTGTCGCCATCCAACTCATATCTTCCTGGTTCAGCTTGTGAAAGATCATTATTCAGCAAAAACTCTAAGGCAGTGTCAATACGCTGATTAATTCCAAGATATAGCTTGGCATTCTGAATTCGATCATAAATCATCGAGGATTCCTCCTTAAATTCAACTTAATAATCACATCTTACCACAGCAATTCTAGTGTTGCCAAGAACTGTCAAAAATATTTTTTACTTTAAATTGCTAACAACCGTTCAAGAGTTAATGGCTGAACGAACATAAAACTATCAATTGTCTTACAGTAGTCAGGAAGTTGTCATTTTGATTTGATTGCATGATTCTTCATTATCTCTTAGTTGGTTTCTTCCTCTAGCTACAATCGTTCCATCCTGGTCTACAATTACGGCAGCAATTCCATAAGAACCTGCATTATAGGCCTGGATAGCTAAGTTTAAACATTCATGCCAAACACCTAGAGTTTTACTCATCAGACTCCCTCCAATACTAATGTTATACTTTCACCTTCACAAGCTGGCTGTTTGTTTTTATGTAATGTTTGTTAACATTAAGTTATCGTCTTTATCATTAATTTTTCTTGATGTCTTAAATAGTAATTGTTATAATCAACGGCGGCGTGAAGAAGAAAAGGCAAACACTTCGAAAGAAGTGGACGCAAAGCTACGAGTCTAAAGCTGTCTCAGCTATGATCGCCGGGTTTCCTAAACTTCATTTAGTAAGCTAATGCGTCATCAAGTCTCTTCCTAGTCCTATTGGGAAATTTTCTCCATGCAGGCATCATGCATGCCATAAAGTCCTTCACTTTCCTTACCTTTAATCCAACAAATCGCTAGCTCACTTTCAGCGAAATATATATATGCAAAACCTTCAGGAACTAGAGTACCAACTGGCAAAAACATACCAATCCAATATTCAAAGGTGTTATCAAAATCAAACATGTCGCAGCGCATTAATCCCAGAGAGCCATTATCAACATTTTCAAGCTTTCCTAACTTCTCTAAGAGCTCAAACCAACCGTTGGCAAACCACTCTCCCCACTTGTGCCCAAAGCCACCTTGACAATCAGCATTTGTGTAACACTTACCAATAAAACGACAAGCAGGGAGCCGCTCTTGGTAAACCTTAATAATTTCAGGAGTCATACTTATTCCTCCTTAAAGGATTTAGTTTGGTAAAGCATGCCATTTAATTATCCAGAATGAAATAATTTCCTGCCAAAGTAATCAACTTTTTCTTAAATGGGTGGATAGTTATAATAGAAGTATGGACAAGAAAGAAAGGTGAAAATGATGCTTAATACTTTAACAGGGAAAATTGTAGGTCTAAGTTTATTGTCCTTATTAATTATCTTTTCTAGTACCGCCACTGAGTCCCAGCCAGAAACAGAATTTTTTGAACTAAACGTTAACCATACCGTAGAAGATAATCAAGTTATTTTTGACTTTGAACTAATTAATAACCATGAATCTGAACAAGTTTTGCAATTTGGATCCGGTCAACAATACGAGATAATCATTATCAATGATAAACAAGAAGAAGTTTATCGCTACTCCGATGGCAAATTCTTTACTTTAGCCTTAGTTTACAAAGACCTAAAACCAGGTGAAGGGTTAAAATGGCAAGAAGTATGGACTCCAACCGATAATGGGATATACACTGTGCAAATCTCTATATTAACTCGATTAGCTAATAGTGAGCAAGAAATTCCATCTGAACAGCTAACAAAAAGCTTTGAGATTGAACTACAAGCTAGCGATGCTAAGAGCATCATTAAAACCATCTCAGATGAAACTATTTTAGCCATTAAAAACAAAGATTCAGAGAAATGGGCTCAATTAGTTCATCCAATAAAAGGTGTTCGCTTTACCCCATACACTTATGTATCCGTAGAACGAGATGTGGTTTTTGTTCAAGAAGACATCAGGAACTTCTTCAATGACCAAAACCAATATTTATGGGGTTATTATGATGGTACCGGCTGGGATATTTTATTAACTCCTACTGAATACTACGAGAGGTTTATATACAGTCATGATTTTATCAATGCTGAACAAGTAGGCTATAATGAAGTTTTAAGTCATGGCAACATGTTAGAAAACCAATTTGAAGTTTATGACAATCCAATTATCGTGGAATATTACTTTCCTGGATTTAACCTAGAATATGGCGGGTTAGACTGGCGCAGTCTTCGGTTAGTTTTTGAAGAATATAACAATACGTGGAAGTTAGTTGGCGTTATTTCTAATCAATGGACAATCTAAGTATAGGCAGGTTTACACCTGCCTATTTTTAATTAACCATTTACCACAGCATCAAGTTCTTTGGTAACTTCAGCTAAGCTTTCAGCCAATGCAGATAAATGTTGAACTGCTACTTCTTGTTGTTGGGTAGATGCTGCTATTTCTTCACTTCCTGCATTCAATTCTTGGGTAGCGGATGCAATAGCTTGAATTTCAATAGCAACCTCTCCAATCCGTTCTACTATCGTCTTTAACATTAATTCCGTTTCATTGAGCGAAGCATAGCCAGTTTTAGTTTGCAGATTGCTATGAACAAAGGTTTCCTTCACAACTTTTGTTTGTTCAATAAAACTTTGAATTAGATTCTGGATACTAGCTGTTGAACGTTGAGTTTCCTCGGCTAATTTACGGATTTCATCAGCTACCACTGCAAAACCACGTCCCTGCTCACCTGCTCGCGCCGACTCAATTGCCGCATTTAAAGCTAATAAATTGGTTTGCTCAGCAATGCTAGCAATAATGTCAATAATACTGGCTATCTCATTGGTAGCATCAACCAGATCTTCCACTACTTCTTGCGATTCCTCAGAAGCATTAATAACTTCTGTCATAACAACCTGAGTATTTTCCATTTGTTTTAATCCTTGATTTGCCAAATCATCAACTTCATTAGTTGCTTGTGCTATATGTTTTGATGTATTGCTTACCGTATCAGTTGTCGCAGTAAACTCTTGAATTGTAGCTGCCACTTGAGTTAAAGCACTAGCAGTTTGAGCTGTGGAAGTTGATAAATCTGTACCAATCGATGTCACTTGATTCACAACAGACTTAATTTTGTCATACAAGTTGATTATATTTGTATTTTGTTGTTGTACTTCCTGTTCTTTTTGTTCCGCATAAGTTATTAGATTTAGAGCTGATCGAGATAGCACATATGCTATAACTGCCCCTAGGATAAATAATCCAGTTAAAAAAATCCAATTTTGAGCTGAATAATTATAAACATATACTGCAGGATTGATCGAGGCATAAACACCATTAAGCAAAATTACAGTACCAGCAAAAAAAACAACTAACCGGGGGATAAAATACATAGCAACTGCAATTAAAGAAATTAAAATAGCGTATGGAATGCCAGTGTTATTCTCCTGTAAAAAAGCTAGTAACGCAGTAAGTAGAATCGCTAGTAACAGTGCAAATAAATATTTACACATCGGCGCATGCTTGGTTTTCCCTAACCATCCAATCCCGAATACCAAAAGGGTTCCTGTAAGCAAAACCGAGCTTTGTCTTAATGATGTTTTAAAGACTAACATAAGTACTATAAAAGAACTAATAAATGCTACCGAAAGAATTCGTTGTAAGGCCCTATTTACCTTCATCTCGTGCTCAAACAATAATTTGCTCAATCTAACAACACCCTCTTTTCCTTATTTTTTAACTGGGAACCTAAGTACTGTTTTCAGTTTAGCTGCTTCGGTTCTGCGGGGATCTGACAAATAAATTTCCCGATGAATTTTACTAGTGCGTTGATACCCGTGCTCCTGACAATACTCTTCCATTTTTTTAAAACTTTCTGGTTCATCGTCAAAACTACCAATATGCATCATTTGACAACTTAAACCGTCAGTAGCTTGCTCAAAGCGAATTTTCTCTAAATACGGATTCGACTTTTTGCTTTTTACCTGCTCTAAGAAATAGTAAAACCATTCGTCAGTCACGAAATCCGGCTGGCGAATCATTAAAGTATATTTGAAGTTACTTTTATCAGTAGCTGGTTTTGTATAATCAAGCAAATCCCAGATGCCCTCCAAAGGAAAAACAGTATACTGATAATATCCTTCAGGAACATGATCAGTTTTGTAGGACATCCGGACTGCATAGCTTAAACTGTATAAGGCTTCTACTGCTTTCCCAAATTCTTCACCGTTAGGATCGCCTGAACCGTCTACCATAAAAAACCAGATTAGAGGCACATCTACTATCTCAGGTGTTGTCTTTGGCAAATAAAGATTTTTATAATCCTTTTTGTAATCAATTTTTTTACTCATCAAAAGCACTCCTTTGAAGTGATTAATTCCCTAAATTACCTAAGAAATCCTCTCAGTCCCTAGACAATTAGACAAAAATACCTTACTAAATTTTTAGTTAAATATTAACTAAAACAATAGTTGATTTTTTATTTCAAACCGCTATAATGAAGGTGACAGGCTTAGTGATTTAAATTAGCCAGAAGAAAAGGGGTGTTGTTGTGCAAGCTAAGCATGAACTTAAAGGCGGAGCTCTGAGCGGCGAACGGTATCGTGTAATTGTATCAACAGACATAGGCGGCAGTGATCCAGATGATTTTCAATCCATGGTTCATTATCTACTTTACTCAGATCTATTCGATACCGAAGGATTAATCTCATCTCCCTGGGGCGACGGAACAGTACAAGATATCTATGATGTAATTGATGCTTATGAAAAAGATTATCCTAATTTAATTCGTCATTCTAAAGATTATCCTACTCCAGAATATTTAAGGTCAATTACTAAACAAGGTGCTATTGATATGGCTCCTTATCGTGGTTATTCAAAATCAACAGAAGGATCTGACTGGATTATTCAATGTGCCAAAAAAGATGACCCTCGTCCATTATATATTCTAGTATGGGGTCTGTTAGATGATGTAGCACAGGCTCTGCATGATGATCCAAGTATTCACGATAAATTACGGATTTACTATATTGCTGGACCTAATAAGAAATGGGGGGTTAACTCCCACGCTTATATTGAACAGAACTTCCCTAATCTCTGGATGATTGAAAACAACTCTACTTATCGCGGCTGGTTTAATGGTGGCGATCAATCTGGAGATCTAGGCAATAAATCTTTTGTAGAAACTCATATTAAAGGACATGGTGCATTAGGCGATTTCTTCTGTAACTTCCTAGATAACACTATTAAAATGGGAGATACACCATCTGTTGCCTATTTACTAAAAGGTAATCCAGAAAATCCTGAAAGTCCAAGTTGGGGCGGCCAGTTTGTTCCTGTTCATTCACGGCCAAATGTAACCTATCATCGCAATACAACTTTAGATGATCAGGTTGAAATGTTTAGTTTAGTAGAGTTTGTCTTCAAAGGACCACACACCGATATTGATCGAGACACTCCAGCCTTTAAAATGATTGTTAAAGGTCAAGAATTCCCTGGATACTATACAGGTGATGGAGAGTATCGAATTCGTTTTATGCCAAAGAGTCTGAACGAATGGACATATGTAATCGAGAGTGACATTCCAGAAATCAACGAACAAACTGGTCAGTTTGTTTCTGTTCCTGAATCACAAGTAAGCCGCGGTCGCGACCCGCTGCGCTTCCCTAACTGGTGGTCGGATATGCTTGAGCCTGAATTACAAGACGGAATCATTTGTGGCTCAAAAACAGTAAACAAATGGCGGGAAGATTTCTTACGCGACTTCCAAAAACGTATGGATCGTTGTTTAGAATAATATAACCAAGAAATAAGCAGTCTTCATTCAATGGGGACTGCTTATTCTTCTATACTCTACCAGAAAATAGCAGGATTTATTATCTATAAGTAGTATTTACAATAATATGTCGCAATTTCACAAATTACTAAAGAGAGGTTTCAAATGTGAATGATAGCTATATAAAACATATCTTAATTAATCCCGAAGTTTTAGAAGGCCTGGACAAATGGGCTGCAAAAAACATAGAGAAAAAAAGATCCGCTATTCTTCTTGGTGATTGGAGCATACTTGATGGTCGCTATGTAATTACCATCCAGGCCTGGATAAAAGCTAAGCATACACAGTATAGAAAAGGTACAGTTATTTTTACTGAACGAACATTAAAGCATGCTCAGCGGATGCAACAAGCAAAATATCCTTCGCTCAAAGTTATTGGCTGGTACCGCACTAATCCAGGAGCTGATGTGGTTTTCGATAAACCTGATCACCTAATCCACGAGAAATTTTTCAACGAGGAATGGCAAGTAGCGGTAATATCCGATCCTTTGCTGCTTAAAACTAGCTGTTTCGCTTGGTATAATAGAAGAATCCTGCCTAGCAAAATGAAGATTATTAGCGATGCAAATCCTTTAAAAATTAATACTAGTTCATGGCGAACTACTCTAAATGCCAAAGCCATTAGTATCCTAGCTGCAGCTGTCATAATACTAGTTGGTTTTTTTGTTGTAATGAAACTTAAAAATCCTGAACAACAAATCAATGAAGTTAATATTGCTGAAGTCTTTGAGGAAATCAGTGTTCCTTTTGAGGAAAAAGAAGTCAAACTTATCCCAGATACTAATTCGGAAGTGCTAAATAATGCTGACACTAATGAACCTAAAATAGACGCAGAAGAAATAACGATTGATGAGCAACCCAGAGTCAAATCTGAAGTGCTATCTGATGACGAGCAGCCACTAACTGCTATTAGCCAAGAAACTGAAGATGATAACGATAATTTCAGTGAAGAACGTATCTTTTGGTTTAAATTGCTGGTTATGAAAGGGGATACTTTAGACTCCTTAATGAGTCGAACTGGAACTCATGCCTATAAAAGTGAGATTATCGAGCGAAACGGTCTCACCAATCCGAATCAGATTTTTCCAGGCCAGGAACTAGAATTTCCAGTTATCTATAAGTAAATAATAAAAACGGTAGTACAGATTAACTACCGTTTTTGTTATTTTTTATTATTATAGTACATATCCTTCAAGGGCTTCTATATCCTTAATAATAATTACCTTATTACCTACTAATTCAATATAGCCTAACTCCTTAAATTCGCCTAATTTCCGAGTAATGGTTTCCCGCCTTAATCCAGAATAATTACCTAATTCTTCTCGATTCATCGATAATTCAAGTCGAATACCGTCGTCAGTTTCTACACCGATCCGTTTAACTAATTTGAGCAATAAACCAGCTGTTTTCATCGATGCATTGCTAGTAGAAAGTCTCTGGATTAATTCTTCTGCCTGGCGAATTCGTTCAAAACTCTTGCTTAATACACTTCTTAGAAAGATTGGTGAGTCATAGAAGTATTTATCAAAGATAGATTTTGGAATGGCTACGACTTGACAATCAGTAAGAGCTTGGCCAATATATTCATAAGGTGTCTTTTCTAATAGATTCAAACCGCCTACGAAATCTCCATCTGTGTAAATATAGAAGATTTGTTCCTCGCCATCTATAGTATTATAATAAATCTTCATTTGCCCTTTATAAATCAAATACATATATTCTGGCGGATCGCCGGTCTTAAAAATATAATCGCCAGCTTTAATATTTGTCAAGATAACTTCCTTGAGTACATCTGCTAAATCTTCTTCCGCCACATCACTTAACAGCGGAAGTTTCCTTAGGTTGGAAATCATTTCTGTTTTTTCTTTATCTGACGCCATTTCCCGATCTTTGAGTTTCTTATATTGTTCTTGACGTTTACGTTCCTTGGCTTTTCGTTCCTCTTGTAAACTAGTCGCAAAAAGTTTATTGGCCATCACTTCAAATTCCTTAGCCTTGTGCTTATCCATAGGTTTTACTCCTTCCAATCGATAGGGTATCCCTAACTCGTGATATTTCTTCACCCCTGATGTATGGTAAGGCAGTATCTCAATTCGCTCTACCCTATGACTAATCGGTTTAATGATATCGATTAAACTATTCATGGATTGTTCATTATCGGTATAACCGGGAACCATCACATGCCTAATCCAGATCTGTCCACGAAAACCGTAGCACTCTAAATCATTAATAAACTTAAGGTAGGAATCAAAGCCGTCGATAGTAGTCAAATTTTTAAAGGACTCCCTATCGAATGCTTTCACATCTAGAATGAGAGTATCAACCAATGGAAAAATTTTGGAATAGTACATAGGATTACCAAACCCAGACGTGTCTACACAAGTATTATAACCTTCTTGCTTTAAAAGTTCCAAGGTCTTATATACAAATTCACCTTGCAGTAAGGGTTCTCCTCCTGACAAGGTAACCCCACCTTCTTCTCCATAATATGATCGGTAACGGCTAGCAATCTCTAGAATACGTTGGGGAGTTACTTCTTGGCCACCTACCCGTTTCAGAGTATCTGGGTTATGGCAAAAAGCACATCTTAAAGGACAGCCTTGCAGGAAAAAGATAGTTCTTGTTCCTGGTCCATCCACCAGCCCCATGCTTTCAATTGAATGTAGGAAGCCTTTCATAACATCCCCTCCTCTTTCGATATTCGCTACTAAACAAACTCATGGAAAGTTCTATTGATTACGTCTAATTGATGTTCACGATCTAAGCGGTTAAATCTAACTGCATAACCTGATACTCGAATTGTTAGATTTGGATATTTGTCAGGGTTTTCCATAGCATCAATCAATAGATCTTTGTCCATTACGTTTACGTTAAGATGGAAAGCTCCACGCTTGAAGTAACCTTCCAAGATATTAGTTAGGTTAGTTACTCGTTCTTCTAGGTTCTTACCTAAAGCCATCGGAACAATCGAGAAAGTATTTGAGATTCCGTCTTGGTTTACTCCTTTATAAGGAAGTTTTGCTACAGAGTTCAAGGATGCAAGAGCACCTGATTGATCAGCACCATTCATTGGGTTGGCACCTGGAGCAAAAGGTTCGCCTTTTTTCCGTCCATCTGGAGTAGAACCGGTTGTCTTACCATAAGTTACATTAGAAGTAATAGTTAACAAGGATAGTGTGTGTTCCGCATTACGATAAGCTGGAGTTCTTCTTAATGCTTCAATAAAGTACTCACTGACTTTTATCGCTAATTCATCTGCCCGGTCATCATCGTTACCGTATCTTGGGAATTCACCTTCGATTTCAAAATCAACAGCGATACCAGCGTCATTTCTAATAGGTTTAACTTTTGCATATTTAATCGCTGATAAGGAGTCAGCAACAATCGATAAACCAGCAATTCCAAAAGCAATCCAGCGATGAACATATGGATCGTGTAATGCCATTTGTCCAGCTTCATAAGCATACTTATCATGCATGTAATGGATAGTATTCATTGTGTTGACATAGATTTCTGCTAGTTTATCCATTACTTTTTTGAATGATTCTAACACTGTATCGTAATCAAGAACTTCTTGAGTATTCAATTCAATACCTGGGATAACCTGAACGTAATCACCAGTAACCTTGTCTCGATAAATCTCGTCAATTCCACCATTGATAGCATAAAGCAAAGCTTTAGCTAAGTTAGCACGAGCACCGAAATATTGCATTTCTTTACCCACTCTCATAGCAGATACACAGCAAGCAATAGCATAATCATCGCCATAGAGTGGACGCATTAAATCATCATTCTCGTATTGAATGGACGCCGTTTTAATACTCATATAAGCACAATACTCTTTAAACTCTCTTGGCAGCTGTTCTGACCATAATACTGTCATATTAGGTTCAGGAGATGTGCCCAGATTAATTAAAGTGTGTAAGAAACGATAGGCTGTTTTGGTAACCAGTGGTCTGCCATCTTCGCCGATGCCGCCAATAGATTCTGTTACCCAAGTAGGATCACCAGCAAATAACTCATCATATTCTGGTGTTCGAAGATGTCGAACTAAACGAAGTTTGATTACTAATTGGTCAATTAATTCTTGGGCGGTTTTCTCATCAATTAAACCACGTTTTAAATCCCGTTGAATATAAATATCGAGGAAAGCAGTATTTCGACCAAAGCTCATAGCTGCACCATTGTTTTCTTTAACAGCAGCAAGGTAAGCAAAATATAGCCATTGAACTGCTTCTTGGGCAGTTTTGGCAGGTCGACCAATATCAAAACCATATTTGGCAGCCATAGATTTAATCTCATCTAACGCCCGAATTTGTTCGGAGAATTCTTCTCTAAGTCTAATATTTTCTTCATTAGCTAGGCCAACATGATTGATTTTATCTTTCATTCTCATTTCTTTAAGGTAATCGATACCGTAAAGAGCAACACGACGGTAATCGCCAATGATTCTACCTCTACCATAAGCATCAGGTAAACCTGTTAATAATCCAACAGAACGGACTGTTCGCATTTCTGGTGTATAAGCGTCGAACGTACCTTGGTTATGTGTTTTGCGATATTCATTGAAACGAGCTTCCATTTCTGGATCCATTTTAAGACCATAGGCATCAAGACTTTTTTTCAACATCCGGAAACCGCCATAAGGATTCATAATCCGTTTTAATGGTTCGTCTGTTTGTAAACCTACGATTAATTCCTTATCTTGATCAATATATCCTGGAGGGAAATTATCAATTCCGCTGAACCGTTCAAGATCTACTTTTACTGTTCGATTTCTTACTTCGTCTTGGATCAAAGCATTCACATGATCCCAAAGCTGCTTAGTATTTTCTGTTGCATCTTCCAAGAAACTATGATCACCAAAATATGGTTCATAATTCTTTTGAATGAAATCACGAACATCGATTTCTTCAGACCAATTACCTGGTTCAAATCCTTCCCAAGCTTCGGCCATCTCTGGTCGATCAAATAGATTATCTCGCATAGGTATTCACCTTCCGTTAATATATTATTTATTTATTAAGTTAATTGCTCAAACTTGATAGAGCTTGCTTGTTACTTTTATTATAAAGTTGTTCAATTTGGTATGCAGTGACTTAAATCACTTTTTCTTTATCAAGCGGAAAATTATTAAAAGCTAATTTTATTGAGAGTGATTACGGATTAAAGAAACTAACTCTTTAAATTCCCGATCTAGCTGCTCGATGTCATCTTCTGGACCTGGAACAGCTAGTCGATTAGTCACCTCTGCTAATCGATGTTTTAAAATAAGCAAATCATGACTATTGTTTTGTGCTATTTTGCTTTCTTGATAGGCTTGGTAATTTCCTTCAAAAGTCAGTAATTGCTGATTTTCAATGATTAACAGTCGATGCGCTACTCGGTTAATAAAATGCCGAGCATGAGACACAAAAAGTATTGTTCCTGGATATTCTGCTAATACTTTAGCTAAAACTTCTTGAGTGGTTAAATCTAAATAGTTAGTTGGTTCATCTAAGATTAGTAAGTTACTATCCTGTAGAATGATTTTCGCAAGTGCCAAGCGTACTCGCTCGCCACCACTTAACACTTTAATTGATTTATAAACATCATCCTGCTTAAATAATAATCTGGCTAAAATCAGCCTAGCCTGGCTTTCCTGTGCCAAACTAGCTTCCATTACGTAATCTAAGACATTCTTTTCTAAAGGCAAATCTAAGTCTTGAGCAAAATATCCCAGCTTAGCACCGCCAGCCAATCTAATTTCAGGGTGTTGGTTTACTAACATCTTGAGCAGGGTAGTTTTCCCACTACCATTATCCCCAATCAGAGCTGTTTTACTGCCTTTTGGAATATTAAAACTTGCTGACTTAATCAAGATTTTATTTCCAGCCTTGACACAAAGCTCTTCAGCACTGATCACATATTTAGCATGAACTTGTTGATGAGGAATAAAATCAAAAGATAATGGTTTTACTTCAAAAGGTTTAGTTTTAACTTCTAGACGAGCTAAACGGCTTTCTAATGTTTTACCAACTCGCTCAATCTTTGCTTTCCGCCCTTTCGTGGATCCCTTATGTAAGCGAGCTTCGGAATTACCCATCCTACTAGGTACTGATTTCATAGGTCGGGAACGTTCTTTTACCGCAATAATTGCTTTTTGGAGCCGTTCTTTTTCTTTAATGTATTGCTCATACTCGGCGTATTGCCGGTCAACTTGCATTTGTTTTTGTTGTAAATAAGCACTGTAATTTCCTGAATAGGCAGTGAGCCGGCCTTGATCGATTTCCCAAATCTTATTGCAGACCTGGTCTAATAACTCTCGATCATGAGCAACAATGATCACTGCACCTCCATATTCAGTCAATTTATCTTCTACCAACTTAATTCCAGCTACATCTAAATTAGTAGTTGGCTCATCAGTTATTATTAAATGAGGATTAGCACTAAAAACTTCAGCTAATTGCAGTCGAGTTTGTTCCCCACCACTTAACTCAGGTTGGTCAGCATATTTTCCTAACTGAGGAAGATAGGCGAATTCACCGAACCACTGGACTTCACCTTGTTCTGGTACTAATTCCCCTGTTAAGATTCTTAACAAGGTAGTCTTGCCAGAGCCATTTCTACCGACCAAACCAATCTTATCATCACTAAAAACTTGTAGATGGGATATATCGATTATTTGCCGTTCTCCAAAAAATTTTTTTAAATTATTTGCTTGTAAAATGAGCATAGAAAAACCTCCTATGGTTCTAGGAGGATTTAACTCTACACAAAATAGACTCAGCTAAAAAGCCCAGTTTTATATTCAGTGTACAGAATTTGTAGAAATCCAACCTAGAACTATTTTTGGAAATGCAAAAATAGAGTAGCTAGTTGCTAAGCTACCGCACCTTCTCTTCCAAATTTGTCTGTTCTAAAGTAGGATTCTTACTTCATTCCGTTCACACTTACCCTTTCTATTTTCTTACTATTAGTATACCAATAATTATTTTAATAGCCAATAGTTATCTTTTTAGACTGCTCTGACTGTTGTTGGCTCTTGGGATTTAGATCTAAAACTTCTTATAGAATGATTCCTTCAGGAAAAGCTTCTTTACGAGCGATATGCCACATTTTATCGATATAAGCTGTTGTATACCTTTGTTCTAAATTATGATAATAATAGGCTGCCCGATCTGATAAGTAATATATGCCGTCAGCTTGATAAATCAAGCCTAGTTTTTCTAGCAACCACAATTCAAAACCATACATTTTGCTTAATGACTCCCCTACCACGGCCTTGAACCGTTCAGGAGAAATGTTCATTGTGTAAGCACTCCAAAATAAGTAGTAAACAGCCCGTTGCCGTTGGGTAAACTTAAGGGTTAGTGCTGTTGGCAGCTGACCGGAGTTTATTCTCTCTATATAAGCTGTAATGGAAAAGGTATTAATCTTAAATTGGTCTTGAAGTAAACTAGCAGCTGAGACACCAAAACCTAAAAAATGATCGCGGGTAATTGAAGAATATTTCTGGGTTCCTGGTTTAGCGAATGTCCAAACTGAGGTTCTTTCAATTCCAGACTGTCGACAATGTTCAACTAACGCTTGTAACATTTGTTTTTTCTCTGGTTTAGATAATGGTTTATGTTGATTATTGGCAAAAGTAAAATCTATAAATGGATAAGTAGAAACCTGAGTAGCCCCTAGAGCGAACGCAGTATCAACATCTTTTAGTAATGAATCTATGGTTTGGCCTGGAATAGCAAAGATCAAATCCACATCCATGACTGTAAAACCCGCTTTAGCAAGTAATTCTAACTGAGCTTGAGCAGTGTCCCCTATTCTGCCTAACTTTGTTAGACACCGCTGTTCAAAGGATTGAACCCCTAAACTAACCATGGTTATGCCAGCGGTTTTCAATTTCTCTAGATTGCTAACTGTTACATCCGTTGGATGAAGCTCTATTCCGATTCCCTCGGTGATTTCAAAATAGCGATTAATTGTATCAATGATTGCTTTTAAATCATCAATTAGCAAAGCTGGGGTGCCACCGCCAAAATACAGGGTAGTTATTGATTTTTTACTTGCCTGCGAATTACCAACAAACTCAATTTCCTGCAATAAGGCTTGCAAGTAGGCTTGAGCAAGCTCTTTATCATACTTAACCTTGCAATAAGGACAAAAACTGCAAAGAGAACGACAAAAAGGAACATGAACATACAGCCCTAGCTGATCTAAGTGTTGAAACTGAAGCTGGTTACTATAAGTGTTTTGGAATCGAAATGGTTGTAAACTTCGTGTTAAGTAACTCCTTAATAAAGTAGTTAACATTTGGCTTCTCCCTTTATCGTCTTTTCTCATAAGAAACTATAGTCAAACGCTCATTAATCTGTTCATAAAATCCTGTCCGTTGATAGCCCTGCTTCTCATACAAATGACAGTTTTTTGGTTCTTGTAGCATTGTATCTAATTCCCAGGCTTGAAAATCCGAGTATAGTTCTTCAATCATCGATAATACTCGTTGAGCAATTCCCTTGCCTTGATGTTCTGGCAAAATAAAAATTGGACTAATACGATAACGCTGCTTAGCTTTTTTAACAATCCTAATGGCTCCAACAGGTACTTGATCGGCTTTAATGATGTAATAATCAGAAGCTGGATCCTTGATTCGTTCAATCGTTCGTTCTAATTGTTCATTCCCTGGATTAGTATCGTAGTCCTGATACTTTTCCAATAAAGGTTTAAAAGCTGTCAGCTGCATTTGATGAATAATTTCCGCATCTGCCAAACTTGCTTTCGTTAAAGTTATCTGCATACTTTCAGCTCCTCGATTACAAAATCTTAGCTAACTTTTCGCTAAAAAAATAATAACTCCTGCAGTGCTAAATTTGACAGAAAAGTAGTTTACATGTAAACTATGTACTATTGAGCCGAAAAAGGAGCGGTGGTCATGAATAAACAAAATATCCTAATTGATATGTCTACTATCTTAAAAAATTATAAGCAAAACAAGTTAAGCCAAATTGATTTCCAATCGGTTACATTATCACCTAATGAAAAAAACATCTTGATTGTTTTAGCTAATAACGAAATGAGTACACCTGCAGCAATTGCTGATATATTAGGAGTATCCAAGGCTTTAGTTACCCGTTCGATTAAAGCACTTGCTGACAAAAAACTTATTAGCATACAAGTTAATCCTGATGATCGGCGCTCGCTAAAAATCCTACTTACTGAAAACGGTGAAGAACTAGCTGAAGTTTGCCGTCAAGTCCGCCAGGACTTTATTAGCCAACTAACCAATGGAATCGCTGCCAAAGACTTAAATACCTTCACAGAAGTACTCACAAAAATGCTTAGTAATCTATAATGCGGAAAGGAGTAGATCAAATGTCAAATCATGTAATGGGCAGCAAGCCAATACCTAAACTAATTACATCCTTAGCTGGACCCGCAATCATTGCCCAATTCATTAATATTTTATATAACATTGTTGACCGAATTTATGTAGGTCATATTCCTGAAGTTGGTTCCTTAGCCTTAACGGGAATTGGAGTATCAGCACCCCTATTACTTTTAATCTCCGCTTTTTCAGCTTTAGTCGCCGGAGGAGCAGCCCCTTTAGCGGCAATGGCCTTAGGACGAAAAGACAAGCAAGAGGCGGAAAAAATTATGGGAACTGCTCTTGCTTTATTAATTTTAATGGGCATTGTACTAATGTTAGTAAGCTATTATTTCTTAGACGATTTGCTGATTCTATTCGGCGCTAGTGATAATAGCTTTACCTTTGCCAGGGATTATGCCTTTATCTATTTAATAGGGACAATTTTTGTAATGCTATCGCTTGGAATGAATCAATTTATTTCCTGTCAAGGACAAGCCAAAATTGCTATGTATGCCGTTTTAATTGGGGCAATTACCAACATTATTTTAGACCCAATTCTCATTTTTACTTTTAATATGGGAATTCAAGGTGCTGCCATAGCTACTGTTATCTCACAAGGTTTTAGTGCATTTTATGTGATGCGTTTTCTATTATCTAATCAAACCCAAATCAAACTTCGAAAAGATTATATTCACTTGGACAAGTCATTAATAAGAAGTATTGTTGCCCTAGGTATTTCAACATTTATTATGCAAGCTACCGAAAGTGCCATTAATATCGTTTTTAATACACAGTTATTAAAATATGGCGGCGACTTACATGTTGGTGCTATTACAATCATGCAAAGCGTAATGCAGTTTGTTACCATCCCCTTAGGCAATTAATCGCTATAGTAAGAAGTGTTTTACCAAGCTTTATGTTAGGAATCAGTCTTTTCTCAATCCAAATGACTGCTCAAATGTTCTTTGTTGGCACGGGACAAGCTAAAACCTCGTTATTTATAGCTATGTTTAGAAAGGTCATTTTACTAATTCCATTAGCGTTTATCCTGCCAAACTTTTATGGAGTTAGAGGCATCTATTACGCTGAACCAATCTCTGATCTGACTTCAATTCTGGTTTGCTCTTTTCTTTTATATATTGGCTTAAAAAAAGTCCCGAACTATGATTAAAAATGTATGGTTATATTTATCCGGGCAAAATATGTAAGGATCAAACCTAGCATCATATGATACGATCAAGAAAAATGGTACAGGAGAGATGATCTTGGTTCGATATCAGGTTGATGGAACTACTGGCACACCACTGGGCGGCTTTGGTGCTGGTGCAGTTAAGTTTATAGCACATGAAGGTAGCTTTGCTGTGATGACACAGCCACCGGCTGATGCCTATGATTATGTAAAAATGATAGATTTTAAGTTTCAATTATATACTAAAAGAAATGAGCAAGTCGAAACTGTGGAAACAATGAAAGCAGCATTGATTGAAGGTCGTTATGACGATGATGCCATTTGGCCCTTGCATCAGGTTAATTTCCCTAGTATTAATGGCATTACCGTCAGCTTAACGGCTTTTTCACCGTTAGACAATAAAAACTATGATCAGATGAGCCTACCTTATGCTTTTTATGAGTTTACAGTATCGAATACTAGTGAATCTCAAGCAGAAATAGCCATTGGCTTTCAAATAACTAGTACTACAGCTTTTTCCTTAGTAGAAGGTAAAGGAATTGCTTCCGCTAATTGGGCTGTTTTTGGCAAAAGTAATGATTATAATGGACTTATTAGTGCGGGAAATGATCCAGGATTTTGCGCTAATGGTCAGTGCAATAATCTTGTAGAAGGTACCCTTAGTAAAACTGCTGTCAAAGTAATTTTACAAGCCAAAGAGACTAAGTCAATTCAGTTTGTTTTAGCTTGGTATGATAATGCGGATCCAGAACGTTGTTACTATTTAGGACTTTATGATAACCCAGCTACTATTGCCGAAGTAGGACTTGAAAACTTTGAGCATTTAAAACAAAATGCGGTAAGTTTAGTAGATAAAATCCGCGCTTCTAACTTACCGCAATGGTTAATTAACCAGACATTAAATACACTAGCTAACTTAACCAACAACTCCATGTATAAAAAAGATGGGCGGGTGGCTTTTGCCGAAGGGCAATGGACTTGTTTTGGTACTATGGATCAAATGTGGCATGCTCGGCAAATTATTAATCAATTAATCCCAGAATTTGCCTGGAAAGAACTAGAATACTGGGCTAGAACGCAAAAAAGACATGGACAAATCCACCATGATTTTAATGATTACAACTCTGGCTCTGATAACGATAAATCTGCTTTATCAACTTTAATGGCTTGGGATGATACAGAACATAGTGATTATCGGGATATTGACAAATGGGTTGATCTAAACTGCGGCTTTATCATATCTGTTTATGAAACATTTACAGCTACAAATAATCAAGAATGGCTGAAGAAATTATGGCCATACATAAAAAAAGCTGGACAGCGAATTTTAGATCAGGTTGAACTGTATGGAAATCCAGATTATCCTTTTACCTTTGATGAATCGGAAAACTCATATGATGCTGGTGGTGATCCAAATCCATATAATGCTAGCATGTCTGCTGTAGCTTATAAAATTTTACTAATTTTAGCTGAACGGTTCGGAGAAACTAAGTTAGTGGAGCGTTATACCAATGCTTATGAAACAGTGGTGGCTTCCTATCGGGCTCGCTATTTAAACGATAACTTTCCTCAAGGAAAACATGCGGAAGGTTATTTTGCAGGCCAATGGCTAGCATTGCATCTCCGACTTGGTGAAATTTGGACAGCTGAAGATACTGATTACGTCCTTAAGAAATTAGACAATTATTATCATCCTTATTCCTGGGGAATGGGAACATTAAAGGGCACTTACAATGAGTGGACGCCTTATCAGTTAACTCATTATGGCGGGTTATTATTACATACTCGCAGGATCAAAGAATGGTATGCTATGCAATATGATGCTTATCGCAGACAATATGAGGATCGAAA
>ERZ773359.3252-NODE-3252-length-18956-cov-773.230517_pt1 | contig 18956 bp, 20 predicted proteins | sample MGYA00374955_ERZ773359 | MGnify/ENA primary metagenome ERZ773359 (study PRJEB29098, sample SAMN04486028) | biogas fermenter metagenome | study: EMG produced TPA metagenomics assembly of the Biogas fermentation microbial communities from Germany - Plant 4 DNA1... | reverse complement strand
AAGTTTATATAAATGCAAAACAATAATTATCATTACTTGATGTATTAATAGATAAGAATTATTAGTAAATACATATTAATTATATCAGGAAAAAATTTAAATTAATAGTAGGATTTAATAAGTAATAATAAGGAGTATAAATGATGAAAACTAGTAAAATATGTTGTTGACAAAATTGAGGAGACAGAATACTATATTAATATATAAATATACAAATCTTATTGGAATAGTAGGGATATATAAATGCTTTGATAAGAAATAGTAGCAGAAGGAAAGCTAACAGAGAGAAATCCTCATTGGCTGAAAGGGATTTTAAGTGGAACTTCTGTGAATGCATCTTTGAGCACTGCTTCGAAAGAGTAGTATTCTCTAGTAGACAGCAGCAGGTACGCCTGTTATAGCGTTAAGGTATAAGAAGGATTTCTAGATAATCCAATATAAAGAAATCCCATGTACCGATGTAAAGGAGATATCCTGTAGCCTAAAGACTATGGGATAATTAGAGTGGAACCGCGGAATAAACTTCTGCCTCTATGTTTAGAGGACAGAAGTTTTTTGTTTAAAAAATTATAAGGAGGAAAAGGTTTATGAATTCAGTACAATATTTTGATTCTATAGCTGCTAAGTGGAATGTTATTAGAAGTGAATATTTTGAAGAAAGACTTAAATACAAGCTGCTTTCAATTTATGACCTAAGGGATAAGGTGGTGGCAGATTTAGGCTGTGGTACTGGATTTGTATCTTTAGCTCTAGCAAGGGAGGCTAGTTTAGTTTTCTCTATAGATAACTCTGTTAATATGCTGAAGGAGCTAAAGAAAACAAGCTTAAAGGAAAAGGTAAAAAATATATATCCTATAAAATCCTCTTTAGACAATTTGCCTTTGTTTGATGAATCACTAGATGGCACCTTTATAAATATGGCCCTTCATCATATTAAGGAGCCCTGGAAGGCTATTAAAGAAATGTATAGGGTAATAAAGGAAGAGGGCATAGTGGTTATTTCTGATGTAATGGAGCATGATGGGGAATGGGCCAGAGAGGAAATGTTCGATGAATGGCTAGGATTTTCTAATGACCAAATAAGTCAGTGGCTTGGGGAGGCTGGCTTTAAGGATATAAAAATTGAGAACACCGATCTAAGCTGCAAGGGCTATTCTAGCAAGGGAGAATATACTGAAACAGGAATTTTTATAGCTACAGCAGTGAAGAGGCTATAAGCTAAGATTATCTACTAGCTGATAGAAACTCGGTTTGCTGAGTTTCTATCCTATATAATTTTAAAATTAAAAGATTGGGAGGAAGAAAAATGAAAATAGAATCATTATTAATACATGGTGGAATTGATGGAGATGAGAGCACAGGAGCGGTAAATATACCAATTTACCAAACCTCAACCTATAAGCAGCCTGCTATGGGGGTTAACAAGGGTTATGAATATTCAAGAACTGGCAATCCTACTAGAAAGGCCTTGGAGGAACTTATAGCTGAGCTAGAAGGGGGCTATGCAGGCTTTGCCTTTGCTTCTGGAATGGCAGCTATAACTGCAGTGCTGTCCTTGTTCAAGGCTGGAGATAAGCTACTTATATCAAATAATATCTATGGTGGTAGCTTTAGGGTAATAGATAAGGTTTTTAAGAATTTCAATATAGATTACAGTATCGTTAATACTTCAAATTTAGATGAAATTAGAGAAGCTATAGATGACACCGTTAAAGCTATCTATATTGAAAGTCCAACTAATCCTCTGTTAGGTATTACCGATATAGAAGAGGTATCTAAGCTGGCTAAGGAAAACAATTTGCTTACCATAGTTGATAACACCTTTATGACTCCTTATTTGCAAAAGCCTATTGAGCTGGGAGCAGATATTGTTGTTCACAGCGGCACTAAGTATCTAGGAGGTCATAGCGACACTGTATCTGGCTTGGCGGTGGTAAATTCAAAGGAACTAGCAGAAAGACTTCATTTTATACAAAATGCAACAGGAGGAGTTTTGGCACCCTTTGATTCCTTCCTAATGATTAGAGGTATAAAGACCTTGGCAGTAAGGATGGATAGGCACAACTCAAATGCAAAGGCTGTAGCCGAATACTTGAGAAGTAGAGATGAGGTTGAAAAGGTATATTATCCAGGCTTTGAGGATCATCCAGGTTATGAGGTTCAGAAAAAGCAGGCTAAAGGCTTTGGAGCTATGATAGCTTTTGTGCTTAAGGAAGGCTTTAGCTATAAGAAGTTTATTGAGAGTCTGGAACTTATAACCTTTGGGGAAAGCTTAGGGGGAGTGGAATCCCTAGTTAGCCATCCTGCTGCCATGACCCATGCCTCCATACCTGCAGATATAAGAAGAAAGGTAGGCATAGTAGATAACCTAATAAGGCTGTCTGTAGGAATAGAAAATGTTGAAGATTTACTTGAGGATATAAATAGGGCTATCGAAAAGGCTCGACAATAGAGAAAAACTGCTTTTATAAAGGAGGTAGTAATGGAGTATATTAATGACATTAGAGAACTTATAGGGAAAACACCTCTGTTAAAACTAAAAAATTTAGGAATAAAGGCTGGAGTGAATGTCTTTGCTAAGCTGGAAAATCAAAATCCCGGTGGTAGTATTAAGGATAGAATTGGTCTTTATATGATAGAGAAGGCTGAAAGGGAAGGAAAGCTAAAGCCTGGCTATACTATAGTGGAAGCTACCGCTGGCAATACAGGAATCGGCTTAGCCTATGCAGTCCTTAATAAGGGTTACAAGCTAATCTGTGTGGTGCCAGAAAAGTTCTCAATAGAAAAGCAAACTATAATGAAAGCACTAGGGACAGAGATAATCAATACTCCTAGAGAAAAGGGGATGCTAGGAGCAGTGGAAAAGGCTAGGGAATTGTTAGCAGCTATTGAGAATTCAATATCTATGGAGCAGTTTGAGAATGAGGCTAACCCTAAGGCCCATTATGAAACTACAGGGCCTGAAATATATGAGGCGCTAGAAGGACAAGTCCACTACTTTGTAGCAGGAGCAGGCAGCGGTGGAACCTTTACCGGGGTAATGAGGTATTTTAGAGAGCATAAGCAGGATATTATAGGAGTTTTAGCGGATCCAGTGGGTTCAACTATGGGTGGTGGAACAGAGGGTTGTTATAATATAGAGGGTATAGGTAATAACTTTATTCCAAGGACTATGGATATGTCCTTGGTAGATAAGGTCATAAAGGTTAGCGATGATGAGGCTTTTCATATGGTTAAGCTCCTAGCCTTGAGAGAGGGGCTTATTGTAGGTAGCTCTTCAGGAGCGGCAGTGGCAGCAGCCTTAAAGCTAGCTAGCACAATAGAAAGGGGCAATATTATTACTGTGTTACCAGATAGAGGAGACCGATACTTTAGTAAGAATATATACTAGGCAAATTTATCATGTTAACTCCAGATTTTTATGAAATTACTGAATAAAAAATACGGGATAGCATAATAATATAACTGGAAATCACTGAGAAAGGGATGTGTTATTAATGGGAGTTAACAATGCAATGACAGCTGACTTTCTGCGTTCAGCCTATGGCGGAGAAAGCATGGCTCATATGAGATATTTAATATGGGGCGATGCTGCCGATAAGGACGGATATCCTAACATAGGAAGATTATTTAGAGGAATAGCCTACGCAGAATGGGCACATGCTAAAAATCATTTTAATGTTCTTAAGGAAGAAGTGGGAGACAAGTCTGTTGCAGCAGGAGCTGTATTTGGCAATACCAATATAGTGGAAAACCTACAGGGAGCTATAGATGGAGAGCTTCATGAAGTTGAACAGATGTATCCTGTATACTTGGAAGCAGCTAAATTCCAAAACGAAAAGGATGCTGAAAAGGCTTTCCGTTATGCTTTAGAGGCAGAAAAAATCCACGCTAAATTGTTTAAGGATGCTCAAGATGCTGCAAGAAATGGTAAGGATATTGGCGACGAAAAAATCTATGTATGTCCAATTTGTGGTTACACTGAGATAGGGGCCAATGTTGATAAATGTCCAGTATGCGGTGTAAAAAGAGAAATGTTTAAAGAATTTTAATAGTTATAGCTTTTAAGGCTTATACTAAAAGTGGCGTTTTGTTTGCCTATCTGGCAAATAAAACGCCCTTTGCACAAATTAGTACACCATTGCATATGCTGATTATGTGAAGTGAAGGAATTTTAATATTCCATAAGGAGTGTAAGAGGATGCCCGGAAAAGTTTTAAACTATTATGCAGAAGGAAATACTTCTAGAGGATTTTTCAGTCTATACGAGTCAAATCTGCAGGGCTTAGATAGAATATTTATATTAAAGGGCGGGTCTGGAACAGGTAAGTCTACCCTGATAAGAAGCTTAGCTGATGAATGGATTAAAAAGGATTACGATGTTGAAATATTAAATAGTGCAAGAGATAATGAATCAATAGATGGCGTGATTATTCCTAAGCTAAAGGTTGCTGTAGTGAACGGAAAGGAGCCAGATGTTATAAAAGCTAAGCTTCCAGGGCTCATTGAGCAGTATATTGATATGAGTGAAGCCTTAGATTCTAGCAAACTAGAGGAGCATAAGGAGGAGCTATTTAAGCTTACGGAAGAAATTGAAGGTAGCTATCAGATAGCTTATAGCAAGTTTGCAGCTGCCTTGAGAATACATGATGAGTGGGAAAAAATTTATATAGAAAATATGGATTTTACTAAGGCCAATGCTGTAGCTGAAGAGCTTACTGAAAAGTTCTTTGGAGCCAAGAGATTAAGGAAGGAATCGGTGGTGAAGCATCGCTTCTTAGGTGCTGCAACACCTATGGGCTCAGTTGATTTCCTACCAGCGATTACAGAATCTATAGGAAAAAGATACTTTTTAAAGGGCCGTCCTGGTACGGGAAAATCATCCTTACTGAAGAAGCTAGCAGCACAGGCAGAAAAAAGAGGCTTTGATGTAGAAATATATCATTGCGGCTTTGATCCAATGAGCTTAGATATGGTGCTTTTGAGAGAATTGGATATAGTTATCTTTGACAGTACCGCACCCCACGAGTATTTCCCTGACAGAGATAATGACGAAGTAGTGGATATGTATGAAATTACAGTAACACCAGGAACGGACGAAAAGTATGCTGCTAAACTTGACGATATTAGAAAACGATATAAGAAGAGAATTAAAGAAGGTATAACTGCCTTGTCAGCAGCAAAGGATTTAAATGATGCTCTAGAGCAATACTATACAAGGGCTATGGACTTTACCAAGGTCGATAAGATTAAAGAAAGAATAGATAGCTATATAGAAACTAAGGCTTCTTTAAATAAAAATTAATAAAGAATAATATAAGGTTTTTCTCAGCGGCGCTGAGAAAAACCTAAATATTTTTTGAAGATGCTTTAAAATAGAGACTTTTATAACATTCTTTTAGCTACAACAAGTCTGCTTTCCCAGTAGGAGGTAGAGATATCTGCGATTTTAACTGTGTCGCCAGCCTTTGGACTGTGAATCATCTTGTTGTTTCCAATATAGATGCCTACGTGGTCAATTTTAGATGTACCTTGGAAGGAGTAGAAAACTAAGTCTCCTGGCTGCAAATTAGATCTTGAAACAGTAGTACCCTGCTTTGCCTGGTCTGCAGAAACACGATTTAAGTTTATACCTACTTTTTTGAATACATAATAGGTTAGACCAGAGCAGTCAAAGCCACCTTCTGCTAAGGATTCTCCACCCCAAACATAGGGCGTTCCAATCAAGGATTTAGCTGTAGAAATGATGGTATTAATCTTTTCCTGGCGGCTAGTAGCAGTTGGAGTGCTAGGTGTAGGAGTACTAGGAGTAGCTGTGGTTCCCAGCTTAAGATAATCGCCGCTTACCCAACCAGTGTTACCGTTGGATAACTGAATCTTGTACCAGCCATTGGATTCTCCGATAACCTTAACAGTATTTCCTTGCCATAAGGTATGGAGGATAGAATAATCTGTACTAGGACCAGAACGCATATTGAGCTTGCTGGCAGTGACAGTTCCAGTGGTAGAAAGGGCTTTTATCGGTGTCTCTGTTCCTGAAACTTGAAGATAGGTTCCGCTTACCCAACCAATTTTACCATTGGATAGCTGGATCTTATACCAGCCGTTAGATTCACCAATAACCGGTACTACATTTCCTTGCCATAGGGTGTGGAAGCTATCGTAGTTTGTGCCAGGGCCGCTTCTAACATTTAGCTTGCTTGCGGTTACAGTACCTTTGGTGGTAGCACTTTGCTGGGTACTGCTTGAGGTTGCTGTGGCTGCATGAGCGGTAACAGCGTTAGTAGCAAATGGAATAGATGCCACCACCATGGAGCCTATTAGGAGCTTTACTGTAGATACCTTAATATCAGCAAATTTATCCTTCACGAATTTTCTAATTTGGTCATCTAAGTTAAGAACCTTTTCCTTTATGTCTGAGCCTAAGTCGCCTGAAAACTCAGTAAACTCGGGGTTTAGATTAATAATTACAGTATACTCACCCTTGTCTTCTACTAGCCTAAAGTCTTTATACCAGTCCATAGTTTCACTCCTGTTCTTGAGATTTAGTGGCTGAAAATATTGTGCCCTTCAATATATATAATTTCCAACTTACCTTAAACTATTTCTTCTTGCATATTTCATTGTAAAAATTGTATAATAAAAATTGTGCTTTATTTAATATATTTACATAAAGCACCAAAATTTAAAATAGAAGAGAGGAATGGTTAATTGGGAGAAACTAGGTCAAGCAAATTGAAATTATATGGATTTAACAATCTAACAAAGTCTTTAAGCTTCAATATCTACGATATATGCTATACGAAGACCGATGAGGATCGTAAAAAGTATATAGAGTATATTGACGAGCGGTATAATTCTCAAAGGCTGACTAATATTTTAACTAAAGTTACCGAGATTATAGGAGCTAGCGTGCTTAACATAGCGAAGCAGGATTATGATCCTCAAGGAGCTAGCGTTACTTTGCTAATTTCTGAAGATGAGGTGCCGCTATATGTAGTGGATCCATCCTGTAATCGAGGAATACTTACGCCAATTAGAAAGAATATAGTAGGACATTTGGACAAAAGTCATGTAACGGTACACACTTACCCGGAAAGTCATCCGCAAAATAATATTTGTACTTTCAGGGTTGATATAGATGTTTCTACCTGTGGAACTATATCGCCACTTAAGGCTTTAGATTTCTTAATAGGTAGTTTTGATTCAGATATAATAACCATCGACTATAAGGTTAGAGGCTTTACAAGAGATATGGATGGATTTAAGCATTATATTGATCATGATATAGATTCTATTCAAAATTTTATTTCTGAGGAAACTCTCAATAAATATAACCTAATAGATATGAATATTTATCAATCAAATATATTTCACACTAGGATGATGGTTAAGGATATTGATTTACCAAATTATCTTTTTGAAATAAAGGAAGAGGACTTATCAGCAGAGGAAAGAAATATAATCATTGATAAACTAAATAGTGAAATGACCGAGATATTTTATGGCATAAACCTATCTAATAAGTAGCTATTATGGAGAAATTGACAAAGAGAATTAATAGGATTAAACTAAATTTATATGAATAATGTGAGCAGGTGATTCGTAGTGGATATTAACAATGATAACAGAGACGATGTATTGGATGTATTAGCTGAGGATAATCTTGAAACAGGAAGTAGCAAATCCATAGAAAAAACCATCAAGGAATATGCCATATCTATTGCAATTTGTGTAATAATAGCTATTATTATTAAGACCTTTGTTGTAGCTAGGGCTGACGTTGAAGGTAGATCTATGTTTCCTACTTTAAAGGAAAAGGATGTCTTGTTTATAAATAGAATTAGCAGTTTTAGCAAGAATTACAAAAGAGGAGAAATTGTAATTTTCGAATCTCATAACGCTCATGATGATATATTTATTAAAAGAGTAATAGCTGTAGCTGGAGACGAGATAGAGATAAGGGACAACAAAGTATATCTTAACGGCCAAGAGCTTCAGGAGGATTATCTTCCTAAAGATACAATAACAGAGCCAGGAACTTTTATGGGACTTAATGAGAAGTACAAGGTGCCAGAAGGATATATTTTTGTAATGGGTGATAATAGAAGTGAAAGTGATGACAGCAGGAACTTTGGTCCTGTTAGCCTAGACCAGGTTCAAGGAAAGGCCTTTATGAGAGTGTTCCCTTTGAAGGATTTTAAGTTTTTTTAAAAGGAAATATTTTTAATGAAAAAGCTAACTATAGGTAGCTAACTTATGGTTAGCTTTTTTCTGTATTATAGTTTATTAGGCAGTAAACAGTCAGTGTATTTTTATTGGGAGGTAGGACTTATGGAAGAAAAGCTTCAAGGTCAAATTGATGAAATTTCTAGAATATTTAAGCTGCAGCAGGAGTATAAGCATCAGCTAAGACAGGCAACTGCAAAGGAAAGAAAGGATAAGCTAAAGAGGCTAATGGCTGTAATACTAGAAAATAGTGAAGCTATTGGTGAGGCTATTTATAAGGATTTTAGGAAGCCCTACGAAGAGGTGTTGGTTACTGAAATTGTACCCCTAATATCTAGCATAAAGCATTCCTTGAAAAACCTAAATAATTGGATGAAGCCTAAGAGGGTTAGGACACCATTCAGTCATATTACATCTAAAAGCTTTATTAGAAGGGAGCCTAAGGGAGTATCCCTAATATTATCTCCATGGAATTTCCCTTTTCAGTTGGCAATAGACCCTTTAATTTATGCGGTGGCAGCAGGAAATTGTGTTATATTAAAGCCCTCGGAATTTAGTCCCAATACTACGGATTTGATAAAAAATATAGTTGCTCAGGTTTTTCAGGACCATGAAGTAGCAGTTTTTGATGGAGATTATAGAATAGCTGAAAAGCTACTAGAGCTCCCTTTTGATAATATATTTTTCACAGGTAGTCCTGCTGTTGGTAGAAAGGTTATGGCGGCAGCAGCTAAAAACTTAGCTACTGTTACTTTAGAACTAGGTGGAAAGTCCCCTGTAATTATAGATTCTTCTGCAGACTTGGAAAAGGCTGCTGAAAGGATAGTATGGGGTAAGACCATGAATGGGGGCCAAATTTGTGTTGCTCCAGACTATCTGTTTATACCTAAAGACAAGGAAGAGGAGTTTATACAGCTTGCCAAGAAATATATTAATAAGTTTTATGGTGATATGAAGGCAAAGGAAGGCCTAAAATATAGCAGTATAATAAATAGTAGGCATTTTGAAAGAATTAAAGGTCTTATAGAAGAAGCAGTGAGCAAGGGAGCAATAATAGCCTCCGGTGGCAACTTTGATGAAGCCTTGAACCTTATTACACCAACCTTGTTGACAAAGGTACCTCTAGATTCAGAGATTATGGAGGAGGAAATCTTTGGACCAGTGCTACCTATTATACCCTATGAGGATATTAAGGAGGTTTATGCTTACATTAAGTCTAAGCCTAAGCCCTTAGCCCTATACATTTTTGGAAAGGATAAGAGGGCAATTAATGAAATATTAAGCAACACTGAATCTGGCGATGTATGTATTAATAATGTAATCCTCCACGTAAGCAACGTAAACTTGCCCTTTGGTGGTTTTAACAACAGCGGTATAGGCAAAACTCATGGCTACCATGGCTTCATGGCCTTCACCCATGAGCGGTCGGTATTAAAGCAAGGGTCTATTAACACTGCCTCCTTATTGTATCCACCCTTTAAGCCTAATACCAATAAGCTAGTTAAAATACTTATGAAGCTACTTTGAAATACTAAATGCATGAATAAAGGAGACTCGTAACAGAGTCTCCTATGTAATATCCTATTTTATAAAAATTAATAAATTTTGCACTACGTAAAATTTACCTTAAGATTGGACTTCTCACATCTGACTTCTAAAGGCGCCGTAGTGATTTTTGCTAGAGTCTAGCAACACCGCTATTTACAGCAGCTTCGCTAACAGCCTTGGCAACAGCCTTTTGAACCTTCATATCGAAGGCCTTAGGGATAATATATTCCTCTGTTAATTCTTCATCGCTAATGGAATTTGCTATGGCATAGGCTGCAGCAATTTTCATTTCTTCGTTTATGTCTCTAGCTCTTACATCTAAAGCTCCTCTAAATATACCAGGGAACGCTAGTACATTATTTATCTGGTTAGGGAAATCAGAACGACCTGTACCAACAATCCTAGCACCAGCCCTTTTTGCATCCTCAGGGAAGATTTCTGGAGTTGGATTGGCCATGGCAAAGATGATAGCATCCTTGTTCATAGTTTTAACCATTTCTTCTGTAACAGTGTTAGGCGCAGAAACACCAATAAATACGTCTGCACCCTTTATAACATCTGCCAAGGAACCAGTGAGTCTATCAGGATTAGTAATTTCAGCTATTTCTGCCTTTGAGGCATTGCCATATTCCATTCCTTTGTATATAGCACCTTTTCTATCACACATTATTATGTTCTTAACACCAGAGGATAGGAGTAATTTTGTAATAGCTACTCCAGCAGAACCAGCACCGTTCATTACTACCTTTAAATCCTTTAGCTCCTTCTTTACTATTTTTAAGGCGTTTATAAGAGCTGCAAGAGTTACAACGGCAGTACCGTGTTGGTCGTCGTGGAATACAGGGATATCAACCCTCTCTTTTAATTTCTTTTCAATTTCAAAGCATCTAGGTGCAGATATGTCTTCTAAGTTTATGCCACCAAAGGATAAGGATATGTTGGCGATAGTATTAACAATTTCATCTGGGTCCTTAGAGTTTATAATTATTGGAAAGGCATCTACATCTCCAAAGGTTTTAAAAAGAACAGCCTTACCTTCCATAACAGGAAGAGAAGCTAAGGGACCAATATCACCTAGGCCTAAAACAGCAGTACCATCGGAAACCACTGCTATGGTGTTCCATCTTCGGGTGTAAACATAAGCCAAATCGGGATTTTTTTCAATCTCTAAACAGGGCTGTGCTACCCCAGGGGTGTAGGCTAAGCTTAAATCCTTTGAATTATTAACCTCTGCTCTGGACACTATTTCTATTTTTCCTCTTTTTCTTTCGTGATAGTTTAAAGACTCTTCATAAATAGTCATTACTTGTCTCCTTTCAAGAAAGTTTATTGGGAAGGGTTACTCTCTAGCTTCCTATTTTTAAAATATATTATGCTATAATTTATTAGTGCTACGAAGGCGCTAATAACAGCTATCTTTAACACAATATTACCAATGTATTTATTTATGGGTAACATAAAAATGGATAAATAAAAAAGAAGAGTTGATGCCTTACCAAAGATATTTGCTGGGATGACGGTGTTTTTCTTGTATAAAAATACACCAGATATTATCATAAGAGAATCTTTTACCGCAATTAATATTACTACTATTAATGGAATATAGCCCTTGATAGCAAGGCATATCAGAACCGTTAATAGCATTAATTTATCGGCTAAGGGATCTATAACCATACCCCATTTTGTTACTAAATTATACTTTCTTGCTATATATCCATCCAATACATCTGTGGCTCCTGCCAGTAAGAATATTGAAACAGCATATATAAAATTGTTCTTTACAGATGAAAAGAATACTAGTATAAAAACTGGAATTAGAAAAAGCCTAAACAAAGTTAGAATATTAGGTATATTCATTTAGCTACCGATACTAGACCGGTATTCACCTCCTATTATTGAGAGTAATTAAGTATAAGCATAGACCATATTATAAGTGTTTATAGAAATATTTATATGATAAAATTGCTATTTCAAATATCAGATATACAGTACTATGATATCATATAATTCGATGTAGGAAAAGAAAAAAAGCTGACAGAACAAGGATAAGGAGATATAATAATATAAAAGTTAATAAGGAGAAATGCAAATGAAGTTAGGTATTGGCATGAGAAATATAAAAACTGGACTAGCTGTTTTTGTATGCGTGATTATTTCAAGATTGCTAAAGCTTGAGTATCCTTTTTATTCTGCTGTTGCTGCAGTAATTGCAATGCAAAGCTCCGTAGAAGCATCCTTTAAGGCAGGAAAAAACAGAATGCTAGGAACCTTTCTAGGAGCAGTAATAGGATATGTTTTTGCTTTGATATATCATGGCAATATTATATTACTTACCTTAGGAGTTATGGCCATAATTCATATATGCAACCTATTAAAATGGAAGAATGCAATATCAATAGCTTGCGTGGTTTTTATTTCTATTATGCTAAACGATGGCCATAGAGATCCTTTATATTATAGTATTAACAGACTAATTGATACCTTTATAGGTATAATAGTAGCCTTAATAATAAATAGATTTATAGTACCTCCAAAACCAAATGAGGAGGACTAGCAAAAGTCTTATCTTTACGGTATATGCAGAAAAATGTCCATAAAACTTTATCATATTTCTGAATTCTCACATCTTACCTCTACTTTCTAAAAGTGCCCTAGCACTTTTTCATATTGTATTTGTAAGGTCAGTTAGTTATAATATTTCTAAGACATAGTAATGAAAAGATATTATTGCTTGTCAAAATCCTAATAGAAAGGTTGATGGCTATGATAACTAAGGATACTACCATCGGAGAAGTTGTTAGAAACTATCCAGATAAAATTGATATACTCATGGACTTTGGCATGGGTTGCGTAGGATGCCCTGCATCACAGGCTGAAACTATCGAACAGGCTGCTATGGTTCATGGAATGGATGTAGATGATCTTCTAGAAGCTCTTAACAAGTAATTATATCACAAAAAAACCTGAAGTCTATTCAGGGTTTTTTGTTTGAGCCCCTGCCTTCACTTTGATAAAATATTAGTGTAATTATACAGTTTTATGTAAAATACTTCAATAACAAACAATTATTTAAAGGAGGTGCGGTTTAAGGTTTATGGCCTTAGGCGGATTATGGAAAAGGAAGTTTTGATTAAGGAATATGAAATACATTACTACGAAGTAGATTTTAGAAGGCAAATGAAGCTAACTAGCCTCATAGATTTTCTGGGGGATGTGGCTACCTGCCAAAGTGAACTTTTAGGAGTAGGGATGGATTATCTTTCTGCTAATAAATTAGGTTGGGTTTTGTATAAGTGGGACATAAAGATACATAACTACCCTAAGTATGGTGATAAAATAAAAATTAAAACTACTCCCTATGGCTTTAGAAGATTTTATGCTTATAGAACATTTGAGGTCTTTAATGAAAAAGGAGACCTAGTAGCTGAGGCTAAGTCTATCTGGTTCTTACTAAATACAGAAAGAAGGAGACCAGTAAGGATAGAAAAGGAGTTCTATGATGCTTATGGCATAGAGGAGGATTGCAAGGATATACTTGATATAGACGATATCTCCAAGCTAGAGTTTGTAGATGAGGAAAAGATCTTTAACGTTAGATATGGAGATATAGACACCAATAAACATGTTAACAATTCTAAATATGCTTCTTGGGCAATAGAAGTACTGCCCCTTGATTTTATATTAAACTATAAGATAAATAGTATAAAAATAACCTATCAGAAGGAAACCAAGTATGGTGACACCATAAGCTCCAAGGTTCAGATTAATCGAGAGGATAACAGGGCTTTATGTAAACACAGTATAGAAGATAGGGAAGGAAATGTATTGGCTTTGATGGAAACAAGCTGGGAATTAACGGAGGCCAGATAGCGAAGATAGAGGTCAGATGTCAGAAGTCAGATGGGGGGGTTGGCGGCTAGTAAATATGGTGGGGAAGATAGCCAGGCAAGGGCTTTTGATGAATTTTTATTTTCTAGCCTTTAAGAGTAGCTATAGTAGTTGCTTTTTTTGCCCTGTTGCTTTGTTTCAAAGAAGAGTTGACGGATAAGAAAGAAAATAGGACAAGCCGTATCAACACTTTCTTAAAACAAAGCTACATAGTGATTCAGAGGTTGGATGTCGGATGTCAGAGATCAGAAGTAAGAAGTGAGAAGTCAGAGGTCGGATATGGGAGGTCGGATGCCAGAGGTCATAAGTCGGATGTCAGAGGTTGAGTGTCAGAGGCTAGATGCCGAAAGTCAGATTTGTGATGTGAGAGGCTAGATATCAAATGTTAGATATGATATGTGAAATGGTAGAAGGGTGATAAGAAAGGCCAGAAATCTAAACTCAGACTTCTGACCTCTTACCTCTGTTTATGGCTGCCAGCGTAGTAGTTGGGGCTTTAGGGAATCTCTAAATTTTGCTAAGGGTATTCTTATAGTAGGAATGTCTGTGCCTGCTGGGGCGATTTCGTTGAAGCGGAAAAAGAGTACCAAATCGGTGTTGTCTATATAAAAGGGCTGGTCATCTGCAATGCCTCTAAAGCTGTTGATGGCTCCAGGGAAGTACTTTTGAGGATTGGTGCCCAGCTCCTTCATAATTTCTGTGTTAATCAAGGCCTTGGCGTTAATACCTGGCTTAAACAGGTCTAGTACCGAAAGGGATCTGCCGCTTCGGATATCATAATTATAGGTAGTTCTTGTATAATAGATTCTATTGTTAATAACCTGTTCGTATATAATGGAAAGGCTTAAAATATTATTCTTATTGTATGTTACCGCGTAAACATTAGATATACGGTAAGGATTTATTGGCTGATTATTTCTCCTTGCCCTTTCAGCGTTTTCATTGGCGGCTTCTTCCATTTGCCTTTTGAATTCCATTATATCATTATTTACATTAGAATTAATAAGCTGTAATATATTTGGGGCTATAGGGCCTTGGAATACTGGGATTCTTAAATCCTCTTTTATCTTTTCATTACTACTTTTAATATCTTTGGTTCGTACTGATATTTGATTGCTTGGTGAATCTAAACGGTACATATTATTGATATAGGGACAATAATAGCAATCAAAGGTGTTGGAAATAAACATAAAAAGACTGCCTCCTTGTAAATTTAGGTGACATTAAATTTATGAATGTCATTACCTTCCTATTTACAATATGCAAAAGCAGTCTTATTTGTACTAGTAAAAGAGTTTTCTTATATTTAACCCATAGAAAATCGGAAGTTTTGCAAATTATATTAGCTTTCTTAATCTATAAGCTCATTATGGAAAGGGCTTTAGCTATTTTCACTGGCACAGCTGCGACCTGCCACAGCCCCTGAGCTCCAAGCCCATTGAAGATTAAAGCCTCCGCAGTCTCCATCCACATCTAATATTTCTCCAGCAAAGTATAGGTTCTTATGTAATTTTGACTCTAGGGTGTCCGCTTTTACTTCTCTGGTATCTACACCACCAGCTGTAACCTGAGCATTGGCAAAGGAGTTTGTGCCAGTGACAGGGAAAGTCCAGCTTTGGAGAAGTTTCATTATAGCCTTCTTTTCCTTCCAGCTAAGCTCCCAGAGAGGCTTATGAATATTGTCAACCTGTGCTTCCTTTAATAATATAGGTATAAGTTTTTTGTTAATTATTCCAATAAAGGCAGAGACCATACTTCTATGACCAAACATAGCCTTATGACCTTCTAAAAAGTTGTCTAGGTCCTCTGTATTGGTATCTGGCATCATATTAATACGGATTTCAACCTTCTTTCCTTCGTTTAAGCTAGAAGAGGCTATGCGGCTAAGCTGTAAAATTGGTGGACCAGATATGCCGTAGTCTGTAAATAGTATTTCTCCAAATTCACTTCTAAGACTTTCTCCGTTTACTAATATGTCAGCAACACCATTAAACTTTATGCCTGAAAGAGCCTTTAGATTTTTATAATCCAGCTTTAGTTGTACTAGGGCTGGAAGGGGAGTTATGATTGTATGGCCTAAGGATTTTGCCAAGGTATAGCCGGAGCCATCAGAACCTGTGGCTGCAGCGGATTTTCCACCAGGGCAAAGTATTAGCTTTTCGCAAGTATATAGCTGTTCGCATTCAGCATTTTTTGCTTTAACCCTATAACCAGATTTGAGGGCTTGGATTTCAACTACCTTATTTCCACAGTAGACAGGAATTTCTCTTTCCTCTAAAGCCATACGCAATATATCCAATACGGAAGAAGCTTGCAAGGATAAAGGATACATTTTACCGCCCTCTAATGTGGTAAGGGGCAGCCCAAGCATAGAAAAGAAGTTAATGGTATCCTCTACGGTGAAGGATTTTAATACTGGAAGAAAAAAGTCCTTGTTGTTGCTGTGATAAGGTAGTCTATAGGCTGTTGCTTCATTGTCTTTTAATGCTTCATATCTTTTTAGGGTTTCATCAATAGTTTTGTTTGTAATATTACATCGGCCGTTACCAGTGGTTAAGAGCTTTTTTCCCACCCTATCGTTGCCTTCTATAATAGCCGTATCTACACCATAATCCTTGGCGGTGATAGCGGCAGTAATGCCGGCAGCACCAGCGCCTATTATTAATAATTTATGTTTCAATATTAATCAACTCCGTTGTAGTATAAAGGTTTTTATATAAATCTTCACGTCTATCCTTTTTTAATTTAAAGCTATCTCTTATATTATAGACCTTTTCTAGGTTAATATCACATATTATTAAGGCTTCCTCACTGCCAGCCTGGGAAATAACATTGCCAAGAGGGTCTACAACCATAGAGGCTCCAGAGTATTTTATACCATTGCCCCAACCAGTTCTGTTTACTCCAGCAATATAGCATTGATTTTCTATGGCTCTGGCCTTTAATAAAATCTCCCAATGCTGTATTCGTTCATCAGGCCAGTTTGCTGCTATGGTTATGATAGAGGCCTCTTTTGAAGCAGCTTGAAATATTTCAGGAAATCTTAAATCATAGCATATAAAGGTAGAAAGAATCCATTGCTTATAAGAGATTAGGGCAAGACTAGTGCCTCCTTGATAGTGAAGGGCTTCTTCACCGAAGGAGAAGGGATGTATCTTGCTATAGCAGCTAAGAAGTTTACCGTCTTTATCTACGATTATATAATTATTTTTTCCCTTATCCCCTTTAAGTATTTTCTCAATAACACCAAAACCAACTGCTACTCTATATTTCTTGGCAAGCTGCTGAAACCATTGGGTTGTATCCCCATTTTGCTCTTCACCCATCATAGGCACATTCATTGTAAAGCCTGTAAGAGTCATTTCAGGGAACAATAGTAGCTCTACATTGGCTTCCGAGGCCTGCCTTGCAAGGTTTTCGCATTTTAATCGGTTAGCGGCTTTATCCTCCCAGACAATGTCTAGCTGAGCTAAAGCAAATTTCATATAATCACATCCTATAATTAAGACTGTTATCTTTATTTTATCAGCTTTAATTGGAAAAGACTAATAAAAGATTAGATTGTCTTTTGCTTATCAATATGATTTAATTGAACATACTATAAAATAAATGGTGAAGTTAGTTAAAAGAAGGTATCTATGCTAACAGGGCTGTAGAAGGGGAGTAATGTTATGGAGGTTAAAGAATATCTCTTAGATAGTAATATAGTTATAAGGCTATGGGAAAGGTATCCAGAGCTATTGGATAAAATAGATGCAGCTGAGGGCATAGATTATAAAATATCTAGAAACATAGCTGGAGAGTTGTCTGTTAAAGAGTATAGGGCACTCGATGGAGTGCCAGTGCTTTCAGAAAAGTTTTTAAAGCTCCTAAATCATATTATTGAAGTAGATACTTACATTAGTGAGCAGGAGCATGAAAATATAGACATAATCAAAAGAGACCCAAGAAAGAATATATATTACGTAAATGAAAATAAGCTTTCAAGCAATGATTTTAAGCTGCTTGCCTTATGTAAGAGATATAATAATTATATCCTAGTGACAGAGGACAAAAAGATATATAATAGTGCTATATTAATTCTAGGACAGTCAAGGGTATTAAATTTAGAAGACTTTATATTAGAAATAAATAGAGAATTAGGAAAGGGTGAATGAAATGAGTGCATCAGCTTTTATGGAATACAAGAATTGGGTAGTGGCTGGAGATGTTGTTAATGAAGAAAAGTATGCTTATAAAATTAAAAGGAGACTAGAGGAAGCAGGCTATAGGGTTAGCGGCATGAAGCCAGGGCTTTCTCAGGAGGGAGTATATCCTAGCCTTAAGGAGGTACCCTATAAGGTAGAGGTTCTAGACCTATGCATAAACCCAAAGGCTGGTATAAAGGTGGTTCAGGAAGCAAAGGAGCTAGGAATTGACAAAATTCTTATCCAACCTGGAGCAGAAAGTGAGGAAATAATCAATTATTGTAAAGAGAACAGTATAGAAGCCGTAGAAGGCTGTGCATTAGTGGAATTAAGCAGGCTAAAAAAATAAAAATAAAAAAGTTGAAAAAGTTGTTGACACTATAGTGGATTTCTTGTATTATATTCTATGTCGGGCCGCGGGGCGGCTTCGGCAATAGATTACGGCTCCTTGGTCAAGCGGTTAAGACACCACCCTTTCACGGTGGTAACAGGGGTTCGATTCCCCTAGGAGTCACTTTGTGTGGGCGCATAGCTCAGCTGGGAGAGCATCTGCCTTACAAGCAGAGGGTCACAGGTTCGAGCCCTGTTGTGCCCACCATTAGTTAATGGCCCAGTGGCTCAGTTGGTTAGAGTGCCGGCCTGTCACGCCGGAGGTCGAGGGTTCGAGTCCCTTCTGGGTCGCCATAATTTTGACTCAAAGTAGATGAAGGTTTTTTATACTGGATACTTTGTTCATATATTCTTTTCCTGGCTCCTTGGTCAAGCGGTTAAGACACCACCCTTTCACGGTGGTAACAGGGGTTCGATTCCCCTAGGAGTCACTTTGTGTGGGCGCATAGCTCAGCTGGGAGAGCATCTGCCTTACAAGCAGAGGGTCACAGGTTCGAGCCCTGTTGTGCCCACCATTAGTTAATGGCCCAGTGGCTCAGTTGGTTAGAGTGCCGGCCTGTCACGCCGGAGGTCGAGGGTTCGAGTCCCTTCTGGGTCGCCATATGCTGGCATAGCTCAATTGGCAGAGCAGCTGACTTGTAATCAGCAGGTTGTAGGTTCGATTCCTATTGCCAGCTCCAAAACAAACCTTGGTTTATCCAAGGTCTTTTTTTA
>ERZ773359.3243-NODE-3243-length-18992-cov-6.575434_pt1 | contig 18992 bp, 24 predicted proteins | sample MGYA00374955_ERZ773359 | MGnify/ENA primary metagenome ERZ773359 (study PRJEB29098, sample SAMN04486028) | biogas fermenter metagenome | study: EMG produced TPA metagenomics assembly of the Biogas fermentation microbial communities from Germany - Plant 4 DNA1... | reverse complement strand
AAATTATTAAAAAGAGCAGGTTTACTTGAGAAAGAGGGGTAAAAAATGAAGCTGGTCTTTATTTATCTTATAAAATTTTATCAGAAGTTTATTTCCCCCCTCTTCCCTGGCAGCTGCAGATTTTATCCTACCTGTTCTGCTTATAGTATACAGGCCATTGAAAAATATGGAGCGCTAAAGGGAACTTACTTATCCATCAAAAGAATAATCAGATGTAACCCCCTGAATTCTGGTGGTTATGATCCGGTTGAATAGGAGGAATATATAATGTTAACAAATTTAATGTCACAGGCACTGGAAGGAATCAATTCACTTGTAGGGAATTATGGTCTGTCAATCATAATTTTTACAGTCATAATAAAATTCTTAATGTTTCCCCTATATGCCAAACAGACCAGATCTCTGGAAGAAATGCAGGAAATTCAGCCTGAGATAGAAAAGATCCAGAAACAGTACAAGGATAATAAAGAGAAACAGAATGAAGAAATGATGAAATTATATCAGGAGAGGGGAATTAATCCAGCAGCTGGCTGTTTACCCATGATTTTGACCCTGATAATCATCTTCCCCTTATATAGAGCTATTTATGCTCTGGATTTGAGCCAGACAAGCTTTCTCTGGATGAAGAGCCTGTCTGAACCAGACATCATTCTGGTAATCATTAATGGTATTGCCACCCTGGGGCAGACCTATCTGACGACCAAGATGTCCGGTAGTACTGCACAGACCGGTGCAACCTTGTGGATGATGCCCATAATGATTATTGCTATCAGCTTTAGATTCCCTGCAGGTGTACTGGTTTACTGGATAACACAGACAGTGCTGACTGTATTGCAACAATTCCTGATGAAAAAAAAACCCGCAAAGGGGGTTGCAAAATAAATGAACCTTATCAGGCAGGAAGGTAAAACCATTGAGGAAGCCATCGAAATTGCCCTGGAAAAACTGGGGATTAAGGAAGAAGAGGCAGACGTCAAGGTAGTTGATGAAGGTTCAAAAGGTATACTGGGGCTCATTGGAGCCAGAAACGCTGTAGTTGAAGTAAAGGTTAAAGTTAACCCTGTCCAGATAGGCAAAGAATTTCTGGAAAAAATCCTGGAGAAAATGTCCTGTCAGGCCAATGTAGAAGTAGATGAAAGTAAGACAAATCAAGAACAGATATACTATAATATTACTGGTCCAGACCTGGGTATAGTAATCGGACATAGGGGAGAGACCCTTGATGCTATCCAGTATCTCACCTCATTAGTGGTGAATAAACACAGTAACAAATACTGGCGGATTCTCATTGATGCCGAAGGCTACCGCTTACGCAGGGAAGAAACCCTGGAGAGGCTGGCCAGGAGGCTGGCTGAAAAAGCTATTACTACCGGCAGAAAGGTAGTACTGGAACCAATGCCTCCCCATGAACGAAGGATTATCCACATGGCATTACGTGAGGATAAGCGGATCAGTACCTATAGTGAAGGCAGGGAACCCTTCAGAAGGATACTGATAGAACGTATGGATAAGGCACAGGATCTGGATAATTAATATAGCTTTTGTTTAAAATAAACCCAGTGGCAAAACCTGCTGGGTGTTTTTTTATGGTGAGGTGATTTATATGGCTTTTATATATAATGATACGATTGCTGCTATTTCCACTCCATATGGGACAGCCGGTATAGGGAAAATAAGGGTTAGCGGCAGTGAGGCTATTGACCTGGTTGCCGGTATTTTTAAAGGGGTCCAGGATAAAGATTTGAGGCAGCAGAAGGGCTATACTGCCCATTACGGCCATATCATGGATCCGGAGACCGGCAAGATAGCCGATGAGGTCATCTGTATAGTCTTCCGGGAACCCCATTCCTTTACCGGTGAAAATATGGTGGAGATTGATTGTCATGGAGGCCTTTTACCCCTGCAGAGGGTATTGGAAATAGTCCTGAAGAGGGGGGCCAGGCTGGCGGAGCCGGGCGAATTCTCCAAGAGGGCCTTTCTCAATGGCCGGATTGATTTGGCCCAGGCTGAAGGGATTATGGAGGTGATTAATGCCAGGACCAACAAGGGACTGGATCTGGCCCTCAGTCACCTGGAGGGAAAACTCTCCAGAAAGATTGCAGGGCTCAAGGATGCTCTTATCGGCCTCTATGCCCATCTGGAAGCAGCTATAGATTATGCAGAGGATGAGGTGGAGGATCTGGACCCTGATGAACTGGAAGGGAGCATAAAGGAGATTAAAGGGGAACTGGAGAAACTCCTGGCCACCAGTGAACAGGGTAAGATTTACCGGGAGGGCCTTAAGACTGTTATAGCTGGTAAACCCAATGTAGGTAAATCCAGTTTAATGAATGCCTTACTGGAAGAAAACCGGGCCATTGTTACCGATATACCCGGTACCACCAGGGATATCATTGAGGAGTACATTAATATAGAGGGCATCCCCTTGCGGATAATAGATACGGCGGGGATAAGGGAAACGGAAGACCTGGTGGAAAAGATAGGTGTTGAGAGGACAGAGCAATATCTGCAAGAGGCGGACCTGGTCCTGCTGATGCTGGATGTGGTACAGGGTTTGACTGAAGAGGATTTAAGGATTTATCAGCTGGCCAGTGAGAAGCCCTTAATAGTCCTCATCAACAAGATTGACCTGGCCCCGGAAAGGGATTACAGGGAGATAGAGGAAAGATTCCCTGAACACAGTATAATAAGGGTTTCTGTCCAGGAAGAACAGGGCCTGGAGGAGTTAAAAAAGGCCATTGTGGAGGTGGTCCTGGGAGAGGGAATCACCGGTGATGAGGAGATTTATATCACCAGGACCAGGCATAAGAATGCCCTGGTCAAGGCAGTTCAGGCCATGGATAGGGTCATCGATACCCACCGGCAGGGCCTGCCCTATGATTTATATAGTATTGACCTCAGGGATGCCCTTGATGCCCTGGGTGAGATAACCGGTGAGACCCTGACTGAGGATATCATAGACCGTATTTTCCAGGACTTCTGCCTGGGTAAATAAGGAGATTGGATTAGCAAAGCAGAAAGCTGTTAAATATTGATGGAAAATTAAAGATTTCTGGAGAAAATCATGAACAGGTTCATGGAGGAAAGCTTTAAGTATATACTTAAAGTTATGTACAGGAATAAATGTAGAAGGAGGGAGAGCTATGGCTTTGAGATATCATAGATATCCGGAGAGCTATGACATAATCGTTGTCGGTGCTGGACATGCCGGTTGTGAGGCTGCCCTGGCACCGGCCCGCATGGGCTTTAAAGTATTGATGCTGACCATCAGCCTTGACCATATTGCCTTTATGCCCTGTAACCCATCCCTGGGCGGTCCGGGTAAGGCCCATATAGTCAGGGAAATAGATGCCCTGGGTGGGGAGATGGCCAAAAACATGGATGAGACCATGCTGCAGATAAGGATGATCAATACCAGCAAGGGGCCGGCAGTCCACGGGCTGCGGGGGCAGGCTGATAAGCAGAGATACCACCAGCGGATGAAATTACTGCTGGAGAGGCAGGATAACCTGACTGTGAAACAGGGCCTGGTGGAGGAGATAGTCATCGAGGATAATGAAGTCAGGGGTGTCGGGACTGCAGAGGGTATCTTCTATGAAGGGAAAAAGGTTATCCTGACTACCGGTACCTTCCTGAAAGGGAAAATCATCATGGGTGAGGCTACCTTTAATTCCGGCCCCAACCTGCAGTACCCGGCCAATAAATTATCCAGGTCTTTAATGGAGGCCGGCCTGAAGTTGAGACGTTTCAAGACCGGGACCCCTCCCCGTTTAAATAAAAATACCATTGATTTTTCCAAAATGATTCCCCAGAGGGGGGAGAAGGGTTTGAGCTTCTCTTATGATTCCAATCCCCGGACCATTGATGAGGATATCTGTTTTCTTACCTATACAACAGAGAAGACCCATCAGCTTATCCTGGATAATAAGGAACGGACACCCCTTTTCAGCGGGGAAATAGTCGGTATCGGACCCCGTTACTGCCCTTCCCTGGAGGATAAAGTGGTCCGTTTCCCTGACAGGGAGCGGCACCAGATCTTCCTGGAACCGGAAGGGCTCCATACTGATGAGTACTATGCAGCCGGCCTGTCCACCAGCCTGCCCTATGATGTACAGATTGAGCTGGTCAGGTCTGTACCCGGCCTGGAGAAGGCTGAAATCATGCGGCCGGCCTATGCTATAGAATATGACTGTATTGATCCCACCCAGTTGGAACTGACCCTGGAGACCAGGGGGATCCGGGGACTCTATTCAGCAGGCCAGATCAATGGTTCTTCCGGCTATGAAGAGGCAGCTGCCCAGGGTTTGATTGCCGGCATCAATGCTGCCCTCAGTTTAAAGGGAGAGGAACCCCTGATCCTGGACCGGTCCCAGGCCTATATCGGTGTACTTATCGATGAATTGGTGACCAAGGGTACGGAAGAACCCTACCGGGTGATGACTGCCCGGGCTGAATACCGGCTGCTCCTGAGGCAGGATAATGCAGACCAGAGATTGACACAAATCGGCTACCGGCTGGGCCTGATATCAGAGGAGAGATACCAGAGATTCAGGCAGAAGGTGGAGACCATAGGGGAAGGCCTGGAACTCCTGAGGAGTATCCAGATCAATCCCCTGCCGGAAGTCAGGGAAAAACTGAGGGAGCTGGGTAGTGGTGACCTGTCCAAACCGGTGACCCTGGAAGAAATCCTGCGGAGGCCGGAACTGGATTATGAGAACCTGAGGTATTTCTATCCCCAGCTACCGGACTATCCGGAGGATGTCATCGAACAGATTACCATAGAGGTCAAGTATAAGGGGTATATTGAGAGACAGTTAATGCAGGTGGAACAATTCAGGAAGATGGAGAACAAGTTGATTCCGGCTGATCTGGATTTCAATGAGCTGGATAATCTACGTCTGGAAGCCAGGGAGAAACTGAATCAAATACGGCCCCGTTCCATTGGACAGGCTTCCCGGATATCCGGAGTATCTCCTGCCGATATTTCAGTTTTGATGATCTATCTGGAAAAGATGAATAGAGGGAGAGAAGATGGAGAGAACACGATTCAATGAAGTCCTCACTGAGGGACTGGAGGAAATGGGGTTAAAATCTAACCCGGCTTTACTGGATGGTCTCTGGCTATACATGAATTTTTTGCTGGAGGAAAACAGGAAATATAATCTGACTGCCATTGATAGGGAAGAAGAGGTAATCACCAGGCATTTTCTCGATTCCCTGGTTTTTTTTACGGAATTTAAGCCTCCTGCCGGGAGCAGGATACTGGACATGGGGACCGGGGCTGGTTTCCCTGGCCTGGTCTTGAAACTCTATCAGGGGGACCTGGAAGTCCTGCTGGTGGATTCATTACAAAAACGGGTTAATTTCCTTGACCTTTTAATAAAAAAATTGGATTTAAAGTTGGTGGAGGCTCTCCACGGCCGGGCTGAGGACCTGGGCCGGCAGGAAGAGTACCGGGAAAGATTTGATTATGTGGTCTCCAGGGCTGTTGCTCCAGTAAATATCCTGAGTGAATTTACCCTGCCTTTTTTGCAGCCGGGAGGGAAGGCAGTTTACTTTAAGGGTCCTGATTATCAGGAGGAGCTGGAGCAGGGAGAAAAGGCTGTTATATTGCTGGGAGGAAGGCTTAATACTGTCCACCAGGTAAAGATTCCCGGCCTTGAAGTAGAGAGGTTTTTAATTGAAATAGAAAAGGTTGAAAAAACACCGGATAGATATCCCCGGAAAGCGGGCATACCAAAAAAACGGCCCCTTTAAGCAGGAAATAAATTAATTATGAAGAATTTTATACTTAGTTTTGGAGGTTATATGCTATGAGGATACCTTTCATACAGGTAGAAAGAGATAAAGAAACAATCAGGAAAATACCCCTGGATTCTATTAGCACAAATCCTTTCCAACCGAGGATTAATTTTAACCAGGAAGAAATAGATGAACTGGCTTTATCCATCAAAAATTATGGAGTAATCCAGCCCATCATCGTCAGGGAAAAGGAAGATGGTTATGAACTGATTGCCGGGGAGAGACGTTACCGGGCCTGCTTAGCCCTGGGCCTGAAGGATATACCTGCTATAGTCAAGGATATAGATGATCCGGATATGGCGGAGATAGCCCTGGTGGAAAACCTGCAGAGGAAGGATTTAAGTTTTATGGAAGAAGCCAGGGCCTATCAGCAGCTGATAGAGAATTTCAGCTTGACCCAGAAGGAACTGGCAGAGAGGATCGGTAAAAGCCAATCAACTGTAGCCAATAAACTAAGATTGCTGAACCTGCCTACTGATGTCTGTGAGCAGTTGGAAGATGAAAATATTACAGAAAGACATGCCCGGGCCCTGTTGAGGTTAAAGGATAAGGACAGCCAGCTGGCCCTGATAGAGAAGATAAAAAAAGAGAAATTAAGTGTCAAGGAAACAGAAAAAATCATCGAAAGGATGCTGGAGGAAAAAGAAGAGAAAGAGCCCCGGATATATACTGTCTACAGGGACCTGCGCCTCTTTATAAATACTCTCAACAATACTGTGGCTGAAATGAAAAAAACCGGCCTGGATGTACAGGTAGAGCAGATAGATGAGGAGGATTATGTGGAATATAAAATAATACTCCCAAAGAGGTAAGGGGGAGAAGGAATAAAAAGGAGTGATTTTCTTGGCTAAGAAACTGGCCATCGTCAACCAGAAAGGTGGAGTAGGGAAGAGCACCACTGCAGTCAATCTCAGTGCAGCCCTGGCGGAGATGGGTGTCAAGGTATTATTGGGGGATATTGACCCACAGGGTAATGCTACCAGCGGTGTGGGAATCGATAAAAGCCGCCTGGAATATAGCATCTATGATGTCCTGATCAATGAGGTAGATGTGAGGGAAGCCATCCTGGAGACAGAGATAGAAAATTTTCATATCCTGCCTGCCAATATAGATCTGGCCGGTGCAGAAATTGAACTGGTCTCCATGATTTCCCGGGAAAGTAAACTGAAGAATGTTATTTCAAGAGTGGATGCAGATTATGACTTTATCTTTTTTGACTGCCCTCCTTCCCTGGGATTATTGACCCTTAATGCCCTGACTGCAGCTGATGGGATACTGGTTCCCATTCAATGCGAGTATTATGCCCTGGAAGGCCTGGGTCAACTAATAAACACTTTCAGGCTGGTGCAGAATAACCTCAATCCAGAACTGGAAATCGAAGGAGTCCTCCTGACCATGTATGATGCCCGGACAAATTTATCCCAGCAGGTTATTGATGAGGTTATGAACTATTTTAAAGACAAGGTCTATAAGACCATAATCCCCAGGAATGTGAGGTTGAGTGAAGCACCCAGTTTTGGACAACCTATCACCACCTATGACAGCAGTTCCAGGGGTGCACAGGCCTACCGGGATTTGGCAAAGGAAGTGATTAAATAATGTCCAAGAGATTAGGAAAGGGACTGGGAGCACTGATTTCAGATGCTGCCTTTGAAGATGAGAGTACCAGCAGCGGGAGATTGAAGGAGATATACCTTGACCAGATTGAACCAAATCCCTTTCAACCCAGACAGGAATTTGATAAAGAGGAATTACAGGAGCTGGCCCTTTCCATCAAGGAAAACGGAATCATCCAGCCCATTACAGTAAGGCAGATTAAACCGGATTTATATCAGTTAGTTACCGGGGAAAGGCGCTGGCGGGCTTCCCGCATGATTGGGCTGCAGAAAATACCGGCCATTATCAAGGACTACGATGACCAGCAGATGATGGAAACAGCCTTGATAGAAAATATCCAGCGGGAGGATTTAAACCCCATCGAGGAAGCCCAGGCTTACCAGCGGATGATGGATGAGTTTAAATTGACCCAGGAAGAGGTAGCTAACAAGGTAGGAAAGAGCAGATCCAGCATAGCCAATATTGTCAGATTATTGAATCTTACTCCCAAGGTGCAGGTTTATGTTTCACGTGAAACAATCTCCATGGGTCATGCCAGAGCCTTGCTGGCTATTAAGGACCCGGAAGAACAGATTAAGGTTACGGAATACATCATCGATAACAATCTCTCTGTCAGGGAAACAGAAAAACTTGTCCAATCCTATATCAGGGAAAAGGAAGAGAATGAGGCAAAGGAAGAGAAAAGCATTCCGAAGACTAAAAAGACAGTACTGGGTCCTGAATGGGTCAGGGCTCAGGAGGAACTTTCACGGCTCCTGGGTACTAAGGTAAGAATCAAAAGTAGTGATAACAAGAAAGTGATCACCATAGAATGTAATAACTATAGTGATGTTAAGAAATTGATTAACACCTTATCTTTAGGATAGATTTGTTTCACGTGAAACAGATCTACAGAAAGGTTCGGAACAAAGTTCACTATTAACTTATCAGCAAAATTTAAGGAAGGTTAGATTAATAAAGATTGAGGTGGATAAATGTTTATAATTATCGTTGGTGGAGGAAAGGTCGGCCTATATCTTGTCAAGCATTTTATGGAACAGGGCCACCGGGTCCTCCTGGTAGAAGAGGATTGGGAAAAGGTTAAGGAAGTCAGGAAAAAGTATGGTATTGAGGTTGTCTGGGGAAATGGAACAGAGGAAACAGTTTTGGAAGAAGCGGGTATTGAAGATTGTGATGCCCTGGTGGCAGTGACAGAGGACGATCAGGATAACCTGGTCATCTGCCAGCTGGCTGAGAGGCAATATAATATCGCCAAGACCTATACCAGGGTAAATACACCGGGCAATGAGAAGCTTTTCAGCTGGCTGGGAGTAAATGTGGCTGTCAGTAGTGCTTCCATATTGGCCGCCATGGTGGAAGATGATCTTAGTTTTAATGATTTCAGGAATCTTTTAATCAAGGATCAGGATAACCTGAAACTGATCAGGATGACCGTAAAGGGAAATTCCCCCAGTATCAATAAAAAGATAAAAGACATTAAACTTCCTACTGAGGCTGTTCTGGTAGCCATTTTGAGGGGAGATAATTCCCTGGTTCCCAGGGGTAATACCAGGCTGGCAGAAAATGATGTTATCCTGGCTTTAACCAGGCCGGAACTGGAAGAGGAAATGAAGAAGGCTTTCAATGGTTAAGCAAGCAGAAATAATCTAAGAGGGATTATGTAAAAAGGGTGAGAAGGAAAGGATTTAATTTAAGAGGGTTGAATTGAGGAATATTTAAGGAAGACAGACTATAATTGAGAGAAGATTATTTATAGAGAGTAGTGAGGAGTAGAATGAGAGGAACAATAGTAAATGTTATCGCTGTAGTGGCCGGCAGCCTGCTGGGAGTATTTCTGAAGGGAAGGTTTCCGGAAAAAGTTAAGGAAATTATCATGCAGGGCCTGGGGCTGGCTTCCTGCCTCATCGGTATCCAGATGGCCCTGGAGAGTAAAAATATCTTAATAGTCATTTTTAGTCTGGTTATCGGCGGTATCTGTGGTGAACTTATCGGTATTGAGAAGAAATTAAATGGAGCAGGTGCCTATATACAGAGAAAACTGGCCAGGGAGGATGACCTCTTCATCCAGGGTTTTGTCCAGGCCAGTCTGGTCTTCTGTATCGGGGCCATGGCTATCATGGGTTCCATACAGGATGGTATCAATAATGATCCGACAATTTTATACAATAAGTCCATCATGGATGGCTTTGCCTCCATTGCTTTTGCTGCCTCGACAGGGGTAGGGGTGCTTTTTTCCGCCATACCTGTCCTGCTTTACCAGGGGGGAATAACCCTGCTGGCCAGTATTGTGGCCCGCTTCCTGAGTGAAGCCATGATTCTGGAAATGACCGCCACCGGGGGGTTGTTAATCTTTGCTATAGGATTAAATCTTTTGAAGATAGGAAAGGTAAAGGTTGGCAATCTTTTACCTTCCCTGTTGTTTGCAATTCTTTTCTCGGCATTTATATTATAAGAAAAACAAAAAAAAATACTTTTTTCCTAAAGGATTTTTTTTAAATAGAGCGAATATATATATTACAAAGTTTGTATTTTTCTGAACTATTTCTTTTTTTTCTAATTATATTTTTTGATTTATTGCGAAGGAATGGGTTCAGGACAGGATTCTGAACTTCAATGAGGAGGAAAAATAATGGCCAGGTTGAAAAAGTTAAAAAAATATTTTTTTGAAAATGTAAATATCACTGTCATTCCCTCACCTGCCCAGAAGATGAAAACCTATAAATTTAAACGGATTACTCCCCTTGTGATTTTTATAATGATTGCGACAACTATTACCGTCCTATCATTCCTCTATAACCATTATTTTGAGGAATACAATGTAGCGACGGTAAGGCTGGAAGAATTAAGGGGAGTAAGGGCAGAGAATACCAGGTTAAAGAACGAGTTATTTAAACTGGCCCAGGATACAGAGGTCTTGCGGCAGACACTGGCCCAGTTACAGGAGTACAACCGGGAAATCAAGGGAATGATCGATATAGAAGAGACAGTGGAGCAGGAGAGCAATGAGGATTATGCTTTGGAACTGAAGACCTATCTGGGGAGTGAGGAAGTATACCCTACGGGTCTCCCCATTGGTGGTGGGGATATTAATTATGCCTATTATTTTTCCTGGCATGTGGTTGAAAAGGCCAGGGATAATATTGATATAGTCCGGTCAGGACTGCCTTTGCAGGAAGAGGAATTATCAGTTCTGGAAAGTTCAGTCAAGGAATACAATGCCCTGAAGGCAGCTACTCCTTCAATCTGGCCCCTGGCTGATGATGGTAATGCCTACATATCCTCCAATTTCGGCTGGCGTAAGGATCCCTTTACAGGGAGGCAGGCAATACATGAAGGTATGGATATAGCCACCTGGTATAATACCCCTGTTCTGGCTACTGCCGATGGTGTGGTAACCTTTGTTGGTAAAAATGGTGGTTATGGAGTGATGGTAACAATTGAGCATGGTTTTGGTTATGAGACCTGCTATGCTCATCTGAATAGAGCAGCTGTTAAGAAAGGACAAAAGGTTTCCCGGGGCGATGTGATAGCTTATAGCGGTAATTCCGGACGGAGCAGTGGCCCTCATTTACACTATGAAGTCAGGAAAAACAATATTCCACAGAACCCCAGGGAGTATATAGGGAGGTAGAATCTTGGGAAAAAGGAGAAGAGAAAGAAAAATGGAAGAGGCAAAAGGAAAAGTGGAAACAATTTTGGGTAATGGAACAACTGTAGAAGGAGATCTCTACACTAAAGGTTCCCTCCGGATTGAAGGCAGGGTAAAAGGAAAAATCAAGGCTGAAGGAGATCTTCTGGTAGGTGAAAGCGGTAATCTGGAGACAGAAATCGAAGTAAGGAATGTACTCATTGCCGGTACTGTGAGGGGTAATATCAAGGCCCTGAACAAGATTGAAATCTTATCGAGCGGCAAATTATATGGAGATATTAAGACAAAGACTATCAAGATTGAAGAAGGTGCTGTCTTTGTAGGTTCCAGTGCACCTTTGGAAGCAAAGCCCTTAAATACAGAAAGAACTGGGTTTTTAAGGGAGACTGCAAAAGAGACTGCAGCAGGCAAGGAAAAGGCCTAATCCAGTGCCGCAATCTCAGCCCTGATATTATTCCTGATCCTATCTATGGACATGTAAAGGGCTGTAGAGATAATTTCAGCCATCTTAAAAACGATGCTCAGTCTGGTACTCTGTAGGACCAGGTATTCCATATATCCGCCTACATTAACCAGACCTGTTATATGCATATCACCTACTTCAGGTAATTTTTTGTTAACACCGGTCCCTGGTTTCAAGGGGCCTTTTTTTACGTCTATATAACCGACACTGCTCTGCTTGCCCAGGCCGGCATCGATGGCAATAATGAAGGGGTCAGCATAATTACTATAAATCATCTCTATATTTTCCTCCAGATTGCTGGCATGTACAGGTTCATGGACATTACCGATGATCCGGGCCGGAAAGACATCGTTCTTCTCCAGCAGGGTGCCGGTAATGGGGCCCAGGGAATCTCCGGTAGAGCGGTCGGTGCCCACACAGAGGATGATTAAATCCCTTCCATATCTATAATCAAGACTGTCCATCAGACTGAGGATAAATCTCTGTAAGATATCTGCAGCATGCCTGTTATCGACATGTACCCGTTTTCTATCAAAAAACATCTGGCTCCCTCCGCATAAATTATTCTTTCCTATGGAGATGTATATGAGTTATTATCAGCAATAATTCATTAATTTATACTCCTTAATAGGCATAAATATTTAAGGCAGTGGATTAATCTTTTTGAAGAGGAGGGAGAAGATGAAGTTCAGGAGAACCCTGGCCCTGGCCTTTGTATATATAGGTTCCGTTATCGGTGCCGGTTTTTTATCTGGCCAGGAAATCTGGCGTTTCATTGCCCGGCATGGGAGAACAGGCTTGTTTAGCATAGCCTTGATAGCTGTATTTTTTATTATCCTGGCCCCTCTATTGTATAAAGCTGCAAGACAGGCGGGTATAGAGAATTACCAGGATTTTTTTTATCGCTATCTGCCGGGTCCCTTTCCCTACATCTTTGATCTGTTTTATAGTCTCTTTCTCCTGGGCAGTGTCTCGGTGATGCTGGCCGGGGCAGGGACCTTATTTAACAGGTTACTGGGTCTGCCCTATTCACTGGGGGTGGTTTTGACCATAACCTTTTTATTATTTACCCTCATCCTGAAAAATGAAGGTATCATGACTGTCAATAGTATCCTGATTCCGGTACTGATCCTGTTAACCATCTACATGCTTCTTTCTTTTTTAAACAGGGAATTCTCTTTGTCAAATTTAATTTCAGTTTTTCTCCTGCCGGGAAATCTCTTTCCGGCTGCTGAGTGGATAAAGGATGGCCTCTATTATGGAGCTTATAATCTGGCCATGGCCCTTGCAGTCATGACCGGTATCGTCCATTCAGAGGAGGAAGAGGTAATATTCACGGGAGGGGTAATAGGAGGCTCCCTGATTACCCTGCTTTTATTCCTGATTTACCTGGCCTTATTGGCGGCCTTCCCCCAGGCGGTGCAGGTGGCATCAGTGGAGATGCCTCTCCTCAGCCTGGCTGAGAAGATGGGGAGCTTTCTTTACCTGGGATATATTCTCGTCCTGTACTTTGCCATAATCACTACTGCCATAGCTAACTATTATGCCTTTACCAGGAGGTTTTCCCTCTTGCTGGGGTTCAGATATGAGTTTGCCCTCCTGCTGGGTTTACTCCTCATCCTGCCCCTGCTCCCCTCCGGTTTTTCTGCCCTGGTCGACAGGCTCTATCCTCTTTTTGGCAGTCTGGCTCTAATTATTATCTTTATATATATGTATATTTTTCTGAAGGAGGCCCGGGGAAAGGGATAATGTCGAAAAACAGCTTATTATTTCCCGGGAAATAAATTTTCTTCTTTCATTGATAATAAAAATAATATATTGTAGAATAGGAAGAAGGATGAAATTTCTATTCAAAGGAGCTTGCTGATGAAGGAAAAGCAGTATCTGGCCGGGATAGGCAAGGACTTGCAGCAAAAATACAAAAGGGGTGTCCGCCTGCTGGAGAGAGGGGAGTATCTTGAGGCAGAGGAGAACTTTGCAGAATTAAGAGAAAAAATTCCTGCCTTTGTACCCCTCTATAATAAATGGGCTATTATCTATATCCACCGGCAGGATTATGGGAAGGCCCGGGATTTACTGGAGGAGGCTCTGGCCCTTGATGGGGAATATGCTCCAGCCATCTGTAACCTGGGTAACATTGCCAGGGCAGAGGGGAATTTAGAGCTGGCCAAAGAATATTACCTGAAAGCTATTGAGATAGATGAGGAATATGGCCCGGCCTATAATAACCTGGGTGTTGTCTACCGGGAGGAAGGGGATATAAAGAGGTCGGTCAAATATCTAAAAAGGGCTAATAAATACCGTAGTTATTACCCGGACCTGGCCGGTAACCCGGCAGGCTGTATAATACCTTTATTATTGGGTCTTATAGCCCTTATATTCCTTTTTTACATCATGAGATAGGTGGTGGAGCATTTTGAAAGATTTTTTCAGGGGTTTTCTGACTGGCGGTGAAGGGGTTTTGTCCTATCAGATCCTTGGCGGGTATTTGCTTAAGGTTCTTTACAGTATTCTGGTTATCATATTGATGAGGATTATAATCCGGTTGGCCTGTAGTTTCATTCACAGATGGATTGATAAGGGCAAGCAGGAACATATCAGGAGGAGGAAGACCCTGATCCTGCTGCTGGAGAGTGTTACTAAATACACCTTGTATTTTGTCACTATAATAATCATTTTTTCTATCTTTGGAGTACCGGTAACCTCGTTGTTGGCCGGGGCGGGAATCCTGGGCCTGGCCGTTGGTTTCGGGGCCCAGAAGCTGGTGGAAGATGTCATTAGCGGTTTCTTCATTCTCATGGAAGATCAATTTGCCGTAGGGGATTTCGTAGAGATTGCTGGAAAAACCGGTATTGTCCAGGAGATTGGTTTCAGGACTACCATTATCCGGAATACGGCCGGCGAGATTTATGTGATTCCCAATGGGGAAATCCGCCAGGTGACCAATTATTCAGTGGCAGAGGATATCAGGGTAATGGTGGATGTGACTATCCCTTATGAGGAAAATACAGGGAGGGCCATTGCTGAACTGGAGAAACTCTGTGAAAAGGTCAGGGAGGAGAAGAAGGATATCCTTACCAGCGGCCCTGCTGTCCTGGGTGTGCAGGATCTCTCCGATACGGGAGTAGTCCTCCGCCTCATGGCCAGGACCAGGCCTATGGAACAATGGGGAATGGGCCGCCATTTGCGGCAGAGAATCAAGGAGCACTTCGATGAAGTGGGAATCAGGATTGCCTATCCTCATTTTGTATTGGCTTCCAATTCAATGTCCAATAAAGAACATTCCAATGGATAATCTTTAAATCATACTGGAAGGGGGCAGGAAATTGGAGAATCGGGAATACAGGTTGGGGGATCAGGTCCGCCTGAAAAAAAAGCATCCCTGTGGGGGGGACATCTGGGAGATTACCCGGATTGGCATGGATTTTAAGGCTAAATGTACTACTTGTGGCCGGCTCATCATGCTGCCTAGAAGACAATTTGAGAAAAGAGTAAAAGAAATAATTACGGAAGGTGAGAATTAAATGCAGATTGGAATTGTTGGACTACCGAATGTAGGAAAGTCTACACTTTTTAATGCCTTAACAAATGCAGGAGCAGAGGCAGAAAATTACCCTTTCTGTACCATTGACCCCAATGTAGGTGTGGTCAGTGTTCCTGATAGAAGGCTGGATGTATTAACTGAGATTTATCAACCGAAGAGGAAGGTCCCGACTACCATTGAGTTCGTGGATATTGCCGGGCTGGTCAGGGGTGCCAGCCGGGGAGAGGGCCTGGGCAACCAGTTTCTGGCCCATATCCGGGAAGTGGATGCCATCGCCCAGGTAGTCAGGTGTTTTGAAGATGAGAATGTAACCCATGTGGATGGGAGCATCGACCCCGTCAGGGATATAGAGATAATCAATACAGAATTGTTGCTGGCAGATCTGGCCACAATAGAAAAAAGGCGGGAAAAGACAGAACGGGCAGCAAAAAGCGGTGCCAAAGAGCCCAGGGAGGAGCTGGCCATCCTGGATCATTTTATCTCTGTAATTGAGGCTGGAGGCAGCCTGCGCCAGCTGGAACCGGGTGAAAAAGAAAGAAGATTAATCAAGGAATTATCCCTGCTGAGTGCCAAGCCTATGATCTATATCGCCAATGTGGACGAGGATACCCTGCTTACAGGAGAGAATGAAATGGTAGAAGCAGTAAAAAAACTGGCAGCAGAGGAAGGGGCTGAACTGGTTCCGGTCAGTGCTAAAATCGAGGCAGATATAGCTGAACTGGAAAAGGAGGAGGCAGACCTCTTCCTGGCAGAATTGGGTTTAGAGGAAAGGGGACTGGACAGGGTCATCAGGGCCGGTTACAGGCTCCTGGGCCTGATTACCTTTTTCACAGTAGGAGAACAGGAGGTCCGGGCCTGGACAGTCAGGGAAGGTTCCACAGCACCCCAGGCTGCCGGTAAAATCCATAGTGATATGGAGCGGGGTTTTATCAGGGCTGAGGTAGTTGCCTATGAAGCCCTGGTCGAGGCCGGTTCCATGGCCAGGGCCCGGGAAGAGGGCCTGCTGCGCCTGGAAGGCAAGGATTACCTTGTCAAGGATGGGGACATCTGTCATTTCCGCTTTAATGTATAAGGTTTTAATCTTTGTCTTGCATAAGACTTTAAAGGATGTTATAATGTAGGATGAATGATTCCATGCTCTGTACTCTGATGCAGGGCCGCTTAGTCCGGATGGAGGAGGTGAAGAGGAGAATGACACGTTTATATGAAACAGCCTTTGTTTTAAGGCCAGATCTGGAGGAAGAAGCCAGGGATGCGCTTCTGGAGAGAATCAAAGGCATTATCACCGATAACCAGGGTGAAATTGTAGAGGTAGATGTATGGGGCAACAAGAAGTTGGCCTATGAGATTAATAAATATGACACAGGTTTTTATGTCATAATTACCTTTAAAGGTGGTACTGCCCTGGTTAAAGAGTTGGAACGTAATTTCAGAATTCTTGACGGTGTTCTGCGTTCTTTAGTAATTAATAAAGAAGGCTAAGGCCTTCTTTTTAACAGGATGGTGACCAGGGATGTTAAATCGTATTGTATTAATTGGTCGTTTAACCAGGGATCCGGAAATGCGTTATACCAGCAATGGTACTGCTGTGACTTCTTTTACCCTTGCTGTGCAGCGTAACTATACCAACCAACAGGGAGAGCGAGAGGTTGATTTTATCAATATAGTTACCTGGAGAAGGCTGGCTGAACACTGTGCCCAGTACCTGGGCAAGGGCCAGCTGGTAGCAGTAGATGGTTCCCTACAGATCCGGAAAAATGAAAGTGGCGGCCGTACTTATATTAATCCGGAGGTCGTAGCTGATGATGTCCGTTTTCTCGAATGGCGGAGTGACAGGACGTCTAATGACTTCGGCAGCCAGGATAACTTCGGCGGCCATAGCAATCATGGCAACGATTTCGGTACTTCAGGCAGTGATAATACAGGTGACGACTTTTTAGGTGATCTGGATCTGGATGACGACTTTGATGTACCATTTTAGAAAGGGGGACATAAGCCATGGCAAGAGGCAGAAACAAGACCTGTTATTTCTGTGCCAATAAGGATAAAGAAATAGATTATAAAGATGTAAGGACTTTACAACGTTTTATAACTGATAGGGCCAAGATTATTCCCAGAAGAATTACGGGAACATGTGCCAAGCATCAGCGGGCTGTAACCAGAGAGATTAAGAGAGCAAGACAAATTGCCCTGTTACCATTTGTAAAAGAATAAGATGGAAGGGAGGGAGGCAGAGGGCGGAACCAGCCTCCTTTCTTTCATATCCTACTGTAAATTTTGAGAGGTGTGCACTCCTGATGAAAACTAAGGATTTCATGAAGACCATTATACTGCTGGTTGTTTTAACCTTTATCAGCTTGATATTCCCTTTCTTTTCAGCCTTTATCTATCTAATCTGGCCTATACCCATAGTCTTCTATATAGTGAAATATGGTACCGGGGAAGCTGTTCCCCTGGTGGCCCTGGTGGCTGTTGTCAACGGCCTCCTGGTTGGGCTTGTTTACGATATCCCCAATGGTATAATCATGGGGGTTTATTCCATACTGAGCTTTGGCCTGATTGGCTTTTTCCTTGGCTCAGGCATAAGGGAGAAGTTCAATCCCTTCTGGACTATGGTATTGACCATAGTGGCAGTGATCATCTCCAACCTGGCCATGGCCCTTTCCTTACCCTATATACTGGGCTTTAATTACCAGGCCCTGGTGACGGAGATGAGGGCCTATCTGGATGCTGCCGGGCTTTTCCCACAGTATGATATAATCCTGGAACAGTTCCTGTATTTGCTGAAAACCCTTGTACCGTCTCTTTTACTGGTTACTTCAGCTATACACGGTATCCTGATTTATTATATAAGTACCTGGTATTTGAGGAGGAAGGGTTTTGACCTCCATCAATATAAACCATTCAGTACCTGGCGTTTTCCCCGCTGGTGGATTTCCCTGGCCCTGGTCTTACTGATTGTGGCCAGGACCTATCTGCAATACAGCAGCCCCGGGGGACTTTCAGAACAGGCCAGGGTGGTAATCATCAATTTAATGATCTTGCTTTTTTTCCTGATTTTCTTACAGGGTTTTGCAGTGGTGGTGAACTGGCTGGGTAGAAGGACTTCCAATTTCCTTTTGGTTCTTGTCATATTTGCCCTCTTTTTCTTTAATATTTTTGTAATCTATGTATTGATATTTTTAGGCTTCATAGATATGTGGTTTAATCTGCGGAGAAATCAAAAAGCTTAAGCTTTTGCAACTGAAAAGAAGTTTTAAAAGGAGGGTTATAGATGAAGGTAATTTTAAAGGCAGATGTTAAGAACTTAGGTTCAAAAGGCGATATAGTCAATGTTTCTGACGGTTATGCCAGAAACTATCTCTTTCCAAGGGGCCTGGCGGAAGAAGCCAACAAGGGTAATGTCCAGCAGTTAAAGGAAAGACAGAAGGCTGTGCAGAGAAGGATGGAGGAAGAAAAGGCAGCAGCAAAAGAGATGGCCTCCCGGATGGAAAAAGAGAAATTTGTTATTGCAGTCAAGGCCGGGGAACAGGGCAGGCTCTTTGGTTCTGTAACTACCAAGGATATTGCTGATGCTGTGGCTAAAGCCGGTTATGAGATAGATAGAAGAAAGATCCAACTGGAGGAGAATATCAAAGCCCTGGGAGTGCACAGGGTGAAGGTCAGGCTGTACGAGGATGTTACTGCTGATATAAAGATTCAGGTAGTGGAAGCATAAATACAGGCATAAAAAAAAGGGCTGTTCGGGGGAACAGCCCTTTTCCTTCTAGCTGGAAATCATGAAATCAAAAACTAGCTTTTCTCTGTTAAAGTTGGCAAAATAGTTTTCATTTGCTTTTAGCTTTTGTGCCACATAATCAAGAACATTTTTTTCTGGAGCATGTTCCAGTAAGATAGAGATTGCCTCTAAGTTAGAC
>ERZ773359.3242-NODE-3242-length-18992-cov-6.646354_pt1 | contig 18992 bp, 17 predicted proteins | sample MGYA00374955_ERZ773359 | MGnify/ENA primary metagenome ERZ773359 (study PRJEB29098, sample SAMN04486028) | biogas fermenter metagenome | study: EMG produced TPA metagenomics assembly of the Biogas fermentation microbial communities from Germany - Plant 4 DNA1... | reverse complement strand
TTAGCTACCGTTTGATGACCGAGGTAATTTACACACTAATTTGGACTTGACTAACTGTTCCTGGAAATTATTAAAGTTTGTGTATTACAGAATACTTTTATGAAATTATAAAAAAATATTATAAACTGGAGGCCAGACAAAAATGAGTAACACTTCTTACAATCCTTATGAGATCGCGCAACAGCAATTTGATGCGGTTGCTTCGAAATTGGGCCTTGATGACGCAACCCGCGAACTTTTGCGCCAGCCTATGCGCGAATACCATTTCACGATTCCCGTAAAAATGGATGATGGTACCACAAAAATATTTAAGGGATTCAGGGTACAGCACAATGACGCAAGGGGTCCCGCGAAAGGTGGTATTCGTTTTCATCCAATGGAGACCATCGATACAATTCGGGCCCTGTCTATGTGGATGACATGGAAATGTTCAGTTGTTGACATTCCATTAGGCGGCGGCAAAGGCGGCGTCATTTGTGATCCAAGGAATCTTACCGAACGCGAACAGGAAAGATTGTGCCGTGGTTATGTCCGTCAGCTGGCAAGGAATGTCGGCCCCAATACAGATGTTCCTGCCCCCGATGTTATGACAAATGCAAAGCATATGCTTTGGATGCTGGATGAATATGAAACCATCCACGGCAGCAGAAATCCCGGATTTATTACAGGAAAACCGGTAGGCATGGGCGGTTCTTTAGGAAGAACAGAAGCTACAGGTTATGGTGTTATTTATGTTCTTCATGAAGCATTGAAGAATCTTAATATACCTATTGAGAATACTACAGCAAGTTTTCAGGGTTTTGGCAATGTAGCGCAGCATGCCGTCAGATTATATCAGCAATTAGGCGGGAAGGTCGTTGCAATTTCATGCTGGGATGAAGCAGACAAAAAACCCTGTACCTTCCGCAAGCTGGACGGCATGGACATAGATGCCCTGGTAAACATCACAGACGCATACGGAACAATCGATAAAGACAAAGCTAAGGACTTGGGATATGAAGTTCTGCCCGGGGAAGCCTGGATTGAACAGGACGTTGACATTTTGATCCCTGCTGCTTTGGAGAACCAAATAACAATTGAGAATGTACATAAAATCAGCAAGCAGGTAAAGATTATTTGTGAAGCGGCTAACGGTCCGACAACCCCCGATGCCGACAAGATAATAGATGAAAGGAATATCTTCCTTATTCCTGACTTTCTGGCAAATGCCGGAGGCGTAACCTGCAGCTATTTTGAGCAGGTTCAGTCCAACCAAAATTACTACTGGGAAAAGGATGAAGTTCTTGCTAAACTAAAAATAAAGATGACCTCAGCTTTCAGAGCAGTTTACGAACTGGCACAGAGCAAAAAATTGCGCATGCGGGATGCTGCCTATGTAATTGCCATCAATCGTGTAGCTCAGGCTGTAAAGAGCCGCGGATGGGTTTGATTTATAAAAATACATCCTGGCACATTGAATCGTTGGGCGCTGCCGCATGCCTTATACTGAGCAGCGCCTGTTTTACGTTTTAAGGCAATAGAAATGCCTTTTATCCTGGGGTTAACTAAGCGGAGTCGAAGGATCTTTTATGTTTGCGAATTCTTCGCTGCCTCAGAATGAATTTTAATAAAGGGAGCCTTCATAATATGGGTAATGAACATATCGAATCTGACAATTTACTTAATGTCCTGAAGGAACGCGAAAAAGAATTAAACTGCCTCTACATGGTTGATGAGATTCTTGAAAATCCCCAATTATCCTTGCCTGAGATTTTTAACGGAATAATAAGAGTATTGCCTTCAGGCTGGAGGTTCCCCGAACTGTGCCGGGCCAGAATATTATACAAAAACCAAAGCTATCAGAGCTCCGGTTTTATATCCTCTCCCCTCTCTGTAACAGCTGATATAAAAACAGACGGGAAAATTGTCGGCAACTTAGAAGTTGTATATATCAAGGAAGCGCCTGCAACCGACGAGGGGTATTTTCTTTATAAGGAAAAGAAGCTGATAAAGCATGTAGCTGACAGAATAGGTCAGGTACTTGTTTACAGACAGATGAAAGCCGTAATGCACGGCTGGGAAGTTTCCAAATCAGAGTCTACCGATTCCGGGAATGAAGCAAAAGAATGGGAATTTTTAATTGATATTCTTAAGAATACTGATCACAGCACGCTTCTGCACATATGCAGGAAACTGACAAATTGCCTTCTTATTTTAGGCATAAATGAGGCATCAGAGCTTTTTTACAGTTCTCCCGTTGCTTTATTGTATGATGACGGATATGCAAATTATCCCACAGCTGCTGCTCCCATTGATGATATAGAATGCATCTGCGAAAAAGCGTTCAGTGTCGCAAAGAAATATATCGGCGCCGACGAGCTGAAAAACCAAATCAAAAGATGGATGTACGAAGAAAACGCATACTCCCTGGTAAAGGCTATCGGCAGTACTTGTCCGATTCTTCATAATATAATTGAAGCCCTCAGAAAATTCAAAAAATCTCCAAAGAGAGACAAACTTCTGTTTTCACCCAAGGGACGATGGATTACCGTTGGTTTAATAAAGAACTTTTTAACTGACAGGCCTGATTTTATAAATATTGCCGCACAATATTTAACCTTTAATGACTTTTATGAGATTATTGAGAGAATTATTTACCCACCGGACAGCCAGGGCCGTATCGGCGGCAAGGGAACAGGTTTATTCCTTGCAAGTAAGATACTGAAAAAAGAAAAGGATAATATTCCTCAGCTTAATTCCATTAAGACTCCAAAAACCTGGTATATCACAACAGATACCATAACCAGGTTCCTGCATTATAACGATTTGGAAGATCTCAATGAGCAAAAATACAGGGATATCCAGGAGACCCGTTTGGAATACAGGAATCTGATACAGTTAATGAAAAGCTTCAAGCTGCCTCCGGAGATTATCAACAGTCTTTCAGTCGCTTTGGATGATTTTGGCGATACGCCGATTATAGTCAGAAGCTCAAGTGTCCTGGAGGATCAGACCGGCGCTTCTTTTTCCGGTAAATATAAGAGTCTGTTTTTAGCCAACCAGGGCAGTAAGCAGGAAAGACTTGAGGCGCTTCAGGATGCTATTATTGAAGTATATGCGTCCATGTTCAGCCCGGATCCCATCCAGTACAGGGCAGAAAGAAATCTTTTGCACAGCAGGGAAGAAATGGGCATAATGATACAGCAGGTCGTCGGAAACAGAGTGGGCAAATATTTCTTCCCCCTGTTTTCAGGTGTTGCTTTCAGTAACAACGAATACAGATGGTCACCCAGGATAAAGCGGGAAGACGGCTTGTTGAGGATGGTTCCGGGTTTGGGCACCCGGGCTGTAGACCGTTTGACAGATGACTTTCCAATACTTGTTTCTCCCCAGCAGCCGGGCATAAGGGTCAATATTGTTCCTGAAGAAATAAAAAAGTATTCACCAAAAAAGATCGATGTCATCAACCTTGAGAAAAATGCCTTTGAGACAATAGAGATTTCAAAGCTGCTTAAAGAATACGGGAATCAAATTGAAAATATAAATAAAATCGTTTCCATCATGGAATACGATCATATCAGAAAGCCAAATTTATTTGAAATAGATTTTGAAAAGGATGATCTTGTCGTAACTTTTGACGGCATAATAAGCGATTCGTCCTTTATTACACAAATAAACACCGCTGTCAAGACTTTGCAGGAAAAGCTGGGGTACCCTGTAGATATTGAATTTGCGTCTGACGGAAAGGAATTATATCTCTTACAGTGCAGGCCGCAAAGCGTCAGGGATGAGACCGCTCCCGCCCCCATCCCCCAGGATGTGCTTCCTAAGGATATTATTTTTACTGCCAATCGTTACATTTCAAATGGGCTTATTCAAAACATATCCCATATAGTTTACGTTGATCCGGAACGTTACAGTGAGCTTACCGATCTGAACGATTTAAAAACCGTGGGAAAGATCATCGGTGCATTAAATTCATTCCTTCCCAAACGACAGTTTATTCTCATAGGTCCCGGACGTTGGGGAAGCAGAGGAGATATAAAACTGGGCGTATCAGTCAAATATGCTGATATCTGCAATACTGCCGCATTAATAGAAGTCGCAAAGAATAAGAGCGGATATGTGCCTGAATTGTCCTTTGGCACCCACTTCTTCCAGGATCTTGTTGAAGCCAATATTCGTGTGCTGCCCTTATATCCTGATAATAAAGGTATCATTTTTAACGAGAAATATCTTACCAAATCAAAGAATATTCTTAAGACTATATTCCCGGAATACGAAAGATTCGTAGATGTTGTAAGAGTGATAGATGTTCCGGCCACCTCTGACGGATATAATATGAGTATATGCATGAATGCTGAATTATCTCAGGCTATAGGATTTCTTACCCCTCATAAAATCAAAATTCCCCGCCAGCAGAGTGTGGTTGAATACGAGGATTATACAGGTGATGACAAGGCTTGGAGATGGCGGTATCATATGGCAGAGCTGCTGGCTTCAAGAATTGATGCTGAAAGATTCGGAGTTAAAAGTTTCTATCTTTTTGGAAGCACCAGCACTGGCACAGCAGGTCCCGGCAGTGATATTGATATAATTATCCACTTTGATGGAAATGAGAATCAGCGAAAAAATCTTGAAAACTGGCTTGAAGGCTGGAGCATGAGCCTTGCCGAGATCAACTACATGAATACCGGCTATAGAATGGAGAAAATGCTTGATGTCCACATCATTACAGACGAGGACATCAAGAACAGGGATTCCTTTGCAATTAAGATCAATCACCCGGTAGATCCGGCCATACCTTTAAAAACCTCTTAAGAACCTTTAGCTTCTTTTTTCCTGCGCACCTTAAGCATTATAAACAGAAGCGGAATCAGATATACAACAAGCAGTCCCAATGTTACAAACAGCATTTGATCTGATTCGGGAGCAAGCCCTATGAATATCAGCATAGGAGCTCCAAATGCGATAGCAAAGCTGCTTCCTGTCAACAGATTATTTGCAGCGGGAGTTTTGAATTCAGGATCTAATTCCCTAAGCAATACTACTCCTGAGCTTATTGTCCCTGTAAGCATTCCATACATGGAAATCATGCCTTCATGCTCATATCCGGCATATATTTTTTTGCACATCCAAGCAAGATAAAAATATGTTACAATACCGCCCAGGACAGCCATCAAAATGAAAGGAACCCATAACCCTTTCAATTCCTTGAATTCAATTGATGCAATACCGGCAATGGTCATAAAATCAAAGGCAAGACCGGATATCCTGGATAACAAATAATTGTTTGGGTATTGACGCGTCATTACCTTCGCCTTTGTCAAAGCGTCAAATCCCAGTCGGCAGCCTATTGCCAACAGTGAGCCTGTGATAAAATTAAATCCCCAAATTATAGGCGACAATGTCTTTGACAAACCTGGCGCAACATTTGACAGCAAACTTGTAATACCAAGCGATACCAAATATGTGGCCAGGTATATTAAAAGAACCAGTGCACACTGAATAGAAAACCTGTCAACCGATTGGGATATGGGAATCTCATTTTTGCTCTGAAAATCTTCAACAGTAACCGATCCTGAGATATATTCCGGCTCCTGAACCGATATTCTTTTTTGCCTGTTTACTATATTTATATAATATATTCCTACAACACAGGCACATATAAATCCTGCAGCGGCAATTGACAGCCCGAAAGACTGCCCTCCCGCAAAACCCAGCTGCTCATATGACGAGCCGACATTATTAGCCTGTCCCGGCCCCTGACCAAATCCCATTGGCAAAAGTATTCCGGCAGCTTTAAAAAAATCAGGCATTATTGTATAGCCAAGTACGATTGAAATAACCAGACCTAAAATACCCTGAACCAAATATGTACTTACAATTAACGCGCCGCTTTTAAGCCCTGCCAGATCACTCTTTTCTTTTTCGCCGTATTTTGCAGGAATTCTCAAGGAAAGTGCAATGAAGCCAATACCAATAGTATGGTAAGTTACTTTTTCCAGAAAGTCCAATTCCAAAGGAATCAAATTCAATTCTCTTAAAAATAATGCTATAAAGCCTCCTAATACCGCTGTAGGAACCATAGCCTTTCTGATAAAAATTATTTTACGGGTCAGGATATTGGCAAAAAGCAGAAGCCCTGCTATCAAGCCAAACTGTATGATGAAATTCCACAAACCGGTATTTGCCGCTGAAAAATCCACAAATAAACACTCCTTTTATACTAATGTTTGCGAACTTTCAAATGTTTGAACAACTCCCTGTATTTCAGGGCGCTTCTGGGGTGATTTGACTTAATTTCATATGCCTGCCTGTCATTGGTGGCAAACGCAATATCCATTTGACCTATAATATTCAAATCAGACATATCGTCAAATCTATATGTATATTTATGATTGTCCTCACCTTCAAAAACTATACGATTGTTGTAACAAAGCAGATTACCCTTTGCAATCAGCCTGTTTCTGCCCCGGTCAGCCTTCCAGAGAGTTTGGCCTTCATCGGAATATATCAGTTCATCCGGTGGCAGGCTTTTGATTTTTTCAATATCCTGTTCCAGCCTTGCATCCTGAAATCTGCACCAATCCAAAACTGTCTTAAAAGGAGGTACATAATCGTTGTTGGATGATATATACCCATAAGCGTCATATCTCAAATCTAATCCGCAGCTGCAAAATAACCTGTCTCCCTGGCTCTTAAGCGTCGATGACCTGTTGCATTTGGGACATAGATAAAGGGCTGTCTCAATATTCTCCGCAAGTCTGTCGCCAACATATGCGACAGGATTCTTTTCCTGCTCCTCATAAGCATTAACATATAAATCTTTCTTAATAGCCATATATATCTCATCTGCGGTCATAGACTTCAGCTCTTCAGGGGTGTATTCCTTAACTACCCGTCCTCTCATCTCGCCCCTTCGAAGTGTCTTTGACCATCGAGGGCTTGTAAAATATCCTCCGTCCAGGCGAAAAGTAATTAGTGAAACACCGCTTTTTTTAATCAGTTTACCCGTCGCAGGATGGATCTCACCGGTTTCTCCACTGAAGGAACGGTTGCCTTCCGCAAACATACAGACATTTGCTCCGGCTTTTAATCTCTTCAATATGTTAATAACCGTTTGTATTTCTGTAATGGCTTTTACCCTGGGAATCGGCGCAACAAGAAAATTGATAATCTTGCTGATCAATCCCCATCGGAATATATGCTCGCTTGCTACATAATACATTTGGTCAGGGAATGCCAGACCGACCAAAAAAGGATCATAGTCCGTGTTATGATTGGCCAGAACAATATATGGAGTATTTTTAGGTTTGGCTTTTTCATAGGAATAGTTTAATTTTTTTACAAGATAAGGTTTCAGAAAAATATGCAGAATTCTATAAACGAATCGGTGCCAGTATAAAATCTTCATCATTTTCCTCGCTTTAAAAAAGATTAATGAATTTGCGATAAAATGCTAAATTTATTATCTCACACTTTTATACAGCTTGTATACTCTACAATATTTATTTTTGTTTTTCTTTTTATTTTATTCCAGTTCATATATTTTTTCATATATTTTATATTAACAATCTAATAAAAAGATGTAAAGCCGTTATGTCATATTTAACTAATTACTGCTTTTTATCGGACATTAATAGAATACATAATAAAGGGAAAAACAAATCATATAAGGGGGTGTTTAATGGACAAAAAGAAAGTTAATCCAAAGGCCGTAAAACCGGTTCATGGTGACCCTGCCTTTTATAACGATCAAATCGGCAATAACATGGAACCTGTGAAATCCGAGATGGATAAAAAGAATGAATCCGGCCAGACGGATTAAAAGCGAGGTTGTTTCAGATATTATGAAACAACCTCTGTCAACACTTAAAATAAATTTGCAGCAATATAATACCGTCTATGACAGGAGCGTCCGGTCATATGTGAATTCTTCCCCGCTGGCATTTCCGAAACGTTTTAATAGGCTCTCCACTGTGAGTTTCTTTTTCTCATCACCTTTGATATCCAGTATTATTCGGCCGTCATGCATCATTATCAATCGATTTCCGTACTTTATAGCATCACGCATATTATGTGTGATCATCAAGGTTGTTAAATTGTTTTCCTTAATCAATTGATCTGTCATGGATAATACTCTTTCGGCCGTTTTGGGGTCAAGAGCCGCCGTATGCTCATCCAACAGTAACAGTTTCGGTTTCTTAACTGTAGCCATCAACAGAGTAATGGCCTGTCTTTGTCCCCCGGAAAGCAGTCCCACTTTTGTGTGGAGCCTGTTTTCAAGGCCAAGATCCAACCTGGAAAGCATCTGTCTGTATGTTTCCCTTTCCTTATTTGTTATTCCCCATTTAAGACTCCTGGGTTGTCCGCGTCTTAATGCTAAGGCTAAATTTTCTTCAAGTATCATATCTGAAGCGGTGCCCATCATTGGATCCTGAAAAACTCTTCCCAACATAGCAGCGCGTTTGTGTTCGGGCAGTTTAGTCACGTCTGTCCCTGCAATGTAAATGGCCCCCTTATCTACTCCATATACTCCGGCAACGCAGTTCAGCAGAGTGGATTTCCCGGCACCGTTACCGCCTATCAGGGTCACAAAGTCTCCTTCTTCCAAATGTATACTGACATCCCGTAACGCTGTCTTCTGGTTGACTGTTCCGGGATTGAATACTTTATAAATCCGGTCTACCTTAAGCATATCACTCGCCCTCCTCAATAGTAATCTTAGGCGGGTTGAAGCGTTCCCTTATTATTGGAAGAGACAGAGCTATTGCCACCGTGATTGCGGTAAACAGCTTCAAATCATTGCTGGGCATTCCCAGCTTCAATACAAAGGCTATGATTATACGATATGTAATAGCACCCATTGCAAGCGATGTCAGTCTCATAAAATAATTTCTTTTCCCAAACAGGACCTCACCTATTATTACCGATGCAAGGCCGATCACAATTGATCCGGTACCCATCTGCACATCGGCAAAAGTCTGGTTCTGCGCTATCAATGCACCGCTCATAGCAACAATGCCGTTACTCATTACGAGCCCGATGGTTATCATTGTATTGGTATTTATTCCCTGGGCCCGCACCATATTGGGATTATTCCCGGTTGCCCTGATGGCGCAGCCGATTTCAGTCCCAAAGAACCAGTATAGAAAGCATATTACAATTGTAACGCTTATCAAGCCTAAAGCAATAGTGGCCCATGTAGATTCCAGGCCAATTTTTTCAAACGGGGTATAAACTGTCTCCATGCGTAATAATGAAAGGCTTGCTTTCCCAAGTATACGAAGATTGACAGAGTATAATGCAATCATAGTAAGTATGCCTGACAACAGGGCCGGAATCTTTAACTTAGTATGCAACAGGCCTGTCACCAGGCCTGTTGCCATACCTCCCAATAATGCGATTCCCGTTGCAATATATGGATTAATACCCTTTGTAATGGCTTGTGCAGCAATTGCCGCACCCAAAGTAATGCTGCCTTCCACCGTAAGGTCTGCGATTTCCAAAATTCGAAAGGGAATGTACACCCCTATTGTCATCACAGACCATAACAACCCCAGGGAGACCGCTCCTTTTATAATCTCCAGCATGTTAGTCCACCTTTTTCATTAAGTCCGATAAATTCATTAAGTCCTATAAAATCAGCTCTTTTTTAATAAACCCCTTAAACCACCGGTTTTATTATTAATAATTAACGACGTATTCCAACAGATCATCCGGAATCTTTAAACCGATTTCTTCGGCTACGGTTCCGTTAATGGCAAAATCATACTTTTCAGGTTTCTCAATAGGCATGGTGGCCGGCTTTGCTTCACCTTTAAGAACTTTTATTGCCATAAGCCCTGTTTGGTATCCTAAATCATAGTAGTTTATACCAAGAGTAGCCAGTCCTCCGTTTTCTACCATTCCCGCTTCGCCACAGATAACAGGAGTTTTGGACTTCGATGTAACACCGTAAACGGTAGGTATTGCCGTCGCAAAAGTGTTATCTGTAGGTATGTAAATCGCGTCACATTTTTCGACGATTGATTGTGTTGCCTGCTGCACATCATTTGAATTTGCAACTGTGACTTCCACATATTTGAGCCCCATTGCTTCGATGTATTCTCTGGCAATCTTAGCCTGAACAATGGAATTGTCCTCACTTGAAGTATAAAGAACGCCCACCGTTTTTGCATCGGGCACAAGCATGGCCAGAAGCTCGATTTGTTCCTTAATCGGGTTCATGTCCGTAGTTCCGCTAACATTTAAACCCGGGGCTTCATTCGACTGGACTAATCTGGCGGCTACATAATCTGTAATGGCCGTTCCGAGAATAGGAATTTCAGAAGTCTTCCCGGCAATCGACTGGGCTGCCGGTGTTGCGATAGCCAGTACCAGGTCTACCTTGTTACTGACAAAGCGATCGCTTATAGTTGACAGATTTGTTTGATCCCCCTGGGCATTCTGTATGTCGAAGGTAATATTCTTGCCCTCAACATACCCATTGTCCTTTAAGGCTGCAATAAAGCCTTCCCTTGCCGAATCAAGGGCAACATGCTCCATGTACTGAATAATACCGACTGTGGGGACCTTTTTCCCCTGTGTGCAACCTGCAAATACTACAAATAATGCCATGGCAAGAACAAGAGCCATAGCTTTCGCTGTTCTTTTCATATCCGTACCTCCGTGCTACGATATTTTATTATTACCCTATGGGTAAATTATATTTTATTATATGCAAAGCATATTACCTTGTCAATATCTATAAAATCAGCTGTCCCTATTGGATTTTATTACCTGGATTACTTTTTCAATGTTTTTAAGTTGCTCTATTTTATATTCTGTATTTGAAGCTGTCTTTATATATAAATATGAAAGATTGCCGTATATAAAGCTTTTCTTTGATTTTTCCTCAATGTTTTTAATATCGCTGTAAGGGAAATCAAATGAACTGTGCCCTGTATGCCCGAATACTCTTTTGTCTGTCAGGCACAGCATTCTTTTTCTGTTTAATACCAATTCTTTTACGCATAGAAAAAGGGAAACCACTGAAATAGTGATAATAATGTAATCGATATCTGCAAGCACATCTGCGTTTTCTCCGGTCAGGTAAAAGGATGAAAAAACGATGCAGACAATTGCCAAAACAATACCGACTATAAATACCGTATTATGAAATTCCCCTTTTAACAGAATTTTTTCTCCTCTTTCTTCAAGCGAATTTATGTTCTTTTTATTGTCCATTATCCTTGTTTTCTCCTCTCAAAGCTGTTTTCAATCATAAATATTATATAATAAACCACTGTCATCTAAATACCTGAAAGCCGGGTTTTTCACTTCGTGCTTCAAATCCATCACTATCTTAAAATCATAATATACTATTTTATGTTTGTTTTTTGCCGATATTTTTGTCTCCCAAATATAAAACAGTGTTCTTTTATTCTGTCTCAGCCGGATCTGCGCTGTCTTCCGAATTATTATTGCTATGCTTTTTCCATACTTGTACAGCTATTAAAACAAAGCAAGCTGTAATCAAATATATTACCAATTCTACAATCCACATGCTTGGTATATATCTTGCAAGTATTACAGTTACGGCATTAACCAAAGTATGTAACAATATTGCAAGAGGGTATAACCAGAAACACTTCCCCCTATTTTTCACAGCAAACCACACCAGGACTGATAACGAGATATGAATAGCTACTGCGGCAATACGCTCAAATATGCCGATTAGAAAATTACCTGAAGGTGTACCTGATAACAGCTCAAATGTTTTGTAAAGTGACTGCAGTTGAGCCTCATCTGTTATTCCGGCTTTAAGCTGCTCTGCAGCGCCGGTATTCAGCATTATTGACATTATGATATTTGACGCCATGCCTAATACCAGTATGAAAAAGACTTCAACCCCGCCGTGTCCGGCACCGTACATCAGGGCATTCCTGTCATTATTCAAATCATTTTTTAACACTGTTTTAAAAGCAGCAAAACGACCTGTTTCTTCAAAAAGTCCGGCCATTAATCCACCGTAAAGGCCAAACAGCCAGACATTGCTTTGTATTGTTTTCCCAATGCCAGAATTCAATATAACCGAGTGAAAAAACTGCTCAAGAATTAATGCGAATACAATAAATGTGGCACAACCGATAATGAACGGCTTAATACCGATCTTAAACCTGTTTTTCAGATAAAATAGAAGTACAAATGGCAAAACTATACCGGTCAAAGCACTGACTGACATAAAAACAATGGATAATGCAGGTACAGAATATTCCATAATCATATCCTCCTTTGAGTTGTTTTTATTGTATTCTATGTAACCATTCTTTTCAAGTTTTTTACATCATCCAATTAAAAATCAGGATATGGTTTATAAAAATGTTAATGGTGTGTTTATATTTGCATGTTATTTTATTTTGGTATAAACCTTTAATTCTATCAGGTTGTAATAAATGATATAATCGATAATGAAATAACAATAAACATAAGAGGGGGGGTATGATGCTTAAAGAGATTAAATGGAATTGGAGAAAATTATTCGGTCTTATCCTCTTTATTACTTTAATTGCTTCCATCTTATATATCATTATAATGCTTTTTTTATCGCCGCCGGGTATTTCGGGATCAGAAACCTTCATACATGTAAAAAGCCATTATACTCTAATGCTGATCCAGTGTATCCTGGGTCTGGTGGTCATGATGATCCCCACGTTTATTGAAAGGAAATTGTGCATCAGCATTCCAAATTACATGTACGTACTGTATTTTATCTTTCTCTATTGCGCCATCTACCTGGGAGAAGTTCGCAGTTTCTACTACCTTATTCCCTATTGGGACACCATACTGCATGCTTTCAGCGGTGCTATGCTTGGCGCTTTGGGTTTCTCCCTCATCAGCATACTTAATAATACCAAAGAGATTAATCTCGAATTAAGCCCCTTTTTTGTCTCATTGTTTGCCTTTTGCTTTGCGGTTGCGGCAGGCGCCATATGGGAAATATATGAGTTTTCCGTTGACAGTCTGTTATCCCTGAACATGCAGAAATATATGCTTGCAGACGGTACACCGCTTATTGGACAGGAAGCGCTGGCCGATACCATGAAAGATATCATCGTTGATGCAATAAGTGCCCTCGTTATTTCGACAGCAGGCTACATTGTTAATAAAATAAGCGATAGTGATGATCAAAAAGAAACTTCCTTACTGACAGAAAATATGTTATATAATTCTACTGAGGGTGATAATTGAAAAATGAATTTGCTTGTAACCTTAGATTCCAACTACATAAAACCGTTAAAGGTAATGCTTGCATCACTGTTCATAAATAATCGGTCAGAAAAATTCGACATCTATCTTATACATTCCAGGCTTAAGGATGAAGAGATAGCTGATGTCGAATGCTTTGTGGACGGTTATGGACAAAAACTTTTTGTAATAAAAATAGATAACAGCTATTTTGAAAACGCCCCTGTAGTTTTCCATTATACAAAGGAGATGTACTACAGGCTCCTGGCTTACAAATTCCTGCCGGCAAATCTGGATCGTATCCTGTACCTGGATCCGGATATCCTGGTCATTAATCCCGTCCGGAGATTATATGATACCGAACTTGACGGATATCTTTATGCAGCAGCACATCACAGTGTTTTACCGGTAAAGAAAATAAACAGTATCCGCCTGTATCCGTATAAAATAAGCGCATATTTCAATTCAGGGGTTTTACTTATGAATCTGGACCTGCAAAGAAAACTTCTGGATGAAAAAACGATTTTCGAATTTGTCGAAAAAAATCGTTCAAAACTAATCATGCCGGATCAGGATATTATTAACGTTCTTTATGCCAAACAAATCAAATGTCTTGACGAGAAGCTTTATAATTATGATGTCAGATATTATAGATATTACAAAAAATCAACCAACAATACCTGGAATATGGGCCATGTTATCAGAAACACCGTTATTCTCCACTTCTGCGGTAAGAAAAAACCGTGGAAAAATAGCTATAGCGGACAATTCTATTCATTGTACAAGCATTATGAAAAGCTGGCCATACCCGAATAAAAAGTTTATTTGTTTCTTCATCTTGTGGTTCTTTTATGCTTGTCATAAAACTCCTTAAGAGACCTTTTGGTATCCTCATCCAAATAATGCCATCGGACGCCCTGAATTGCGCCTTCCAATGCTGAAAGACGCATAAGGCATGCAGAAGGATCCCGTTCAAGGATTCTCAGCCATGCTTCACGGCTGCCAACTTTCTTTAACTCTTCTACCGTGGAAATCCCAACATCTATAAGCTGATTTTCCAACTTACCGGCTATATTGGGCAGCTGCGTCAATTCACCCATTGTTTGTCTCCTTTTAACCGCTAAATCGCAATAATCTTCTATTACCCAAATAGACTAAAGGGACAGTTATTTCGGTTTACGCTTTCAGAATGAATAATCTGTTTATCCCCGTCAGTCGTTCTAATTGTCTTGTTGATATGCCTTTATTTTTCAGTTTTTTTATAAGCGCTTTTCTTTTTTCTTTATCAAAAGCTTTTAACTCCATAGTATCTTTTATTTTACATTCTTTTCTGATTATTTCTTTTGCCTCTTCATCGGTCAGTCGGATTTTATCTACTATATCCAGGCATTTATCCTCATTTGGAATATCATGAAATCTTACGAATTCCTCAACTGCTCTTTGATAATCATCACCCATTATCATAAGGGCAAAATCCGTATCAGTGATACCCTCATTATTTATATAATCGTTGTAACTGCTCCATTTGTACTCCGAAATATTCTCTACCAAGCCTGCCTTCTTAGGACTGTTATGTATGTATCTAAGGACCGTCAGAAAATATTTAAGGGTTTCGACAGCTTCGCTTTTATAACGATCATAAAATAACTGACCGTATCGTTTATATTTAAAGTTATACCAGTATACATAACTTGCTCCTATGCGCCGCATAATTAAGTCCATGCTTTCAGCTTGCTCATGCAAAATCAAATGCACACGGTCTCCCATGATACAATAACCATATATTTTATATTTACTGATTTCTTTGTATTTTTTTAATGTCTGTAAAAACTTCTCTATATCTTCATCATCTTTAAAGATTTTTTCCCTGTTATGACTTCTCAATAAGATATGATATATCCCGCTTTCACCCTTTTTTCTTGCTTCTCTTGACATTTTTCACCACTCCCACCATAATAGTATCAAATTGTAATTTAAACATCAACAGAAATAATATGTCTGACCCCTATCTTAAGCATAAACCACCGTCCCCGTTTTGCATACTTTTTTGAGGTCAGACCGGTTTTTTGTATTTAATTGCTGCTTTTGCTCTTGGTTTCAGCGTCAGATAAACAAACAACCGCACTCTCAAGCCTTCGTTCCTTAATCTTTGTTACCTTAATAATCAGCCCATATTCCTCAAGTTCAGGAGTACTGCCGTCACTTGGCACAGCCCCTAAAAGTCCAAAGACTAAGCCGCCAAAAGTATCGTACTCGTCATCCGGAAGCAGCACACCAAGCTGCCTGGAGACTTCGCCCAGCGGCGCGGTTCCCTGGATGCGCCAGGTTTTCGAATCAATACGCTCGATTGGCGGTAATTCCTCGGGAATTGAAATATCATCTTCAAGGTCGCCAACCAATTCCTCCAGCAAATCATTCATAGTAATGATTCCGCTCATGCCGCCGTATTCGTCCACAACAACAGCAAAATGATTTCTGGTCTTTTTCATGTTTCTGAACAAAACATCCGCGCGAACAGATTCCGGTACAAAGTAAGCAGGTTTAACGGCTTTTTTCATTATCTCGTCTCGTGATCTGTTTTTAAGTCTGAAATAATCCTTTGCATTCAAAACTCCGACGATATCATCAGGACTTTCCGAACAAATGGGATAGTACGCATATCTGCTTTCATTGATGGTTTGTTCCCATTGTTCATCACTCTCATCAAGCCATAAAAGGGTAACTTCCGTGCGATGGGTCATGATTTCTCCGGCGGTAATATCATTAAATTCGAATATATTTCGGATCATATCCCGTTCATCAGGCCGTATCGTACCTTTCTGCTCACCGGCATCCAATATCATACGGATTTCTTCTTCCTCATTTTCTTCATCCTCAGCGTTTGGATCGATACCCAATAACCGCAAAATGCCGTTGGTTGATACGGTGAAAAGCCAGACAGCCGGTGTGAATATTCTTGAAACAGTATAGATAATGCCTGACATGCCAAGAGCGATTTGTTCGGCCTTTTTCATGGCAAGCCGTTTAGGAATAAGCTCGCCCAACAGCACAGTGAAGTATGTCAGCACAACGGTAATAATTGCCACAGAAAAAATGTTTATGATGGTCACAGGTATGTTAACGTCTATGTTAGAGAACCATCTTACCAATCTGTCAGAGAAGTTTTCCGTAGCAACTGCACTGCTTAACAGATTTACCAGGGTAATGCCCACCTGGATAGTTGCAAGAAAACCTGACGGCTGCTCCGTAAGCTTTGTCAGGCGCAAAGCCCGTTTATCTCCGGCTGCAGCCAGCTTTGCAAGTTTATTATCATTCATGGTGATAACTGCAATTTCCGCACAAGCAAAAATTGCATTCAGAAGTATAAAGATAAATTGCATTAAAAATAACCAAAATATATGAGTCTCCGACAAGATATATATCCTCCTAAATCTATGTTCAAATAAATAAACTAAACGCCCTGAATAACACATATATAGAGTTAAATCAATATAAAAACATATAACAAAAAGGGCAATATTAGATTGCCCATTGTTATGCTTATTAATGATTTGTAAAGCTTTATATTATGAGTTCCAAATAGTAGATTAGGCGGCTATTTCCCATTTTGAGACATAATGAGACCGGTATTTGCCTCAATATCGAAGCAATATATATCATGTAGATATTTTTCACCATTGAATTCTTCATAATACTGTTTTCCGGTCTTTAAAAATCCCATTTTTTCCGACGTCCGAACTGAAGCAATGTTATCTTTAGAAATATGAGCAAATATCTTTTTGACCTTCATTTCCTCTGCTGCGAATTTAATGATTGCGGTCAGAGCCTCACTCGTATAACCTTTTCTCCAATAAGATGGCTGCAAGTCGTAACCTATCTCTGTCTCGCCGGTTTCTCTGTTCCAACAGTGAAAACCACAAGTTCCAATCTTTTCACCGTTTTCTTTGAGTACCATGATCCACCTGTGCTGATTTCCAGGCTCGCTTTCAAGATAAAAGGAAATCCATTTTTTAGCGTCTTCCACAGAATCGAATGGCTCCACATCATAAAGATATTGATTTACTTCAGCAGTTGAAAACTGTTTATAGAAGAATTCCACATCGTCATATCCGATACATTTCAATAACAATCTTTCTGTTTCTAAATCAATAAACATATTAAAATCCTTCCTGAACGAATGTATATCTCTAAACTAAAAAAGAACGGCAGGATCACTTCTTAAAATCAATGGGACTGTCTCCCGAATATATAAACTGGTTTTTATTTGTCTACAATGACTGTGATAATCATCAGGTAAAAGGGATTACATTTATTGATAATCTTATATCATACTCCTCAATCGACATTATACCCGAATTCAGCCAATAACTCCATCAACTGGTTTACATCATCTTCTGTGGTTGCCCAACTCGTGGCAAAACGAATCACCGTATGATTTTCATCATATTTTTCCCAGAACCCGAATTTTACCTTTTCGGACAAATGCTGCATCCGATCATTGTCAATAATAACGAAGACCTGATTAGTAGGAGATTCTATATATATCTGATACCTGTTATCCCTTAGTGCGGACCGGATTCTGGCTGCATTATCGATTGCATTTTTACCGATCTTCTCATAAAGCCCATCTGAAAACAATGCATCAAACTGTATTCCCAGCAGTCGTCCCTTTGCCAGAAGCGCTCCATGCTGCTTGATGATGGAAAAGAAATGCGGTATAGTACCGGGTCTGGGTATCACTACGGCTTCTCCGAATAATGCGCCGCATTTTGTGCCGCCGATATAAAATACATCGCAAAGCTCCGCCAGATCCCATAAGGCAACGTCATTTTCCGGGCATGCAAGAGCATAGGCAAGCCGGGCACCATCCACATAAAGCGGAATAGAATTTTCACGGCATACCTTGCTGATGTTCCGAAGCTCATCCAATGAATAAAGTGTGCCGTATTCCGTCGGCTGCGAAATATATACCATCCCGGGCATTACCATATGCTCGCAGTTTTCGTCGCTGCTGTATGTATCAAGGGCATCTTTAATCTGTTCTGCTGTAATTTTGCCGAATTTCTGGCGAAGCGTAAGCACTTTATGCCCGCCAAACTCTATGGCTCCAGCTTCATGAATACTGATATGGCCGCTTTTCGGAGCAAGGACACCTTGATAGGACCGAAGCATCGCATCAATGACAGTTGCGTTTGTCTGTGTCCCGCCAATCAGAAAATAAATCTCCGCATCCGGGCAGTGACAGGCGGCGCGGATTTTATTCTTTGCAGACTCCGTGTAGGGGTCAAAACCATATCCGTCAGTCTTCTCCAGATTCGTCTCCAGCAATCTGCGCAATATTTCAGGATGGGCACCTTCCATATAATCGCTGGAAAATGACAGTTTATTATTCATAGATAAATTCCTCTTTCCATTCATAACCAAACACTTTTTTATTGCAGATTTCCGCTTTTTTTCTGCAATAGCATTATAACCCTTATAAAATCGTATAACATTAAAAATTTTCTGTAGAAATCTGTATTTTCCTTTAGTAAAAAATCAACATCAGCGACTTCACTCATAACGCGAATTTGATTCGGTGCCTTCACTGTCTGCTGGATAATTATAAACTTCCATTCATTCTTGATGTTCTGTCGTTTTACTTATTAACCAATTATCGAGAAAAGCAAGCTGTTCCTCTGTGTGGAACCAATGCTCACCATTTTCCATGATCTTCAATGAAGCTTTAGTCTCTTTTGCAAATTTAGATATCGTCTCATAGGAAGTCAAATTATCATTTC
>ERZ773359.3235-NODE-3235-length-19033-cov-4.818632_pt1 | contig 19033 bp, 21 predicted proteins | sample MGYA00374955_ERZ773359 | MGnify/ENA primary metagenome ERZ773359 (study PRJEB29098, sample SAMN04486028) | biogas fermenter metagenome | study: EMG produced TPA metagenomics assembly of the Biogas fermentation microbial communities from Germany - Plant 4 DNA1... | reverse complement strand
CCTTTTGGCAGTGATTATGAAAGCCCCCGGACTTTCTTCCCTCTTTGATGAAGCGCTTGTACTGCTCAATTGGGGATTTGCCAATTACGAAAGTATACCTATTGTAAAAGGCGGAGAAACTTTAGGAAAGCTTGTTGTTGACAAAGGGGAAAAAAACCAAGTTGAAGTTGTGGCTAAAGAAGATTTTGCCCTGCTGCTGCAAAAAGGAGCGGAAAAAGAATTTGAAAAAGAATTGGAGCTGCCGCCCCGTTTAGCTGCACCGCTTGCTGTGACAGATGAAGTAGGTAAGTTGATTATTAAGTCCTCCTCCGGGGAAGAATTGGGTAGTCTGCCGCTGGTACCGGCAAGTGATGTGCCAAGGGCAAAGCTGCTAACATTTTTGCAGCGCTATCTAAAACAATGGCTGAAATTTAAACTTAAATAGGATTGCATTGATGGCAGGGATTAACCCTGCCAATTTTTTTGAAATTACATTATATGTATGGAATATGCATATTTTTTCAATAAAAGCAGGAGTTACCATAAGACTGGTAGAATAGATAGCAAGGAATTAATCGACAAAGGAGAGAAGCCTGTGGATGTAAAATTTAAAAAAACAGGCAGCACCTTGGTAGTAAAAATGTTTGGCGAGCTGGACCATCATGCTGCCAGTTTTTTACGCGCAAAAATTGATGCAAAATTAAACCGCAGCGACATAAAAAATATTCTCTTCGACTTTGAGGGTGTTAATTTTATGGATAGTTCCGGGATAGGAATGATTCTTGGACGCTATAAAATTGTTTCGCTTAAAAGCGGTAAAATTTTGGCCTGTAATTTAAGTCCCAGGTTAAGGCGAATTTTTGAGATGTCGGGGTTATTAACTAAAATTGCAGTTTTTAATTCTGAACGTGATGCACTGACAGGCGCATAGGGGGAGTGCAGATGGAAAATTATATGAAATTGGAAATTCCCAGTAAATCACAAAACGAAGCCTTTGCCCGTGCGGTAGTTGCTGCTTTTGCCGCGCAAGCTGATCCAACTATTGAAGAAATCTCTGATGTTAAAACGGCAGTATCGGAAGCTGTAACTAATGCTGTTATTCACGGCTATGAGAATAAAATTGGTACCATTGTGATAACTGCAAAACTTACTGGACCTCGTTTGGAGGTTACAGTAGTTGACTATGGCGTTGGGATTGAAGACCTGGAACAGGCAAGGATGCCTCTATATACCTCAAAACCGGAATTGGACCGCTCAGGTATGGGTTTTACAATTATGGAAAATTTCATGGATTCTTGCGAAGTTATTTCTGAACCTGGAAAGGGTACAACGGTGAAAATGGTGAAAACTTTTGGCCGGGCGGATGAGACGGAGGCGTAGTACGCCGATGGATGATTCTTTTAAAAAACATCTGCCCTTAGTTCATAGTTTGGTAAAACGTTACCGCGGAGAGTATGCGGAAGGAGACGACCTGTTTCAGGTAGCTTGTATAGGTTTGCTTAAAGCCTTAAAAAATTTTGATCCCGGCAGAGGCACATCTTTTACTACTTATGCTGTCCCTGTTATTGCCGGAGAGATAAAAATGTATCTGCGGGGACAAGGGAGCATCAAATACAGTCGGGCAGTAAAACAATTGGCCGGGCGGGTCAAAAAGGTGCGCAATGATTTGGAACAACGCCTGGGACGCCAGCCTAGCATTAATGAATTATCTCAGGCTTGTGGATTGGAAAGGGAAGAAATATTGGCAGCACTAGAGGCCAGCCGCTTTCCCTTATCTTTAGATGAACAGGCGGCAGTGGAGTCACATGCTGCTGTTCCTCCCGAGACAGACAAAATAATTGAACGGGTGGCTTTACGGCAGGCAATGGACAATTTGCCGGAGCGGGAACGTCATATTATGCTTTACCGTTTCTTTCGCCACAAGTCTCAACAGGAAGTTGCCGATCTTTTAGGTTTGTCGCAAATGCATGTTTCGCGCTTGGAACGCAAGGTTTTAAATGAATTAAAAAAACAATTAAGTTAAAAACAAACGGTTTAATTACAATACTAACCGTTTGTTTATTTTTTTAGGGATGGGGAAAACTAGATAAAGCTAGGAGGTGATGTTATGGCAGTTGCAAAGGTAGTGGAGCTGGTAGGTCAGTCAGAAGTTAGCTGGGAGAATGCGGTAAAAAATGCAGTTAGTGATGCCGCTAAAACAATTGACAATATTACCGGCGTAGAAGTTACTAATTGGACAGCCCAAATTAAAGATGGAGAGATAGTGGAATATAAAGTAAACATCAAACTTGCTTTTGGGGTTAAGAGATAAAATTTAATTTTTGTTTTGTATTTGATTTTAAACCCTCCTCTAAAAATGGAGGGTTTTTAGTAAAAAAGGGATGGTGTAGATGCCGCGTAAACAGGTTGGCCCACCGGCACAGGTCAGTCCAAACCTTAAGGAAAATATAGACTACTTAACTGCTAAGCTGGGAATAGGTGTCAGTATTGACGTTTTGTCAAAAGAGCTAAACCTGGGTGGGAAGAAGGGCGTACTTGTTTATATTGACGGCCTGACAAACGGTGAAGTTGTGGCACTGCTGTTGCAGACTTTAGCAAAAATAGAACGTGAAGATTTATACCCAAACCCAATACAAAAATTAATGACGCAAAAAATTCCCTATATGGAAATGGAAAGCAGCAGTAGTATGCCTTTCTTAATTGATGAAATGCTTTCCGGCCAGATGCTGCTTTTACTGGAGGGCGAAAAAGAAGCAATTCTTATTGATACGCGCACATATCCCATCCGCAATCCGGAAGAACCGGATACGGAACGTTTAACTCGAGGAGCGCGGGACGGTTTTGTGGAAACAATGATGTTTAATATAGCCCTGACACGCCGCCGGGTACGCGATCCTGGCTTGCGGGTAGAAGGATTCCGCCTGGGAAAGCGTTCCAAAACAGACGTAGCTCTCATGTATGTGCAGGACATTACAAATCCCCAGTTGGTAGAAAGAATCAGAAAAAGGCTGCAAAAGATTAAAATAGATGGTCTACCTATGGCAGAAAAATCCCTGGAAGAATTCATCACTGAGGCACGTTGGAGTATTTTCCCCCTTGTGCGTTATACAGAAAGACCTGATGTGGCCGCTCAACATCTTTTTGAGGGACATATTCTGCTGTTTGTAGATACATCTCCGTCAGTAATGATTTTACCCGTTACTTACTTTCATCATTTACAGCATCCTGAAGAATATCGACAAAATGTTTTTACCGGTATCTATGTGCGTTGGATTCGCTTTCTGGCAGTTTTTATGTCTATCTATTTAGCACCGCTTTATTTGTTATTTTCTCTACAACCAGAGCTGCTGCCGGAAAAATTACGCTTTATCGGTCCAAAAGAAGCGGGGACCATTCCCATACTTGTGCAGTTTATACTTGTTCACTTTGGTATTGATTTAATTCGTATAGCCGGTATTCATACCCCGACGCCGCTTGCTACTGCGCTAAGCTTAATAGCTGCTCTTTTAATAGGTCAAATAGCCATTGATGTGGGACTTTTTACGGCCGAAGTGCTGCTGTACGGCGGTCTTGTTGCCGTAGGAATGTTTGCTACACCCAGTTTTGAATTAAGTCAGGCGAATCGTTTAGTTCACCTTCTGATGCTGCTGCTGACAGGATTTTTCAAATTGCCCGGTTTTATTGCCGGCTTGGTAATTGTGCTGATTAGGCTGGCTACCAATAAGTCTTTTGGTGTACCCTACTTATGGCCATTTATTCCCCCTAACTTTCGTGGCATTGCCAGTATTATTTTGCGTCAACCAACTCCGATTGAAAGGACGCGACCGGCAATTCTTAAGGCACAGGATCCGGATCGCGTGCCGGCAAAAACTGAAAACGAAAAGAATCGTAAATGAATCAAGGAAGGTGTCATATGAAAATAACAGTAGGTATTCCGCGAGCTTTGCTATACTATCACTATTATCCTGCCTGGGAGGCTTTTTTTCGCAGTTTAGGTGCAGAAGTTGTTTTGTCAGATGAAACAACTAAAGCCATTTTAGATGCAGGGGTTCATTTAGCGGTAGATGAGACTTGTCTGCCGGTGAAGCTATATTTAGGACATCTGGTCAACCTGCGTGATAAAGGTGTTGACTATATCTTTGCGCCGCGTGTGGTGTCAGTGGAAGAAAGAAAATACTTATGTCCAAAGTTTTTGGGGCTACCGGAAATAGCTCGTTTTTGTGTACCCGATTTACCGGAACTTTTAACTGTGGAAATTAATGTGCATCAACAATACAGAAGAACAATTTCCGGTTTGTATCAATTGGCGGCTCGTTTTGACCGCCGGCCTTGGAAAGCTCGGCTGGCGCTACGGGCGGCAGAAAGGGCACAGGAGTGCTATGAGAAAAGGTTAAAAGAAGGTCTAACACCATATGATGTTTTATCCGGGAAAGGATTGGTTAAAAAGCATGGCTCTATGAAGGTGGCTGTGCTGGGGCATGCTTACAATGTTAACGATCCTTTCATCAGTTTGGGAATTATTGAAAAACTGCGGGCAATGGGAGTTGAAGTTGTTACCTCCGAAATGCTGCGGTCTGAAGAAATTAATACAGGGGCAGATAAGCTTGAGAAAGGTATATTTTGGACTTTTGGCCATCTTTTGATGGGTGCCGGTTTGCATTTTCTGCAGCAGCAGGAAATTGTCGGACTGATACTTGTGGCAGCCTTTGGCTGTGGACCGGACTCATTGACTTGTGAACTGGTGGAGCGCTTTTATAAAAGACGTAGATCTATTCCGGTGCTGCTGGTCACACTGGATGAGCATACGGGAGAAGCAGGTCTGGTGACCCGTTTGGAAGCATTTGTTGATATGTTACGCTGGAGGAAAGCCGTATGAAGGTTACTTTCCCACATTTAGGTTCCCTTTCCATTGCCTTGACAGGGTTATTTACAGATTTGGGCTTAGAAGTAATTGCACCACCTCCCATTACTAAAAAAACCATTAGTTTGGGTGTTTTGCATGCTCCGGAATTTGCTTGTTTCCCTTTAAAAATTAGTTTGGGAAACTTTATTGAAGCTTTGGAGGCCGGTGCCGATACCTTGGTGATGATTGGCGGAACCGGTCCTTGCCGGCTGGGTTATTATGCACAAGTACAAAAGGAAATTTTGCGCGATTTAGGTTATGATTTTAAGATGATTATTTTCGAACCACCACAAGGACAGTTAAACAAATTAATTAATGAGATAAAGACAATCACTACCAATTGCAGCAGCTTCAAAGTCTTACAGGCTATCCATACCGTTTGGCGCAAAGTTAAAGCTTTGGATAAATTGCATGCCCGTTCATTGCAGATCCGACCCCGTGAATTGGAATGCGGAGCAACTACGGCGGCTTACCAGCAAAGCTTGGCACTAATTTCTGAAGCTCATACTCCTCAGGCTGTAACGGTGCAGCTAAAAAAAGGAATGCAGCTTTTAAATTCCGTAGCTTGTGATTGGCAGAAAAAAGTTCTGCGCATAGGCTTGGTAGGGGAAATTTATATGTTACTGGAGCCATACGCCAATTTGCAGCTGGAAAGGACATTGGGGGAAATGGGGGTAGAAGTTGAGCGTTCAGTTTATTTGAGTGACTGGATTAAAGAGCATTTAATCTTAAACACACTGCATTTTCCGGGAGGGTTAAAAACAAAAAGAGCAGCAGCACCATACTTAAACCATTTTGTTGGCGGCCATGGCTGGGAATCGGTGGGGGATACGGTGCGGTATGCCCGCCGCGGATACGACGGTGTCATTCATATTCTCCCTTTTACCTGCACACCGGAAATTGTGGCCAAAAGTATCCTGCCCACGGTAAGTCGTGAACAGGGAATTCCGGTATTATCTTTTTCGTTGGATGAACAAACAGGCGAGGCAGGTTTTAGAACCCGTCTCGAGGCTTTCATTGATCTTTTGGCAGGGACTACTTTAGTAAACTAAAACAAACTTGTGCCAGGGAACTGTCCCCTGGCACATTTTTTTGTCGATGAATTTGTCTTAGGTTTACCGTACGCTTTGGATCTGTGGTATAATAAGGAAAGGTTTAAAAAAGGAGGGACAGCTTTGCAGGTCATTACTACACATCTAAATGCTGATTTTGATGCCATAGCTTCCATGGTGGCGGCTGCTAAACTTTTTCCGCAGGCACAAGCTGTCTATCCTAACAGCCTCAGCAGTAATGTGGATGCATATGTATCCCTTTATAAAGAAAGATTACCGATAAAAACCATAAAAGAGATTAATTTGGCTAATATTAAAGAGTTAATAATAACTGATACCCGCCAACCCAAGCGTATTGGTATCTTTGCTGAATATTTAAATCAAATTAAGAAAATCTATCTTTTTGATCATCATCCTGCAGCGGAGGCAGATATAATTTCTTCACATTCTGTGGTCGATAATGTAGGTGCCACCACAACCCTTCTGCTGGAAGAGATTTTTGCCAAAGGGATAAAAATAACACAGTTTGAAGCTACACTTTTTGCTTTGGGCATTTATGAAGACACTGGCGGTTTAATGTATGAGCAGACCACGGTACGCGATGTGGCGGCGATGCATCGTTTATGGCAAATTGGTGTAAACTTACGGGTTGTAAATGAATTTATCAGCCTTCCCTTAACTGTTGAGCAAAGGTCTGTGTATGATGCTTTATTGGCTGCTGTAAAGCATCATGAAATAAAAGGTGTACGTATTGGGATTGCCAGTACTGTTTGTGAGAGTTTTATACAGGGTTTGGGTAAGATTACGCAAAGATTATTAGAAGTGGAAAATATTGATGTAATGTTTGCAGTAGTTTTGATGTCAGATAAAACATATCTTGTTGCCCGCAGCAGATCAGAAGCAGTTGATGTGGCTGAAGCAGTGGCAGTTTTTGGGGGTAAAGGCCATAGAGGAGCGGCTTCTGCTATGCTGAGGGGAGATAAAGTGGCTAAAATTAAAGATGAGTTGCTGCAAATACTGGAAAAAGTTGTGGTGGCAAAAACTGCTGCCGATATAATGTCTGTACCCGTACGCAGCATTGGTCCCACAACAACAGTCGCTGAAGCACAGGAAATGATGCTGCGCTATGGACACAGTGGTTTTCCTGTGTTGGAGTCAGAACAATTAGTGGGTATTATTTCTCGCCGTGATGTGGAAAAAGCGGTTCATCATCAATTAGGACATGCTCCCGTGAAAGGATATATGAGTCGTAAGCCCATTACCGTTGCCCCGGAGACTCCTTTGCGCGAAGTACAGCGTATAATGGTAACAAAAGATATAGGACGTTTACCTGTGGTTGAAGGCAAAAAGATGCTGGGCATTATCACCCGCACTGATATTTTACGTCATTTAGAAGGTGGTAAGCAAAAAAGGGAAGATAATGCTTTTCCTGCTCCTGGTGATGATATAACGGCATTATTAAATGAACGTCTCTCAAAAAAACAGCAAAGTTTATTATACCTTATCGGGCAAGCGGCAGATCGTGAAGAGGTTAAAGTGTATGCTGTAGGTGGCTTTGTGCGTGATTTGTTACTAGGAAGGCCTACGCACGACATTGATCTTGTGGTTGAGCCTGCAGCCATACCTTTTGCTGAAAAAGTTAGGCATTTATTAGGCGGCAAACTTCTTACCCATGAGCAGTTTGGTACTGCTACCCTCACACTTCTGGATGGCACGCAAATAGATTTTGTTACGGCCCGGCAGGAATTTTATGCCAGACCTGCCGCAATGCCTGAAGTTGAGCAGAGCAGTCTAAAAATTGATCTTTTCCGCAGGGATTTTACAATTAATACAATGGCTATCAGCCTTAATGCGCCGCATTACGGCCAGTTGATTGACTACTTTCAGGGTTTGGCTGACTTACAGAATCAGCAGATTCGTGTATTATATAATTTAAGCTTTGTCGAGGATCCGTTAAGAATTTTACGGGCTATCCGCTTTGAACAGCGTTTTAATTTCCGTCTGGAGGAAAATACGCAAGCCTTACTAGAAAACGCAGTACAAATGCGTGTGTTGGAAAAGGTAAGTAAAGAACGCTTATACGGAGAATTCGCCTTATTTTTCCAGGAAGAAAAAATTCCCGAGCTTTTACTGCGCTTATTTTCCCTTGGTATTGACGCTTTTCTTTTTCCTAAAGTAAACTATAGTGAGGAGCTGGCACAGCGGCTTTACGCTGTACGCGACATTTTGACTTGGGCAAAGGAAAATTGGCATGATGCCGATCCTTCAGTGGAAGTAATGTATTTATCAGCTTTAATGCTGGATATACCTTTCCAAGAAGCTCGTCATCTCTGCCGTCGTCTGCGTTTGCCGCGCGAAAAAATGCGGAAGGTTTTAGCAGTTTTAACAGCGCTGCCTACAATACAGAATAATTTATGTTGGAACACAAAGCCGGTAGCCAGTGATTTAGATCGTTTCTTTCGCGGGCAGCCGGTGGAAGTTCTGCTTTTGCTCTTGACGGTAGAAAATGAGGAGCAGATAAGCAGTTATGTAAGGCAGTATTGGGAAAAAATAAGACTGGTCAAGACGGATATAAGCGGACATGATTTGGAGCAAATGGGATTTACACCCGGCCCTATATTTCAGGAAGTATTGGCTGCTGTTCGTGCGGCAAGGCTCGATGGACTCGTAAAAAACCGTGAGGAAGAACTAGCTTTTGCCCGTGAACGCTTACAAAGTGCAGCTTGGGGAAAGGAGAATTAGTTTGCCGTTAAACAATTTAATTTCACATTTTCTTTCCAGTGGTCTTCTTTTTCGGGTTCCGGCACTACTTTTGGCGTTGACCTTCCATGAACTGGCACATGGTTATGTTGCCTATAGATTGGGGGATCCAACGGCAAAACTGCAGGGGCGCTTAACTTTAAATCCTTTAAAACATATTGATCCATTGGGTCTATTGGCTCTCTGGTTGGTAGGTTTTGGCTGGGCTAAACCGGTACCCGTTAATCCTCTTTATTTCCGTGGTGACCGTCGGCGTGGCCTGCTGCTTGTTAGTTTGGCAGGGCCCTTAGCTAATTTCCTTTTGGCATTTATAACTGCTTTATTGTTAATGGTGTTTCCATCTTTACGTACCGGCATTTTTTTGCCTTTCATGCGGCTTCTTTTTATCTATAATATATTTTTTGGTGTGTTTAATTTATTGCCCATTCCGCCTCTGGACGGTTCGAAAGTGCTGCAATATTTTCTACCTCCCAGCACTGCATATCAATATTCTCAATTAGAGCAATACGGGCCGTTAATTTTAATGCTGTTGGTTTTTACCAGGACTTTGTCGAGAATACTATATCCGTTGGCAGGGATAGCGGCAAATATTATTACAACAATTGTCGTGCTGCTGACGGGCGGCTTTTGAAAGGAGCATAACAAATGGAGAAAAAAACTGTGTTTAGTGGGATGCGCCCCACGGGGCGACTGCAGCTAGGTAATTTAACTGGTGCACTTGACAGCTGGATAAAATTGCAGGACAAGTATCGCTGTCTCTTCTGTGTTGTTGACTGGCATGCCCTTACTACCGCTTATGAAGATCCTACGCAGTTAAAGGAAAACACATATGATATGGTTATAAACTGGTTAGCAGCCGGTCTAGATCCGGAAAAAAGTATTATTTTTCGCCAATCTGATGTGAAGGAGCATGCAGAGCTGCATTTGCTGCTTTCTATGTTTACTCCCCTCTCTTGGTTAGAACGTGTACCTACTTATAAAGATCAACTGCAGCAGCTGAAGGGGAAAGATTTGCACACATACGGTTTCCTTGGTTATCCTTTGCTAATGGCAGCGGATATTCTGCTTTATCGGGCGGAGGCCGTGCCTGTGGGCGAGGACCAAATTCCACATTTGGAAATTACCAGGGAAATTGCTCGTCGTTTTAATTATCTTTACCGTCAACAATTTTTCCCTGAGCCGGAAGCAATTCTTAATAAAGTTAAAATCCTGCCGGGGATAGATGGGAGGAAAATGAGTAAATCCTACGGCAATACTATTGACATGTCAGATCATCCTGATGAGATAAGGAAGAAAGTTAGGAAGATGGTTACCGATCCAGGACGTATACGCAAAAATGATCCCGGCAACCCAGATGTCTGTACAGCCTTTGTTTTTCATGGAGTTTTTAATACTGAGGAAGTGGCTAATGTTGAGCAAGTTTGTCGTCGGGGAGAAATAGGCTGTGTGCAGTGTAAGAAGCAGTTGGCAGAACGCATTGTGTCCTTTCTTGAACCCATCTACGAAAGAAGACAAGCTTTAGAAAATAAAAAAGATTATATTCGCGCAATACTGACAGACGGAGCTAAACGTGCTTCCGCTTTGGCTGCCGAAAATATGGCCAAAGTACGCGAATTGATGAATTTGGGTCAGCTTTAGAATTGTTTTTCACTGATAGTTAGGAGGGGAGAAGAGCGGCCGGTGGAGTATCAGGTCAGCCTACCAACGTTTGAAGGTCCTTTTGCTTTGCTTTTTCACCTTATCGAGAAAGCGGAAGTAGATATTTACGAAATTTCCATCGCAGAGATAACAGCCCAATATTTGGAGACCTTGCAAATGATGCAAGAGCTAAATTTAGACCTTGCTTCAGAATTCATGGTCATGGCAGCAACCTTATTAAAAATTAAATCAAAGAAATTGTTGCCCGAAAGTGTTGGCATAGATGATGAGGATGATGATGAGCTGCTGGCTATTGAGTCCCAAGAAGAATTAGTGCAGCGCTTGCTAGAGTATCGCTATTTTCGTAATGTTGCTGAAGAACTGCGCCGTTATGAGCAGGAACAAAAACGTGTTTTTGTGCGTTCACTTGCAGGAAAAAAAGTGGTCCTAATTAATCCTAATCAGCCTGATTTTAGCCATACCGGTATCACCCTTTCAGGCTTGGCGGCAGCCTTTGAAAAGGTTTTGGCAGCATATCAAAGACAGCCGCAGGAAGTGGCGCCGGATGATTTTTCCGTAGTAGAACAGATGGATTATATTTTGCGAGTTTTGTGGCAAAAAAAAGGAGGCTTGGAGTTTACCGCTTTGTTTTCACCTTCTGCCCATCTGGGTGAAATTATTGCTAGCTTTGTGGCAATACTGGAACTTGTGCGGTTGCGCAAAATAGTTGTTTGGCAGTCTCAGCCTTTCGGTGATTTGATAGTTATGAAAAGGTAAACCGGAGGTGAAAAAATGGAGATAAAACCGCTGGTGGAAGCTTTGCTTTTTATGGCTGAAGAGCCGCTGCCACCGGATAAAATTGCAGAAACATTGGGAGCAAAAACTAAAGATGTGCGCAAAGCGCTGCGTGAATTGCAGCAGGAATATGCTGCGCCGGAACATGGCATACAGGTAATGGAAATAGCTAAAGGTTTCCAGTTCGGCACCAAACCGGCCGCGGCTCCCATCATAGAAAAACTATTTAAAGATGAAAAGAGCTTTTCCTTATCACAGGCAGCTTTGGAAACATTAGCCATTATTGCTTACCGCCAGCCGGTTACAAAGATAGACATAGAAAATATTCGCGGTGTTAAAGTAGATGCTGTATTGAATACTTTGGAGAAACGCCGTTTTATTCGCACTATGGGGAGAAAAGATGCTCCAGGGCGGCCAATTCTATACGGTACGACAAAAGAGTTTTTAAGATATTTCGGCTTAAAAGATTTAAATGAGCTTCCCCGCTTACCTTCCGTTAATGAATAATTGACATTTGTTTGGCGGACATAATATTTGTCCGTCGTTAATTTTGCAAAAAAAAGTACATAATCTTGTAACATTTTTTTGTTACAATAAAACTTGTTTATTAAAAGCATTTTTTAAAAGGCTAAAATAATTAAGAGGTGGATTATGCAAAATAAAACAATATTGGTAATCCTTGCTGTCTTATTGGTAATTACAGCTGCGGCTGCAATAGTAATTAATCAACGCAGTGAAGTGGTGGCAATTGTTAATGGGGAAAAAATAACTAAAGATCAATTGTATGAAGCCTTTTTAGCTAATGGCGGCAATACCGTACTCGAACAACTGATCAGTGACCGCATTATTCAGCAGGAAGCTGCAAAATTAGGTTTAAAAGTTACAAATACGGAAGTGGAAGCAGAAATTGAAAAATTGATTCAGGAAAATTACTATGGTAATGAGGAATACTACCAACAAGTTTTGACTCAATACGGCATAACAGAAGATGCTTTAAAAAACAGCATTCGAACAGAATTACTGCTAACAGCTATTGTACGCAATAAAATTGAAGTCACGGATCAAGAAGTGGAAGATTACTTCCGTGAAAATCAAGAGGATTTTAATATTCCTGAAAAAATAAATGTGCGTCATATTTTAGTAGAATCAGAAGAGGAAGCGAAAGAAATTCTGACACTATTAAATGAAGGGGAAGACTTTGCCGAGTTAGCTAAAGAACATTCCCTTGACCCAGGTTCTGCTGCTGAGGGCGGCGCTTTGGGTTTTGTCGGAAGAGGTCAATTTGTGCAGGAATTTGAGGATGCGGCCTTTGCCTTAGAGGTAGGCCAATATAGCAAACCGGTAAAATCTGAATATGGTTATCATATTATTGAGGTGCTGGAGAGACAAGAAGCTCGCGAGGTTGAGTTTAGTGAAGTGGCGGAAGATGTGAAAAAGACGCTGATAGAAGAAAAAGTAAAGGAAAAAATTGTGGAAGAATATAATGCGCTGCGTGAAGCCGCCGAGGTGGAAACCAGACTATAGCAGTAAGCCGCCAAAAGAGGGGTATAGTGCCTACTTTGGGCGGCATTTTTTTTGATCTTTTCGTTTGGCAATTTGCGATCTTAAGTATGGTTCTAAAAATGCATTTTTTCCCTCTGATTAGGATAAAGTAAAAGAAACTGTGCAGCAGAGCAGCGTGGTGGCGCATGAAATTATTTTTAACTATATTACCTTTTTATACTGTAATTATGCTGTTAGTGTTGCTAGTGCCGGTACGTATAAATATTTTTTACCTAAGGGAAAATAAAGATGACTTTATTAGTATCCGTATTAACACTTTTTTTTCACTTTTGCGTTTAAACTTAGAGGTGCCGCTGCTGCAGCAGGAAGCACCGCTGGAACTCAGCTGGGAAGCAGAATTAAAAGCGGGGCAGGATAAGCTCTTGCGTGAAGAAAAAGATAAATTGTCGGCCTTAACACTGGATTGGAGCAAAATATTTCGTTTTTTACGCTGGGTGCAGCGAAACCGACATTTCCTAAAGTATCTTTCCAATTACTATCTGCAGGCCATGACTGTAGAAAGACTTAATTTAACATTTCAGGCAGGCCTGACAGATGCTGCAGCAACAGGTATGTTAACAGGTTTTTTTTGGAATGCGGCCGGCATATTGAGTGTTTTTATGCAAAAACGTTTTCGCTTAAAGAAGAAACCGGTGCTGATAATGCAGCCCGATTTCAATGGCCAAGCTCAGTTTAAGCTATATTTTGATTCAGTTGTTTCGTTTCGGATTGGACATTTTATGCTTGGGGGTATACTTTTCTTGTCAAACATAATTCGAGGAGGAACGTTTAAATGCAGGAACATCCAATACAAGGATTAATGAAAACAGCAATGGAGAATATAAAGGAAATGGTGGATGTAAACACCATTGTGGGTGATCCTGTGGAAACGCCGGATGGTACTACCATCATACCCATTTCCCGCGTTTCTTTTGGCTTTGCCGCCGGTGGCAGCGAGTTTGAAAATGAAGATGTGGAAAAGAAAAATAAAAAGGAAGAAGAATCATCATCTTTACCTTTCGGCGGCGGCAGTGGCGGTGGCGTTTCGGTGCAGCCGGTAGCATTTCTGGTTGTCAGTAGTAATGGACAGGTACGCATGCTGCCTGTAGACCGGCATGCCATGCTTGACCGCTTAATGGATTTGGCTCCAAGTTTACTAAACCAAATCCAAAGCTTGCTGCGTCAGAATGAATCGCCCCTTACAACAAATAATTACCAGATTTAAGGAAAAAACAAGACAAGTTCATATTCTTTCTGCCATGCGAATAACAATAAGCATGGCATTTTTTATTGGCAGAAAAGATCGGCAGATACATCTTTCATCACTAATAAGCAAAGGAAGTTTTTGCATGATTGGAGGGCCAAAAATGCGCAAAAAGATAATTTCATTCTTAATATTAATTTTATTATTGCAGACAGGCACTGTCTGGGCAATGGATCCTCCCGTTGTGACAGCCCGTGCGGCTATTGTTCTGGACCAGGCGACAGGGCGGATTTTATTTAGTAAAAATGCACATGAAAAGCTGCCAATGGCCAGTACCACGAAAATCATGACAGCAATCATGGCCATTGAGTCCGGGAAACTTACCGATCTTGTCAAAGTAAGTGAGAATGCAGCGTTGGTAGAGGGCTCCAGTATAGATTTGGAAGCCGGCGAAACAAAAACCGTGGAAGAATTGCTTTATGGTTTAATTTTACGCTCCGGAAATGACGCAGCTGTAGCCCTGGCTGAACACCTGGCCGGATCAGTGGAAGATTTTGCTCGCCAGATGACGGAAAGGGCACACCAGTTGGGAGCGATGCATACAAAATTTATGAATCCCCATGGGCTGGATCATGAAGAGCACTATACAACCGCTTATGATTTAGCTTTAATTGCTGCTCATGCCATGACGCTGCCTAAATTCAAGGAAATAGCCGCTACACTTGAACACAAAATATCCTGGACGGGGAGGCCATATGACCGTATCTTACGCAATCAAAATAAACTACTAACCATGTATGAAGGTGCTGAAGGTATTAAAACAGGTTGGACTACTCCCGCGGGACGCTGTTTTGTAGGTGCCGCTTCCCGCAACGGTTGGCGTTTAATTAGCGTTGTTCTCAATGCTCCCCAGATGTGGGAGGATACTATCGCCCTTTTGGACTTTGGTTTTGGGCGCTATCAATGGAAGACTGTGATTGAAGCAGACACCCCACTCAAAACAATTGCCGTAAAAAAAGGCACGCGCGATAAAGTGGCAGTGGTTGTAAAAAATGATATTTGTTTGCCGTTAAAAGATAATGAAGAAGAGCTGCTGCGCTTTGAATTTAAAGTTCCTGCTGAAGTTAATGCTCCTGTAAAAGAAGGACAGGAACTGGGGTTACTATATATTTATTTTGGTAAACAGTTAGTACATAAAGCACCACTTGCAGCCGCAGCTGAGGTGGAGGGCACAGGTTTTTGGGCCGGCTTAAGAAATTTGTGGCATCGTATTTTCTAAGGGTACATTTACTAGGTGGAGGATGGCAGGAAGATGATTAATTTAATTTGGTTTGCCATGATCATAATCGGGCTTGTGGTATCTGCTGCCACAGGCAGGGTGGAAGCAGCAACAGATGCTCTGTTTTCCTCGGCACAGCAGGCCGTTAGCGTTGCTTTTTCCATGATCAGTGTCATGACTTTTTGGTTGGGAATGATGAAGATAATTGAAAGAAGCGGTTTAATAAAATGGATTGTAAAATTGCTGCGACCACTATCATTACTTTTGTTTCCGCGTCTACCGCGCAATCACCCTGCTATGCATGCCATCCTCATGAATATGAGTGCAAATTTGCTGGGGATGGGAAATGCAGCAACGCCCTTTGGTTTAAAAGCGATGCAGGAATTACAAAAAATTAATGATGATCCCTCAACCGCCAGCGATGAAATGTGCACCTTTCTTGCCGTTAACACTTCTGCTTTAACTCTAATTCCCACCACTGTTGTTGCTTTAAGGGCGGCGAGTGGATCGCTCTACCCTACGGAGATTGTGGGGACTACCATTATAGCCACTTTTTGTGCAACGGCTGCAGCCGTTGTGCTCGATAGAGTATTGCGCTCTTTTACGCAAAAAAGGAGGTAGACGGTTGCTGCAATTAATTGTGCAGACTGCGGCAGCATGGGTTATTCCGGTCTTCATTTTTATTACTCTTGTTTACGCCGTAATAAAAAAAGTTGATGTTTTTGATAGCTTTGTGGAAGGAGCAAAGGAGGGCTTTACCACTTCAATATCTTTAATACCATATTTAGTTGCCATGCTGACAGCCATTGGTTTACTGCGTGCTTCAGGCGCATTGGATCTGTTGACTAAGATTCTGTTACCTGTGTTGACCACTTTTAATATTCCGGGTGAAATTATTCCTTTAGCCATTATGCGTCCCCTTTCCGGCAGCGGAGCATTAGGGATTACTGCAGAAATTCTTAATTCCTTTGGTCCCGACTCTTTTATTGGGCGTCTCGCATCTACCATGCAGGGTAGTACCGATACAACCTTTTTTATTTTAACAGTCTATTTTGGTTCAGTCGGAATTCGCCGCACTCGCCATGCCCTGGCTGTGGGTTTGTTAGCTGATTTGGCTGCTTTCATCGCTTCCGTTATAATTTGTTCACTCGTTTTTCACTAAACTTGCAACTGCGACGTTCTTTCGCTATGATGGAGGAAAACAGGATAAGCAAAAGATTTTGATGTGAGGGAGATAATGGCTGAAAGATTGCAAAAATTTTTGGCTAAAGCCGGTGTTTCCTCACGGCGTGCCGGCGAAAAATTAATCCGTGAGGGCCGTGTTAAAGTTAATGGCAGGATCATCACACAAATGGGTTTTACTGTTGATCAGGCCGTTGATCTGGTGGAAGTGGACAATCGCCCTGTGAAACCGGTGAAACAAAAGGAATATATTATTTTACATAAACCTGTAGGTTTTGTTACGACAATGAATGACCCTTTCGGGCGTCCCACTGTCAGAGATTTACTACAAGGCATAAAAAGAAGAATTTTCCCCGTAGGCAGGCTGGATTTGAATAGCAGTGGACTTTTAGTAATGACCAATGACGGTGAGTTGGCTAACCGATTGATGCACCCATCCTTTGGTGTGGAAAAAGAGTATTTGGTTCGTGTAGATGGCTTGCCCGGTCCTGAAGCGTTAGAGAAATTGGCAAAGGGTGTTTTATTAGATGACGGTTTGACCATGCCGGCCAAAGTGCGTCTGATAAAGGCCGGTCGCCCCACTTCGGTGCTGTCCCTGGTTTTAAAGGAGGGTCGTAATCGTCAGGTGCGTCGAATGTTGGAAGCAGTGAATCATCCTGTGTTGTCGCTAAAACGTATTCGCTTTGGTCCCTTAACGCTTAAGGGTTTAAAAAGTGGTCAGTGGCGCCGTCTGACAGCAGCTGAGGTCAAGGCTTTGAAAAAGGAAGTGGGATTGAAGTAACCCTAAACTAACTAAGGGAAAAACTGTTGCATTTGCTACCTACCTTTGGTAAAATAAAAACAAATCCAATAACGTGCGAGAACAGGTGCTTTATTATAAGCTAAAAGGGAATCAGGTGAAAATCCTGAGCGGTCCCGCCACTGTAACCGTGAGTTTCACAGCAATATGCCACTCGATTTTGGGGAAGGCGCTGTGAAATGATGACCGGCAGCCAGGAAACCTGCCTGTTCTTATAACGTATCGTGCCCTCGGGTCAAGGGAAACGTTGTTTTTTTATGCTTTCTCAGTCCGGGCGCTGGGATTTTTTTATTTTTAAATTTCAGCACTAAGGAGGAAGAAAAATGTCAAGAAAAAAATGTTTGTCTGTCTTGCTGCTGATGGTCTTTGTGTTGACGTTGGCAGTTGGCTGTGGACAGCAAACGGGGGGAGACAATAAGGGCGGTAAAGAAGGAGCAGAAGGCGCATATCCACTGACAATGACGGATGCCGCAGGGCGTGAAGTGACTCTGGAGGCAAGGCCGGAGCGTATTGTTTCTTTAATGCCCAGTTTAACGGAAATTGTATTTGCTCTGGAAGCGGACGAGCGGCTGGTGGGAGTCACTTCCTATTGTGATTATCCGGAAGCTGCGAAAGAAAAGGAAGATGTTGGTGATCTGTTTAATTTAAACACAGAAAAAATCCTTTCTTTAGAGCCTGATTTAGTCTTGGTAGGCAAAAGTGAAACTTTGCAGGATTCAATGGAATTTTTAGAGGAAGCCGGTGTTCCCTACTTTGTAGTAGATCCGCAAACACTAGATGAGATTGAAGAATCCATTCTTACAGTGGCAGAATTAATTGATGCCAAAGAAGAGGGGGAGGCCTTGGTAACGCAATTACGGGCAGATCGGGCGGCTTTTGAAGAAAAAGTTGCTGCTATCCCTGCAGAGGAACGGCCTAATGTTTTTGTTTTGCTCGATACGGAGGCCCTTTACACAGTGGGTGATGGAGAATATTTATCCGAAATGATTACTGTGGCCGGCGGTAATAATGTGGCAGCTGAGATTGGTGCCGGTTATTTCCAAATCTCAGAAGAGAAATTACTTGAAATTGACCCTGATATTATCATCAATACTTTCCCCATGCGGGATCAAGTGATGGCTAAAGAAGCTTGGCAGGACTTGTCTGCCATTAAAAATAAGAGGGTATATGATGTTGAATCCAATGCGGTCTCTCGTCCCGGGCCTCGCTATGTGCAGGGCTTGGAAGAACTCTATAAGGTTTTTACAGCAAAATAAACTATGAACAGAAAAAATAAATTTTTACTATATTCGTTGTTGTTGTCTGTGCTCGTTTTATCGGTGGTATTGGCTACTGCCATTGGTGCGGTAGCCATCCCCCCTGGGGAAACTTTCCGCATAATTTTAGCACGCCTGACCGGGTTATTTACGGTTGCAGATATACCGACATCCACACAGTCCATTATCTGGAACTTACGCTTTCCCAGGGTATTATTAGGACTTTTAATTGGGGCCTCACTGGCCCTGGCTGGTGTTTCCTTCCAGGGATTACTGCGTAACCCGCTGGCCGATCCTTTTACCATTGGAGTTTCCAGTGGTGCTGCCGTGGGAGCAACCGTGGCCATGCTGCTGCGTCAGCTATACCAGTTTAGCTTTCCGCACATGATACCTCTTTTTGCCTTTGTAGGTGCCTTTTTGGCTATGTTTTTTGTCTATAATTTAGCAAAAATTGGCGGGCAGGTACCTGTTGTTACTCTGCTGCTGGCAGGCGTGGTGGTTTCCAGTTTTCTTTCTGCAGTAATTTCATTATTAATGGTTTTTGCCGGGGAAAATATGCAGGGCATTTTTTTCTGGCTGTCGGGGGGCTTAATAATGCGCTCCTGGACGGAAATCTGGTTTGTCTTGCCTTATCTGTTAATTGG
>ERZ773359.3234-NODE-3234-length-19037-cov-5.314877_pt1 | contig 19037 bp, 15 predicted proteins | sample MGYA00374955_ERZ773359 | MGnify/ENA primary metagenome ERZ773359 (study PRJEB29098, sample SAMN04486028) | biogas fermenter metagenome | study: EMG produced TPA metagenomics assembly of the Biogas fermentation microbial communities from Germany - Plant 4 DNA1... | reverse complement strand
CCAATGAAAAGCAGCGAGTATATATTGTGCTTAGAGATGGCTATTTAGTTGCTTGGCTTAAAAAGTGGCTGCATAAGAGAAAGGAGTAGCGATTGTGCTCGAAAAAGTATTGCATAAAAGACCCTGGTTAGTGTTGCTAGTAATTGTATTTGTGTCAGCTTCTACTAGCTTTATGTTAGCTAAATACTTGCTTGAACGGCAAGGTATTACTGCATTAGACTCAGAAGAACAGACATCCGAAATCGGACAAGGTGTTGGTGGTTTAACTCGCTATGATTTTACTGCAGAAAATTTGGACTTTATTATTGATTTTTGGGAAACAGCGGGTTATTATATTTTCCCTGAAGATACAGGATTTGTGGTAATTCCAACAAATCCAGAATTGAAATTTCGGAGAAGCTTTGCGGAGTTTCTGTTGAAAATAGCGGATTTAGGTTATGGAATTTCTTTTGAAATTGATTCTGAACAGTTAAGAGCTTCAATGTCAGTCGCATTATCGGTTGCTCATGTGGAACAGGGGTTGAATTTGAATCTCAAAAAAGTGATTTATCGCCAGGCGACACCAATGGATCCTTGGAAATATTCTATTGATCAGGAACAGCCTAAATTAGCGATTATCATTGATGATTGGGGCTATCCTTCACAGGCGGTTGATTCTATATTAAGCTATCCTTTTCCGTTGACAACAGCCATATTGCCTTATTTACCAATGTCAAAAATTATAGCGGAACGATCATCTAATATTGGACATGAAGTAATTTTGCATCAACCAATGGAAGCCTTAAGTGAAATGAATATTGGTGAAGGTGGAATAACTACTGATATGGAACCTGAGGAGATTGCGGAGCAAATAAGGCGGAACATTTCGCACTTGCCGATGATTAAAGGCATTAACAATCATATGGGTTCAAAAGTGACAGCTGATGCTGCTACAATGAGAAGTATTTTAGCGACATTAAGTGAGCTAGATCTATTCTTTGTTGACAGCTTAACCACTGCTAAAACAGTGACCGAGGCTATTGCTAAAGAATTACAAGTTCCATTTGCCACTAACATGTTGTTTTTGGACAATATAAATGAAGTAGAAGAAATTAAAACTCAAATTAGAAAAGGATTAGAGTTAGCTAAGCGTACTGGTCAAGCCATTGCTATTGGGCATGTTCGACCAGTAACAGCTACAGCTTTATGGGAAATGATTCCTGAAATTATTGATTCAGGTGTAGAACTAGTGCCAGTATCCCAGTTATTAACTTATAGCGAACCAGCTACATTTGCTTATGATAGTTATGAATTAGAAGGGGCTTATTAATAGCCCCTTTTAATTATTTATCGTTAGCTTCTTTATAGCGCTCAAATGCTTCTTCAATAATTTGGATGGCACGTTCTTTGGCATGCCAATCTCCAACTTTGGTCTTCTTTTTCTCTAATGCTTTGTAAACTTGGAAAAAGTGAGTGACTTCTTGTAGCATATGGTCGGGAATATCACATAAATCATCAGCCCAATTCCATTGCGGGTCACTAATTGGTACACAAAGGACTTTTTTATCAGGTCCTTTCTCATCCCACATATCGAATACACCGATAGGTTTTGCACGGATCATACAACCAGGAAATGTTGCTTCTCCTACTAACACTAATGCATCTAATGGATCTCCATCTTCAGCAAGGGTGTTTGGTATGAATCCATAGTCAGCAGGATAATGTACAGATGAGAATAACATTCGATCTAAATAAAATAGACCGTCTTTTTCGTTGTACTCATATTTGTTGCGACTTCCTTTCGGAATTTCGACCATTACTAATATAGAGTTCATTTTTTTACCTCCAGCATTGGATTCTTTCAGAAATCAGAACATATGTATGGACAAGGTATATTCGTATGTTATAATAGCATAAATAGCAAAAAATGTACAGAGTAAGTTAATTGCCCTAATCTGATAGTTTAGAATATGAAAGAGGGTTGGAACATGAGTAAACCATTTAAGGTGGTAGCACCTTTTGAACCTGCCGGTGGACAACCACAGGCTATTGCTAAATTGACAAAAGGAATTAATGATAATTTACGGGCGCAAACACTTTTAGGCGTTACCGGTTCTGGTAAAACCTTTACCATGGCTAAAGTAATTGAGGCTGTACAAAAACCAACCTTAGTGATTGCTCACAATAAGACTTTAGCAGCTCAATTATGCAATGAATTCCGGGAGTTTTTTCCAGAAAATGCAGTGCATTACTTTGTTAGCTATTATGATTATTATCAACCAGAAGCTTATGTGCCTCAAAGTGACACTTATATAGAAAAAGATGCATCGATTAACGAGGAAATTGACCGTCTGCGACACGCAGCAACAAGTGCGCTGTTTGAGCGACGTGATGTGATTATTGTAGCCAGTGTTTCTTGTATTTATGGTTTAGGTTCTCCTGAAGATTACATGGGTATGACTTTATCTTTGGAAAATGGAGAGTTCCGCGATCGTGATCATATTTTACGTCGTCTTGTAGGCATTCAATACGAACGGAATGACATTGGTTTTGAGCGAGGAACTTTTCGTGTTCGCGGTGATGTGATTGAAATTATTCCAGCTAGTAGTGATCATGTGATCCGGATTGAATTGTTTGGTGACGAAGTTGATCGGATTCTGGAGTTAGATTTAATTACTGGGGAAGTTATTAGGGAAACTGATCGAATTACAATTTATCCTGCATCCCACTTCGTTACTTCGGAAGAAAAAATGAAAAGAGCTATTAAAGCTATTGAAGAGGAATTAGAGGAACGACTGCAGGAGTTAGTGGCTGAAAATAAATTGTTAGAAGCACAACGGTTAAAACAAAGAACAACCTATGATTTGGAAATGCTGCAGCAGGTTGGTTTTTGTCAAGGAATCGAGAACTATTCTAGGCATTTAAGCGGTAGAGCCGCTGGTGAAACTCCAGCTACTTTACTGGATTATTTTCCGAAAGATTATTTAATGTTCATTGACGAATCTCATGTTACAATTCCGCAAATTAGAGGAATGTATAATGGGGATCGGGCTCGGAAAGAAACATTGGTTAATTATGGTTTTAGACTACCTTCAGCTTTAGATAATCGACCATTAAAGTTTGACGAGTTTGAGAAGCATATTAACCAAGTTATTTTTGTTTCGGCTACACCTGGTCCGTATGAGGAACAACACGAACAACAGCGGGTGGAGCAGATTATTCGTCCAACTGGTTTAGTTGATCCAGAAATTTCTGTCCGGCCAATTAAAGGTCAAATTGATGATTTATTAGATGAAATTCATCAAGTTGTTGGGCGAAATGAACGGGTATTGATTACCACCCTCACTAAAAAAATGGCAGAGGATTTAACAGATTATTTAGCAGAAGCTGGAATTAAAGTTCGCTATTTACATTCCGATATTGATACTCTAGAGCGAATTGAAATTTTAAGGGATTTAAGATTAGGAGTTTTTGATGTATTAGTGGGTATTAACTTATTGCGGGAAGGCTTGGACTTACCAGAAGTTTCTTTAGTAGCTATTTTAGATGCAGACAAAGAAGGCTTTTTGCGATCAGAAACTTCATTAATTCAAACAATTGGCCGGGCAGCACGAAATGTGTCTGGAAAGGTAATTATGTATGCAGATCAGATTACCAATTCAATGCAGCGCGCTATTTCAGAAACTAATCGTCGTCGGGCTGAACAAATTGCTTATAATGAAAAACATGGTATCATACCTCAGTCTGTCAAGAAAGAAGTAAAAGATATTATTCAAGATACCATTGCCGCTGAGGAAAAAGAAGAATATTTAATTGATGGTCAGCAGCTAGCAAGAGCTTCAATTAAAGAAATAACTCAAGTAATAAAAGAATTAGAAGAAGAAATGTACGCAGCTGCGAAAGAGTTAAATTTTGAACTGGCAGCGACTTTACGAGATCAGATTAAAAAGTTGCGACAGGAAGTGGGGTTAGAAGTTTGAGTAAGGATAAAATTGTTATTCGAGGTGCAAGACAGCATAACTTGCAAAATATAGATTTAGAAATACCAAGGGATAAATTTGTAGTGGTAACTGGTTTATCAGGTTCTGGGAAATCCTCCTTGGCCTTTGATACTATTTATGCGGAAGGGCAACGACGTTATGTAGAATCGTTATCCGCTTATGCCAGACAATTTTTAGGGCAAATGGAAAAACCTAATGTGGATTCTATCGAAGGGCTATCGCCAGCTATTTCTATCGATCAAAAAACTACAAACCGTAACCCACGTTCTACAGTGGGCACAGTTACAGAGATCTACGACTATTTACGTCTGCTATATGCGCGAATTGGCAGACCACATTGTCCCCAATGCGGCCAGCCAATTACGCAGCAAACTGTCGAGCAAATTGTTGACCAAGTAATGACATTAGAAGAAAGAACTAGGATTCAAGTTCTTGCTCCAGTAGTGCGAGGGCGCAAAGGAGAACACAAGAAACTGCTAGAGGATTTGCGTAAGCAGGGATTTGTTCGAGTACGAATAAATGGAGAGTTACACGAGCTATCTGAGCCGATTAACTTAGATAAAAATAAAAAACATTTAATTGAGATTGTGATCGATCGAATTATAATTAGAGCAGATATTCAATCTCGATTAAGCGATTCTATTGAAACTGCTTTAAAGTATGGCGATGGAATTGTCGTGATTGATGTGATTGATCAAGAATCATTAGTTTTTAGTGAAAAGTTTGCTTGTATAGATTGTGGTATTTCTATTGGTGAGTTAACGCCAAGGACGTTTTCGTTCAATAGTCCCTTTGGTGCTTGTCCAACTTGTGATGGATTAGGAAGTCGGCTGGAGGTAGATCCTGATTTAGTCGTTGATTATTCTCTTTCATTAAATGAAGGAGGGATTATTCCTTGGCGGGATTCAAAAAGTCGCTGGTTAGCAGCAATGTTGGAAGCAGTTTGCAAAAAATATGAGATTAATCCAGACTTGCCTTTAGGTGAGTTAGCTAAAGAGCAGATAGATATTTTACTAAATGGTTTAGATGAAGAAATTCAGTTTCCGTATACTAACCAAGCAGGTCGGGAGCGAATTTACTCAGCTCAGTTTGATGGTGCTATTAGACAGATTGAACGGCGTTTTCGGGAATCTAGTTCTGACTGGGCACAAGAAGAATGTCAGAAGTATATGAGTAATCGGACTTGTACTGATTGTAATGGACGCCGATTGCGGCCAGAAATTTTAGGGGTAACTATTGGTGATCAAAATATTATGGAGGTTTGTGACTTCACTATTAGTGAATGTTTAACTTTCTTCCGGAACTTAGAATTAACGGAAAGGGAACGCTTAATTGGGCACTTAATTTTGAAAGAAATTCAAGAACGTTTAGGTTTTCTAAATAGTGTTGGTTTGGATTATTTAACTCTTAATCGAGCTGCCGCAACTCTTTCTGGTGGAGAAGCACAACGAATTCGGTTAGCTACCCAGATTGGTTCCAGTTTAATGGGAGTTTTATATATTTTAGATGAACCCAGTATTGGATTGCATCAACGGGATAACCAAAAGTTACTTGAAGCCCTAATGGGGTTAAGAGATTTAGGTAATACATTGATTGTTGTGGAGCATGATCAAGATACCATGTTGGCAGCGGATTGGATTATTGATATAGGTCCAGGTGCTGGTTCCCATGGCGGCAAGGTAGTTGCTCAAGGAACTTATCAGGATATTTGCCAGGTCGAAGAATCCATTACTGGTCAATATTTATCGGGTAAACGTTCAATTCCTGTTCCTACTGTTCGGCGTAAACCCAATGGTAAATGGATTACCGTTAAAGGTGCTCGCGAAAACAATCTTAAGAATATTGATGTTAGTTTTCCTTTAGGAACATTTATTTGTGTAACCGGAGTTTCGGGTTCTGGAAAAAGTACCTTAGTTAATGAAGTTCTGTATCAGAAGTTAGCGCAAAAACTGCATCGACGGACAGGTAAGCCTGGAGCCCATGATAGGATTGAGGGAATTGAACATTTAGATAAGGTAATCGATATTGATCAGTCCCCAATTGGGCGAACACCACGTTCGAATCCAGCTACTTATACTGGAGCTTTTGATGGGATTCGGGAAGTCTTCGCCTTAACACCAGAAGCCAAAATGCGTGGCTATCGACCAGGTAGGTTTTCTTTTAACGTAAAAGGTGGGCGCTGTGAAGCTTGTCGTGGTGATGGTATTCTAAAAATCGAAATGCACTTTCTACCTGATGTATACGTTCCTTGTGAAGTATGTAAGGGAGCTCGTTATAACCGAGAAACATTAGAGGTACGCTATAAAGGAAAAACAATTGCTGATGTTCTAGATATGCGGGTTGAAGAAGCGGTAGAATTTTTCAGTGCGATTCCTAAAATTCATCGGAAACTGCAAACTTTATATGATGTAGGCCTTGGCTACATTAAGCTGGGTCAGCCAGCTACTCAATTATCCGGCGGTGAAGCTCAAAGAGTTAAGCTAGCAACCGAGTTAAGTCGTCGGAGTAACGGAAAAACGCTATACATTTTAGATGAACCAACAACTGGATTGCATTTTGAAGATGTGCGTAAATTGTTAGAAGTTTTGAATCGCTTAGTAGAAGCTGGTGATACAGTTTTAGTTATTGAGCATAATCTTGATGTAATCAAAACAGCTGATTATATTATTGATTTAGGTCCAGAAGGTGGGGCTGGCGGTGGTACAGTAGTTGCTGCTGGTACCCCTGAAGAAATTGCTCAGGTACCAGAATCATATACCGGTCAGTTTTTAAGACCAATTTTAGCGGAAGCTAAAACCTTAATCTAAAATGGATGGCCTTAGAAAGGGTATCAGCATGGATTTACAAGAGAAACTCTCTCTGTTGCCAATGAGTCCTGGCGTATATTTAATGAAGGATAAAGATGATCAGATTATTTACGTTGGCAAGGCGATTAATTTACGGAGCAGAGTACGTTCTTACTTTCAAAGTTCAAAGCATCATGGAGCTAAGGTTAAGGCTTTGGTCGAACGAATCGCTGATTTTGAATATATTGTCACCGATTCAGAAGTAGAAGCCTTGATACTAGAAAGTAATTTGATTAAGAAGCATTCTCCATGGTTTAATATTCGTTTGAAGGATGACAAAAGTTATCCATATATTAAAGTTACTACTAATGAGGATTTTCCGCGAGTAATGATGGTTCGTAATAGGTTAGATGACGGAGCCAAGTATTATGGACCCTATACAAACGTTACTGCGGTGAAAAGTACCTTAAATTTTTTACGGAAGTTGTTTCCGATTCGGACTTGCCGGAAAAATATAAAAGTTGGTCAAAAACCTGAACGACCTTGTTTAAATTACCATATTGGTCGTTGTTTAGCACCTTGTGCTGGTTTAGTAGATCAAGGGACTTATCAGGAAATGATTGATGAAGTATGTCTATTTCTTGAAGGAAGGCACCATCGCTTGATTCCAGATTTAACAAAGAAAATGGAAAAGGCTAGTGCTCACTTAGAATTTGAAAGAGCTGCTAAGATTCGTGACCAAATCCGTGCACTAGAACAAATGGTTGAGAAACAGAAGATTATTAGTCAGCATAAAGAAGATCAGGATATTTTAGGTTATGCTCGAGTTGGAAATTTAGCTTGTGTGCAAGTCTTTTTTGTGCGTGACGGAAAGTTAATTGGGCGAGAACACTTTATGCTGGACTGTAATGCTGACGAAGAAGCAGTAGAAATTCTGACGGCTTTCGTTAAGCAATATTATTCGGATGCTTCGTTTATCCCGAAAGAGATTTTGCTTCCGACGGCATTAGAGGATCAAGAGTTAATTGAACAATGGTTATCAGAGTTAAAACAGGCTCGCGTATATATTCGCAGACCACAACGGGGAACTAAAAAAGAACTAGTGGAAATGGTTAACCATAATGCTGAAGTAGTGCTGGAAGAAACCCAAGCTCGTGAGGAACAAAAGAGCAAAGAAATAGAGCGGGGTTTGTTTGAGTTACAACAAGCTTTGAACTTATCAAGTCCAATTCAACGGATTGAGGCTTTTGATATTTCTACCATTCAAGGCAGTCATACGGTGGCATCTATGGTGGTAATGATTGATGGTGTTCCAGCTAATGATCAGTATCGGCGATTTAAAATCCAATCGGTTTCTGGGGAACCAAATGATTATTTAGCTATGGAAGAAGTAATTCGTCGTCGTTTTACTCGCGGATTACGAGAACAAGCTGGTGAATTAGAAGTTACTAGGTTTAGTGAATTCCCTGACTTAGTAGTGATTGATGGCGGTAAAGGACAACTTAGTTCTGCCATTAAAATCAGAGATGAACTTGGTTTAGGTATTACCTTTATTGGTTTGGCTGAACAGTTTGAAGAAGTTTATTTGGAGAATCAATCAGAACCTTTGATTTTACCTAGGGAATCACATGGTTTGCATATGTTGCAGCGTATTCGGGATGAAGCTCATCGGTTTGCCTTGGCTTATCATCGTCATTTACGTAGCAAAAACAGCCATCGTTCCCTATTAGATGAAATTCCAGGTGTAGGCCCTAAACGCAAGAAGGCTTTATTAAGACACTTTGGTACTGTAAAACGTATTCGTGAGGCTTCGGTAGAAGAATTACAAGAAGTAGAAGGAATTAATGAAAAAGTGGCCACCGAGATTTGGCAATATGTGCGTAAGTAAAGAATACCCCCTCCTCATAAGGGGGTATTCTTATTTATAGATCTCGAGTTCAATCTGAAAATCTTGGATATGCTGATTGGGTAAGATTACCAAATCTTGTTCATAATACCAATCACCAGAATCCAATTTATTATTGTGATTGACATCTAAATGTGCAAATACCTTGTATTGATCTGCAGGTAAAAATAGAGCAAAATTACGTAATTGATCAATTTCTGTGATAGTAAATGTTTGATTCTTTGTTTTTCCACGAAATTCTACTAAGGAATTCTGAGGGTTAGAGTAGTGCAATGCAGCATAAGCATTGACCATTCGCCGTTCTGGGTTAGAATAATCAAAGGTAGTTCCTGTTTGCCACAGTCGGTCATAAAGCTCTTCTTTAGTATAATCCTTACCTTCTTCCGCTAAGATTAGACCAATCAACCCAGCCACCTGGGGGGCTGCCATAGAGGTACCGCCTAGATTACCATAGGCTGATGTTTCGCTGTCTTGGCCTGGGAGCGTACTATATATCCATGCTGCATTATCTCCTCCAGGGGCAAATAGTTTCACATCGATATTAGCTGAGTAATCAGCAATATTATGATAGATATTAGTAGCTCCAACTTCAATCACTTCATCGTATTGAGCAGGATATTTCATTGGTTTTTTTCCATTTTTATTGGATGGGTCATAGTTCCCAGCTGCAGCTACAATAATAATTCCTTCATCATAGGCTTCTCTAATTTTTTCATACATAGAAGGATCGTCCCCATTAGTTCCTAAACTTAGGTTAATAATGTCAACTTTTTCTTTGATTGCAATGTCTAAAGCCTCCAGTAAATCATCCATAGTTCCTGTTGCGTTACCCTTGCTATCAAATATTGTTAAGGCAGGAATCGGAATTAGTTCTACTTCCCACATTGTTCCCGCAACGCCAATGTTATTATTGGTTTCGGCTCCGATAATACCAGCTACGTGTGTTCCGTGGCTTAGTGGTTTTTCGCTATCATCAGCTGTTTCATCTGGTCTTTTGTTATATTCATTTTCAATATTGGATTCTAAATCTTCATGTTGATCAAAGACAAAGGTATCGATGATTGCTACTCTAATTTTTCTATTACCAGTAGTTTTAGCCCAAGCCTGGGGCAGATAAATAGCTGGAAAATTCCATTGATGCTCTATATACAGTGGGTCATTAGGTTCGTTTATTATTCCAATGCTTTGGCTATGTACAAAAGAGTTAGGATAGGCTTCTAAAACCTCGGGATGAACACGAATTTGAGTGAGAAGTTCATCTAAATCTGCTCCAACTGGAAACTCTAGAATAATCAGTTCTAATCTAGGCTTAGTGCGAATATCAATAGCCTTAAATTCCTGACCAAGAGTATAGGCTAGTTCTTCGCTGTAAACAAATGGACGAATTAGGATTTCTGTGGGTATGGCACTAGGAATTAAATGGACTGATTGTAAAGCCAAACTTGGTGAAAAACTAGCCGGTGATGTCTTTAAGGTTGGCAAAGCGAAATTAATCCATCCACCAATAAAACTAGCATCGTCATAGGATGAATTTGCTTTTAAATAATATTTTTCAGGACTGCTAGACTTTAGATCAATCGGTTCTGTTAGGCTTTGGTAACCGATAAATTTAATTGTAATAGTGCCATAACGGGCATTAGTACTGACTTTAAGTTCGAAAAATCCTTCTGAGTCAGTGATTAACGTTTTTTCAAATTTGCCAATCTTGATATGTACCTCAGCATTTGCTATTGGTGTCTTAGAGTTATTATGGTATTTATGGTATACATAACCCGAAATGGTAGCAGTATAGGCACGCCCACCAATACAACTAGTAAATAATAGGAATATGATTATTAGTGCTACAGCTCTTTTCATAATTCCAACCTCCATGAAACGAATTCGGTATCCAGCTAGCAAGTTCCTTTTTATTAAAAATTATAATCCAAAACTTAATAATGTTAATAGATAGATTGACATATTTAAGTTTTTGGTTTATATTACCAGCAAGAGTGTGCTAAAATCAATTATGATATTAACATATTTAAGGTGGGTGTTTAATTTTGAAAAGGCCAATGCTTAGCAAATGTCCCGTATGTCATGGCAAGATGAATGTTACTAAATTGCATTGTTCTACCTGTAATAGCAGCTTAGAAGGAAACTTTGAAACTTGCAAGTTCTGTCAATTAAATGTAGAACAGCGGGAGTTTATCGAAGTGTTCTTAGCAACCCGGGGGAATATCAAAGAAGTAGAACGCTTGTTGGGCATTTCTTACCCAACAGTTAGAAATCGTTTGGATAATGTAATAGAGGCATTAGGTTATCGAGTAGAGCGGGATGAGGATGATCGGCGAAAAGAAATTTTAAAAGCCTTAGATAAAGGTGAGATTACTGTCGAAGAAGGGATTCGTTTACTAAAAAAATAGGAGGTTGAAACTAATGAATGAGGAACGCCTATTAATTTTAAAGATGGTTGAGGAAGGACGGATTACCGCAGAAGAAGGAGTAGAATTATTAGATGCGCTTAGTGCTAAAAATGATACCAAAACCGATGAACGTGAGAATGACGGTTGGCGCAAACTTGAAAAGCATGGCGAGGAATTTGCCCAAAAAATAGAGGCAACAGTGGAAAAATTTAGCAAATCCTTAGAGGATATATTAGAAGGAGGATTAGGAGAAAAACTGCAAGGAATACCGAAAGTTTTAGCAAAAATACCCTTCGTAAATGTAATTACTGAAGATAATCATGTTTTTCAAGATTGTTTCTATGGTTCTTTTCAACCTGATTTAGCAGCCATTCCAGTAAGTTTGCGTACTAACAATGGTTCTATTGCTGTAGAAGGTTGGGATCAAGAACGGTATAAGTTAGTAGTAACACAGAAAATAAGAGGCAAGGATCGAGAAACAGCTTTACAAAAGGCAATTGATGTTCAGCTTTTGGAAAGTGCTGAAGGCATAGAGAAGTTAGCGCTTAATATTCCTGAAAAACAAGGGATAATAATCTCTTATCATCTTTATTTGCCAAAAAAGGAATCATATATTTTAGAATTAGTTTCACAAAACGGCACTTGTAAAGTTGAAAATCTAGCAGCTTCCAAGGTAGAAATAGAAACGGTCAATAGTCCGATTCATGCTAAACAATTGCAAGCCCAAACAATTTCTGGAGCGACTAGTAACGGACGCTGTAATTTTGAACAGGTGAATGGTACAATCGTTAGACAAAGAACTGCCAATGGCGCCATTCATTTTCAAGGGAGCGGCGAAAAGATTTACTGTGAATCAACTAATGGAGCAATTCGTACTATCCTTGTACCATCTGATTTTCCGTTTGTTGAAATGATTCTCAGAACTACAAATGGTAGTGTTACTTGTCAGTTACCCCAAGATAATAATCTAGGAGTTAAGGTGAACGCTAGTACTACATTAGGTAAAGTAAATGTGCGGTATCGTAACTTTATAGCTTCAGTTCAAGAAAGAATTTCTGGCAGCTATCAATTAAAAGGGGAAGCCAAAGGCGATGAAAGCGATGGACAGGTTATCAATATTGATGCTAAAGTAAGTTCTGGTTCAATTACTATCATCGGAGACGATGATGATTTACCTAAGTAAGCAGGAACTAAGAGAATGTTTAGAGAATGAGTGATTACAATAGGATGGGTAACCATCCTATTTATTATAATAATTTATAATTATTATTTTGATTTAGGAAAGGGTATCAGTTAATGATAAAACTAGTTGCTATTGATATCGATGATACATTACTAAATAGTCAACATCAAATTTCTAAGGAAAATATGGCAGCTATTGCAGAAACCCGTGCTAAAGGTGTTACTGTTATATTAGCTACAGGCAGAATGCATATTGCAGCAATGCCCTTTGTTAAACAGTTAGAGCTTGCTGATGATCAAGTTTTAATAAGTTATAATGGTGCCTTAGTTCAACAAATTGATGGTACACTGCTCGATCATATTGCTGTGCCCCAGGAAACGGTTTTGCAGGTTATTGACTATTGTCAAAAACATGATTTAACCCTTAATGTTTATTACAATGATCGGCTATATGTAGAAACGATTGATCCATATGTGACTGAATATTGTAAAGTGATTAAAGTTGAAGCTTTTGTAGTAGGTAACTTGTTAGATTTTGTTAGCGAGGGAGATAAACCTTTGTCTAAAATGTTAATCATTAGTGATCAAGCCGATGTGGAAAAAAGGTTGCCTGATTTACAGAAAAAATTGGCTGGATTTGCTCAAGTGACCCGTTCTAAAGCTAATTTTATAGAGATAACTCATCCAAATGCAACCAAAGGTCAGGCTTTAGCTCGCGTTGCTACCAGACTAGGCGTTAGTCAAGAACAAGTTATGGCTATTGGTGATAGTGGTAATGATCTATCGATGATTCAATATGCAGGTATTGGTGTTGCCATGGGCAATGCTAGGGAACCAGTTAAACAAGTAGCTGATTATATAACAGCCAGTAACGATGAATCTGGTGTGGCCAAGGCATTACGGAAGTTTATTTAAATAGATAATTGGTAATAACTGCATGAACTGATTTAGCAGGAATTCAAAATGAGAAATAGAATATTTATAGCGTAACAGTTATGACGACTTTATTTTTGTCATAACAAAACTAACTTATGTTAGTTAGTAGTTGTTTGTTTCATGATATACCTGGTAAAACAGGAAAGGAGGTGCTTCCCCCAGAGTGCACAGCTAGGTATACCAGGAACAATTACAACTATAGATTGTCATTTCATTAAGCAAGCGAATTTAACTTAGGTAGTTATGATTTTGAGGTAACATGGCCACTCAAGATTTAACTCCTTTGCTTAAACAAGTAATTGCAAAAGTTAAATGACAATCCCATTTATAAGAAAAACATTTTATTGCAATTATTATGAACAGATTTTAAGGGGGATAAAACAATAATGAAAAAGTCAATTATTGCTTTAGCATTAGTTTTAGCTATTGTAGCAGCTGGTCCTGTATCAGCTTCTGGTATTGAATATAGTGGTTCTTTAGAAACAACATTAGAATGGCATCGGGATTCAGACGGTAACATTGAAACAAAACCTAGCTCTGAATTAGGATTAAACTTCGGTTTAAATACTGGCAATGAAAAAACTAGAGCCGTAGTAGAGTTTGGTGCTAAAAAGAAAAATACTTCTGGTTTAGATCTTGAGTTTAATGCTGGTAACTTAGAATTGAAAAAAGCTTATATTGAAACAGATGGAGCTTACTGGCATGGTGGACCTGAAGCTAGCACCCGTTTTGGTAGCTTAGACATTGATTACGGTCCATTTGCTAAAGATAAAGATCAATATGGTATTAGCTTCGAAAATATGCAAATTGGTGTATTAAACTTAAATGGATTCTACGGAATTCCAACTGAAGCAAACGATAATCAGTCAACTCAAGGTATGCGCGCTGACGTAAATCTAAATAATGCAGTTGCTGGTACTGCAGTAATTCGTGACAAAGATGGTTTACACGTAGTAGCTGAATCTGCTGTAAAACCAATGAAAGATTTAATTGTTGGCGGATCTTTTGCAACACAAATTGAGTTAGAAAAAGAAGAAGTTGAAGGTCAAGAAGCTACTGAAGAACAAAACACAATGGAACACTTATTAGTTGTTGGTGCAGAGTATCAATTAGCAGATAATATGGTAGTTCATGGTGGATACAAAGCAGTTTCTGATGGTTGGAAACCTGCTTATATCGAAGATAAAGCTAAAAAAGAAGAAGATGATCGTGGTCAAAACTGGGTTCATGAAACCGAAAGAAATAACCAAGGTTTCTACGCCGGTCTTGCTACAGAACAACATGGTATCTTAATTGCAGCAGACTATGACCAAATGTTTGAAGAAGCTGTATTAGCTGCTGCTACAGAAATTGCTAACTATAATTTAAATGTTGAAACTGTCTTTGGTGTTGGCGGCGAAGAAAAATTCGCTACTAAGAGCACTAAATTAGGTGTAAACAGAAGCTTCGATGTAATGGCTCAACAAGTAGATGCTAAATACGAAGGAAGCTGGACACCAGAAGGTGGAATTGCTCACTTAATCGGTGCTTCCACAACTGTAAATATGATTCCTGCCGTAAAAGGGCTTGAATTATCTGGTGAAGTTACTGTAGAAGATAAAGAAACTATCGGTTATTTAGCTGAAGCTAAATTTAACGCTCCAAACGGAATGAAATTCGAAATCGAACACGTTGGCGGTAAATATACTGATGAAGATGTTAAACTAGGTACTACTGCTACAGCAGGTATTGCTGTCAAGTTCTAGGTTGAGTCTAATTAGTAAACGACCTGTCTGGAAAGACAGGTCGTTTTTTCCTGTTAACAGTAATAAATTAAAAATAACTCAATAAAAAGAAGGATATTTTTGTTGGCTGTGGAATAGTCAAATAGGAGAGATACCATATAAGATGAAGTAGAAATATTTATAAGTTTAAAGCTTAATATATCTTAATGTTTTAAGCAAATGCTCAGGAATACTGACTACAAATGGTTGAGATTTGCTTGGGCAGTCTCTCTGATAACTTCTAAAAAATAAATATATCCAAATAATTTCGGGAGGTGTACTTTTAAGTTTTAAAATCTCACTAAAGCAAGATTTATTATATTATATCATTGATATAGAGGAGGGCAATAAATGGCCAGGGTAGTGCTGAAAAATGTTACTAAACGCTATGGTAACGTATTAGCAGTTGATAATATCGACTTAGAAATTAAAGATAAAGAATTTATTGTTTTAGTTGGACCATCAGGATGTGGAAAATCAACAACATTGCGGATGGTTGCAGGTTTAGAAGAAATTACAGAAGGAACTATTATGATTGGAGATACTGTTGTTAATGATATTCCACCAAAAGATCGGGATATCGCAATGGTATTCCAAAACTATGCGTTATATCCTCACATGGATGTTTACAATAATATGGCTTTTGGTTTAAAGCTACGTAAGTTCCCAAAAACTGAAATTGATAAACGAGTTAAAGAAACTGCAAGATTGCTTGGTATTGAAAACCTTTTAGACCGCAAACCTAAACAACTTTCCGGGGGTCAACGTCAACGGGTAGCAGTAGGTAGAGCTATCGTACGTGAACCAAAAGTATTCTTAATGGACGAACCTCTTTCCAACCTTGACGCCAAGTTAAGGGTACAAATGAGAGCTGAGTTAAGTAAACTTCATAACAGATTACAAACTACAGTTATCTATGTAACACACGACCAAACAGAAGCTATGACAATGGGAGACCGTATCGTTGTGATGAAAGATGGCGTGATCTTGCAAGTAGCGTCTCCATTAGTGATTTATAATCATCCGAATAACGTGTTCGTAGGTGGATTTATTGGTAGCCCAGCTATGAACTTCATGGATATGGTTTTAATTAAAGAAGATGACCAATACTTTGTTGAGTCACTTGAAGGTACAGTTAAATTAGCTATTCCTAATGAACGCTTAGAATACTTCAGAGATTTAACACCATACGTTAATAAAGAAGTTATTCTTGGTATTCGACCAGAAGATATTGAAGATATTTCTGTGGTAGCTGATCCTGATGAGAACTCAGTATTAACAGCCCAAGTAGATGTAATTGAACCTATGGGTGCTGAAACATTCTTATATCTATCAGTAGGAGAAGAAATTCCTCAAATTATTGCTAGAGTAGATGCAGGTACTAAAGCTAGTGACGGTGACACTCATAAAGTAGTACTTGACATGAGCAAGTGTCAACTATTCGATAAAGACACTCAAGAAACATTACGTAGAGAAGATTTACGTTTAAGATAATTTAAATAGAGTTAATTGCGAAAGTAACAAGGGACGGTTATCCGTCCCTTTTTAGCATCAATCATTGGCTTGAGCCAGTTTAAGAGCATGGTGAAAGGTTGTTCCATAATCGAGAGCATAAAAGAAGGTAAGCAGATCTTTTGCTCGCATTAAATCAGGTTCATAAATTAACTCATGGATTAGTTGATTCTTTAAGTTTTCAAAGTCTTCATTTTCGTAAGCTAGCAGCTTCCTTAATTGTTGGATTGTTTCTTGATAGTTTTTTTCCTCCATGAGTTCTCGATAAATAAAACTTAATTGGGTTAGAAAAAGGATTCGCCAAAAGTCATCGAGATATCTTAGGTTTTTCACTAATATTTCTTTGGCTTGGTGATAATTTTTTTGGAAAATGAGTAACCTAGCAGTAAGATAATTAAGTTCTATATTTGGAGGTAATTGGCAGTCAAGGGGTTTGTTAGTTAGCAGGGAATTTGTTAGGCGATCTAGAAATATAGTAGTATTAGTTTTGTGTAATTTTGATAAGTAGTTTTGGCAGTTTTTTGGTGACAATATAGTTGCTTTAGCTTTAGCTAAAATAATAGAATCACCAATTAGATCGCTGACTGTAGTATCTAATTTTTCGGCTAAGGCTATTAGAGTTTGCAAGGAAGGCTGTACTCGGTTGCTTTCTATTTGACTGATGTAGCTCCGAGTCCAGTTATTATGGGCCACTTCTTGTTGACTCATTTTTAATTTTTTACGGCGCATTCGAATATGGTGACCAATATTCATCATTCAACACCTTTTCCTGATTTTATGGGAATATTTTGCTTTGTAAAATATTTTACCATATTTTATGGCAATAGGCAAACTTTTGTGCTGTAATAATTACTGAAATTATTCTGAAAATATTATGTTCGTTAGTTCTTGGCGAGAGGTGAATAATTATGACGCGTACCAGGAGAATTATGATTTCTGTTCCAAGCAATTTATTGAAGGAAGTTGACAAAGCAGTAAAAGAAGAGAACGGTAATCGCAGTCAATTTATTCGTGAGGCAATTCAAATGTATATTTTAGAGCGCAAAAAATGTATGCTGCGGGAAAAACTCAAAGATGGATATCAAAGAATGGCTGCCTTAAACTTAATTATTGCAGAAGAAGGCTCTGACGAAATATCCCTCGATCACTATGAACGCGAATTAGCGGAGGCTGAGTAGAATGCAAAACATTCTGCGCGGCGATATTTATTATGCAAATTTGAATCCGGTTATTGGCTCTGAACAAGGTGGGGTACGTCCAGTGCTGATTCTGCAAAATGACATTGGTAATAAATACAGCCCAACAACGATTATAGCAGCCATAACATCGAAGATTAAAAAAGCCAAGCTGCCTACTCATGTGGAGTTATCATCATCGGTATTTAATCTAGAGAAGGATTCGGTTATCTTGTTAGAGCAGGTACGAACCATCGATAAACGACGACTAAAAGAAAAGATCGCGCACTTAGATGACGAAACCATGAATCAGATCAACCAGGCTTTATCCATTAGTCTTGGACTGGTGGATCTGTAATACATAGTACGTAGCACTCACCTGATGTTTAGATGAGTGTTTTTTCTATTTCACAGTATTAGCAGTGGAGGAGTGCTATGAAACCGATAATTGGAATTACTTGTGGTCATCAGTGGGAAGGAATAGAACGGTATTATGTTAATCAGGCTTATGTTACTAGTATTTTGCAAGCTGGTGGAATACCAGTTCTGATTCCTTATATGAATGTAACTTTGTTAGCTCAAATACTCAAACAGGTGCAAGGAATTCTTATACCTGGAGGCATTGATATTGATGCCAACCTTTTTAGTCACGATATTCATCCCCAATGCGGTAAAATTGATCCTATGTGGGATGAGCTAGATATAACAGTGATTCGGATAGCTTTAGCAAGAAATCTGCCGTTATTAGGCATTTGTCGCGGTTGTCAAATCTTAAATGTTGCTTGTGGTGGAAGTTTAATTCAAGATATTCCTTCCCAAACCCAGTCGCAAATTAATCATCGACCAGAGGCACCTAAATGGTATGCCACCCATGAAATTTCCATCCAGCCAGATAGTAAGTTAAGTCAGATTTTACATACTACTAACACAAGAGTTAATTCTTTTCATCATCAAGCTGTTTTACAAGTAGCACCTGGATTTCAAGTGACGGCAGTGGCTAATGATGGTATAATTGAGGCCATCGAAAGTGTTGAACACGATTATGTAATTGGTGTTCAGTGGCATCCAGAATTAATGCTTGACTATTATCCGGAATTTAAAAATCTATTTTCAGAATTAATTCGAGCGGCAAGTTTAAAGTATTAGGTAAATTCTTGCTTAATCATCAAATCTGGGTTATAGTGATTAAGTGATAAATTGTTGTTCCTAGGTTAAGGAGAATTGCAAATGATCATGACTATGAAATCACCTGAGCAGACGAAAAAACTAGGAGAAGTTTTAGCTAGTTTTTTGCAGCCAGGTGATCTAGTAATACTAGATGGAGATTTAGGTGCTGGTAAAACCATATTTACTAAGGGTATCGGATTAGGTTTAGGAATAACCGAAGATCTA
>ERZ773359.3232-NODE-3232-length-19044-cov-4.640739_pt1 | contig 19044 bp, 17 predicted proteins | sample MGYA00374955_ERZ773359 | MGnify/ENA primary metagenome ERZ773359 (study PRJEB29098, sample SAMN04486028) | biogas fermenter metagenome | study: EMG produced TPA metagenomics assembly of the Biogas fermentation microbial communities from Germany - Plant 4 DNA1... | reverse complement strand
GTAAAGCTTAATTGTACAAGTTGCAAAGTCTTTTGCGCGTCCTCGACTCCGGAAAGTTGTAAGGCTCAATGCTTGTTCTTTTGGAGTATGCGGGCGACCTTGCCATCCGGGCAAGCGCCGCTCAATCGATGCCCTGTCGATCGCCCCTATCAAGCTTCGCATTACACCAACAGCTTATTGCCTTTACCTGTGGTTTGCTTAAAGAAAGAACCTTTGCATTATTCTACAACGAAATCGAAATATGTATCGGGATATGGCTCATTGAGAAGCTCATAATGCCACCACTCGGTCCTAAGCTCTTTAAAGCCTGCCTTCTTCATGGCATCTTTCAGTATATTCCTGTTTCTGGTCTGTTCCTCTGTAATTTTGTCGGTGCCGTGATTTGAAATGGTCCCCAAAAAATCATAAGGGCTTCCCATGTCTACAAGCTCGCCCGAATCCAGATAATACAGGGTAAGGTCCACAGTCGAACCTCGGGAGTGTCCTGAGCGCTTTGCAAGATAGCCTTTGTTGAAGAGTTCTTCCTTTTTAAATTCAGGATAGAATTCTTCCTTTGTAAGATTGTTTTCAGGCTCTTTTGACCATGCAATAAAGAAATCCACAGCCCGTTTAGGCCTGTACGCATCGTATATCAGAATTCCGTAACCCTGGCTCTTAAGATCATCACTTGCCTTTTTAAGAGCCTTTGCAGCTTCAATGGTCAGAGAGACATTATCGGAAAGATATCCTTCCACAACCCTTCCGGTAAAATTATGGGTGGTGGCGTATCTTATTTCAAATCTCGCTTCTGGCAAGAATTCTTTCAAGTGTACAAAACCTTCCGGAAGTACGGTATTCTTCTTCTCGGGTTCAGGTTCCGGAGTGGTTGTTGCCGAAGTAGTTGAAGTTTCGGGAGTAGGGGACGGGGTAGAGGATAGTGCCTGGTTTTGCTCTTTTTCCCGGGACGAGGATTCTTGCTCACTCTCTTTGATAGAAGGAAAAGCACCTTCTGTTTCTTCCGGCTCCTGAGAGGTTGCAACCTGAGAAGACTGCGGGGACTAAATCGATGCGGCATAGTTGTGTGATGAAAGCTCTCCGATAAATATGAAGCCATAATACAATGTCAGGATTGTCAATGTTATGGCTGAAAGAATCCGGATTTTATATTTTAATCCATTTTTACGTCTATACTTGGGTTTTATGACAGGTCACCTTCTTTTGAGCATTGTACTTAAATTGTAGCACAGATAAAATAAAAATTGGGCAGGTGCATAATACCATCTTTAATATATAACTTCATTTATTGATAATAATATAAAGAAGCCGGTGTATTACAGAGTAACATTTACAGATACTTTATGTGGCATGAGAATAGATCATATTAATAATGAAATATCAGGCATACTCATGGAAACATGCCCTAATGCAAATAGAAATAGAATTTGAAATGTGCTATACTTTAAAACAAGTTGAAGGGATTTTGATATGAAGAACAGTAATGGAGAAAGAAACAGCCGGATGAACAGTGAAGAAAAAGTTAGACTTCAAAAATATATGGCCTATTGCGGGGTGGCATCAAGACGCCACTGCGAAGAACTGATACGCGCGGGAAAGGTAAAGGTCAACGGCAAAGTAATTACAGAAATGGGAGTACTGGTATCCGACAAAGACAGGATTGAAGTAAATGGCATTCCTATTAAAAAAGAAGAATCTAAAATATATATCATGCTCAATAAACCCACAAGCTATGTCACTACCGTCATGGACCCCGAAGGCAGAAGGACTGTGCTGGACCTTATAGAGGGAGTAGAAGAAAGAATCTACCCTGTGGGTAGGCTCGATTACGATACATCCGGCCTTCTGATACTCACCAACGACGGGGAGTTTGCCTACAAAAGCACTCATCCGGGTAATGAGATTACAAAGACTTATCGGGCAGAAGTTGAAGGAAGGCCGACTGAGGACAGTCTCAACATCCTGAGGGCGGGTGTTGAGATTGACGGAAGACCTACTTCGCCTGCAGAAGTTGAAATCATCAAGGAAAAGGATAACAGCACAGTTTTAGAGGTAATTATCCACGAAGGCAGAAACCGGCAGGTAAGACGCATGTTTGAAGCCATAGGACACCGGGTGCTGAAACTGAAGCGGACTGCTGTCGGAAACTTGAGACTGGGGAATTTAAAAATAGGACGTTGGCGTTACCTTACACCCGAGGAAGTCAATCTGGCATTGGGGAGGAAAAAATGAGTAATCCGTACAAGCGCCAAAGCAGGGTAAAACCTTTGTCGGCGTATATAAAGGAATCTCTTAAATTCTATGAACTCGATCAGCCAATAGTTGCCCAAATTTCTTTTGTTTTGCTGCTTGGTGTGACCTTTGGCGGTTTTATTTTTATGGCTCCTTATATGCAAAAGCTTTGGGCTGCCTATGATAAGCTCAGCGCAAAGTTTTTGGAGCAGATGAAGAGTATGGATTTCAATGCCGCGTTTATTGATCCCGAGCTTTATATTGAGATGATAAACTATTTGTTTGCGGTATTGATAATTGTATTTGCCATAAAGGCAATATCATTTGTTGTGAGTTTGTTTTACGGTTCCTGGTATTATTTAAGCATTGCCGAACCCGAATTGAATGCAGGTAAAAGGATTAGGCTATTCTTATTAAGACTTCCCAAAATACTTGTATTTAACCTTATATTTTATTTAGTTATTGCGACTATCGGAATGTTTGGGTTATTTGGATTTGGAATTGTTTCAGCCCTTGTTCCGCTATTGTCATTTCTTCTTTCTTTGCTGCCCGTTGCCCTTATTGTCTTAAACTCGCTTTTTGTTTTCAAAGACCTGATTATTCTGGAGTTTAACATAGGTATCTTCAGAAATTTTAAGAAGACATTGGAATTAACCAGGGCCGGCAGAAAGAATATTATATTGAACAGCCTGTTCCCGCTGCTTATTAGCTGGATATTCAGTTATTTTCTCGTGTCCATACAAAACACGATGCTGGCGGTTCTTATTTCTTCCTTCATTGAAGTAATACTTCTCCTTGTATCCCAGAGGCTTACTGTCAGGATGTTTATTGACGCTTCTTCACCCGAACCAAAAAATTAAATACATATCATGAAAAATTTATGATTTTTGACGGATGCATATTTATGCAAGTTTTGTTGCACATTTTTACAAAAAACATTATAATTTTCGTATGATTTAAAACATGGGAGGATACAGCGGTGTTTGAATTCAAAGAAATTGAAAGAACCGATCCGGAAGTTGCAAAATCAATATACAAGGAGATCGACAGGCAGTGTAATAAAATTGAACTTATTGCATCTGAAAATTTTGTAAGCAAAGCAGTTCTTGAAGCAGTGGGTACTGCGTTGACAAATAAATATGCAGAAGGTTACCCCGGAAAAAGATATTATGGCGGATGCGAATTTGTTGATGAAATAGAGACATTGGCTATTGAAAGGGCGAAAGAGCTCTTTGGTGCGGAACATGCAAATGTCCAGCCACATTCAGGCGCCCAGGCAAACATGGCCGTTTTTTTTGCGGTACTTAAGCCCGGCGATGTATATATGGGTATGAACCTGGCTCACGGAGGACATCTGAGCCATGGCATGCGCATAAATATGTCAGGCAGCTATTTTAAGCCTGTTCCTTACGGCGTGAGTGAGAAAGACGGGTTGATTGATTATGACGCCCTGAGAAAAACTGCTCTCGAAGTAAGGCCCAAAATGATTATTGCAGGCGCCAGCGCCTATTCCAGGATTATTGATTTTAAAGCCTTCAGGGATATATGTGATGAAGTTGGCGCATATCTTATGGTTGATATGGCGCATATTGCGGGTCTTGTGGCCGCCGGTGTTCATCCAAGCCCTGTTCCTTATGCGGATTTTGTTACAACCACAACCCATAAAACATTAAGAGGTCCAAGAGGCGGTATGATTCTCTGCAAGGAGAAATATGCCAAGGATATAGACCGTGCTGTATTCCCCGGAATCCAGGGAGGTCCTCTGATGCATGTTATTGCAGGTAAGGCAATATGCTTTAAAGAGGCTTTGTCCCCTGAGTTTAAAGAATATCAGAAGCAGATTGTCAAGAACGCGAAGGCCCTTTGCAATGAACTCATTTCAAGAGGATTCAATATAGTTTCCGGTGGTACCGACAACCATCTCATGCTCGTGGATCTCACCAATAAGGGTATAACCGGTAAAGAAGCACAGCATATGCTGGATGAAGTTATGATAACCGTTAACAAGAACGGTATCCCGTTCGATACCCAGAGTCCTGCCGTTACAAGCGGTATTCGTATCGGTACACCCGCTGTAACCACAAGGGGCATGAAAGAAGAAGAAATGAAAGAAATCGCTACTCTTATTGATATGACCTTAAGCGGAGGTTTTGAAAGCAATAAAGAGGAGATAATAAAGAGAGTGGGTCAACTTACTGCTCGCTTCCCGCTTTACTGATGCCCGGCGTAAAACTTATTATTCCTGATTAAATTGGAAAAAGTAAGATTGACAAAGAGGGTTATAGTGAGTATAATATTTCATGTTGACCTTCCGGAAGCTTGTTTTTTGCGCTTTTAAGGAGGGTGCCCATTGAAGATAGATATTACTTCAATTTTAAAAAACAACGGCGGTACTATTGAAATTTCGATGAAGGAAAACCTTGAAGATCTTAAGACCGATTTGGGTGCCATTACCTTCGTCAGCCCCGTTGAATTTATCGGCTCTGTCACGAACTTTAACGGCATGCTTATCTTAAAAGGAGATGCCAAAGTAGATTATTCTACGGTATGTGACAGATGCGGTGAGAAAATTGAAAAGAGCCTTGCTGTAAAAATTAATGAGGACATTGTTGAAGAATCCCGGTTAATGGACTCCGAAGAGGATCAAAAAGATGACCGGTTTACTTTCAGCGGCAATGTTCTTGAACTGGACAGGATATTGGTGGATTGCCTTGTTACAAACCTTCCAATGTCGCATATCTGTTCGGAGGATTGTCAAGGTTTATGTTCATCTTGTGGGGCAAGGTTAACAAGTGACGGCTGTGATTGTGGAAACAGCGTTCAGACTGACCCACGATTTGATGTATTAAAAGGTTTTTTTGATTAGCAAATGAGCAGCGTTTTGCTGGTTAACGCAAACACTGAACGGAGGTGTTACAAATGGCAGTACCTAAAAGGAAAGTGTCGAAGCAGAGAAAGCATAAGAGAAGAACTCATTTCAAGCTTTCTGCGCCGAATTTGGTTGCATGCAAACAGTGTCATGCACTTAAACTTCCTCATGTAGTATGTAAGGAATGCGGATACTATGACGGCAAGGAAGTTATTAAGGTAGAAGAAGGAAAGTAAACAATCTCCGGAGCATTCCGTTTTTATTCGACATAAAAGTAGTAGCAGCTTAGAAAAAGCTGCTATTGTTTTTTTGTGCAGTATTATCCCGGTGGATCGCCTGTCAGGGCAATCTTGTCCAAAGTTGCTGTTATTGGAGAAAAATTACCGAAAATATTAACAATTTATAAAATAACCGAATATACTTATAATAACAGGAGCTGGCACGGAGGTATTGCACATGCGTATAGTCGTCCTTAAGATGCCCGGATTCCTGGGAGGAATACTCAGGCGTTTATTTAAAATCCACTGATGTGGGCATGAGAGAGCAAATAAAAAATGTGGCAACGCCACATTTTTTATTATCAATCATCTTTAGATTCAATTTAAATTCTTTTTTTTATTAAGCCATTTGTGTCATTTTGCTGGAACGCAGGCATCTGCTACAAATATTCATGGTCTTGGATGTACCATTAATATTTACCTTAACTTTTCTGATATTAGGTTTCCAAGCTTTGTTACTCTTTCTGTTGGAGTGACTTACAGCCAATCCAAAATGCTGACCTTTATTACATACCTCGCACTTTGCCATCTACTAACACCTCCCTGCACTCCGCATGATGTACGAAGGAATTATCGTCAAAAGCTTGATTTTCAACAGCAAAAAATATTTTACCACATCAATGCAGATTTAGGCAACTCTTTTCGAAATTTGATAAGGAATTTATTATATTTTTGGCTTTTTCTTTGCATGAAATACGGATTTTCTGCGCATTTGAAGAAGTAGTATCAGGAAGAACAATAGAATTGATATTACGGCTGCCGTCCCTGTAATGATGAGGCTTATGCCAAAATCAAGAAGGAAGTGTTCTGTCAATGTGACCCATCCGCTGGCAAGGCCGAATATAATGAACAGGATGGCTGACAGGATTGAAATAATTCTCTTGGGAACATATTTTATGACCAACGCCCCCGCTATTAGTCCAACGCAGTCGGCGGCAATAAGCCCTAAAGTGGAACCCAGAAAGACGCTTAAGGGGTCTTCTGGATAGAGGGCGGCAAAGGAAAAGGTGGAAAGCTGGGTTTTGTCCCCGAACTCTGCAAGGAAAAAAGCGAGGGCTACGGCGAGGATAACACCTTTCTGGGGTGTGTCGCATTTTTCTTCGCCAGTTTCTTCTTCCTTTAATGATAGAAGTCCAAAAAAGATAAAAAGGAAGGAGGCTCCTATTCTGACACTGTCCTGGATAATCTGGATTCCTCCTATTGCAGCTCCCAGCAATACCGCAAGGATATTCAGTATCGCAGTTGCAAGGGTAATGCCCCAAAACACCTGCATCGGCCGGTACCTGGAAGTAAGGCACATGACAAGAAGCTGAGTCTTGTCTCCCATCTCCATGATAAGCACCATAAACAGCGTCGTAAAAAGGATTCCAAAATTAAGCCCCATGGCATCATTACCCGCCCTTGTGTTCCAAAAACAGGAATATTTGTTTAGTTAAGTTGATGCATGGAAAATGCGAAATATAACTGTCATTTAAGATTTCAGGATTAATTTAAGGCTTTTTCCTGTTTAAATAATTAGTGCTATATTGATTTATGCAAATTCACCAAAAAACCGATATAAAACATGTAGTTATTTTACATGTATACAGGAGTAATTGTTATTGACACTGAATTGCTAACTTGATATAATCGGTGAAAATAACTTAATAACCCTTTACAAATGCAATGAAGGAGACCAGTATTCCTAATATTAATCTTTGCAGAGAGCCGGTGGTTGGTGTAAACCGGCAAGGTTTTTGGAATATGCATCCCTCCCGAGCAGATCTTCTGAAAGTCTCAGTAGGAAGGTACGGTAAGCCCCGTTATAGGTGATGGTTTGTTAGAACCTCATGAGTCCTTTTATCGTGAGATAAAGGAGAAATAGGGTGGTAACACGTGGAGTATATCCCTCGTCCCTGTATAAGTGTATTTAGGGTGCGAGGGTTTTTTGTTACATAATTTTATGCGGCCTGTAGGGCAATGTTTTTTGAGTGGCCTCTGTATTTTGTCTTATGACTTGTTATTTTTAAGCATAGGAAAGGGTGAATGCCTTGAAAGCAGCTGAAGCGATTGTAAGATGCCTTTTGGCGGAAAATGTTGATACGGTTTTCGGATATCCCGGAAGCTACATCTTAAGTGTGTATGAAGCACTTAGAGTACTTAAGCTGCGGCATGTTTTGGTGCGCCAGGAACAAGCGGCTGCCCATAGCGCCAGCGGTTATGCCAGAGTCTCGGGCAAAGTAGGGGTCTGCATTGCAACTTCCGGCCCCGGCGCAACCAATCTTATTACCGGTATTGCCACTGCATACATGGACTCCATCCCTCTTGTAGTTATCACGGGTCAGGTAAATTCTTCGCTGATTGGCAGGGATGTGTTCCAGGAAGTCGATATCACAGGCGCAACCGAATCATTTACCAAGCACAGTTATCTGGTAAAGGACGCAACCCAGCTTCCACGCATTATGAAGGAAGCCTTCCATATTGCTTCAACCGGCAGACCCGGTCCGGTTCTCATAGACATTCCCGGAGATGTTCAGGAGGCAGAAATTGAGTTCAAATATCCCCAGGATGTTGATATTAGAGGGTACAAACCAAGTATTAAAGGACACATGGGGCAGATAAAGAGAGCTGTAAAAGCCATTGAAGACAGCAGGCAGCCCATACTTATCGCGGGTGGAGGAGTTATTTCCGCCAATGCTCAACAAGAGCTCATCCGCTTTATTGAAAAAACCCGTATTCCTGTTGTCCATACCCTCATGGGAAAAGGAGCTGTTCCCACTGAAAATCCATATAATCTGGGCATGATAGGCACCCATGGCTTTAAGCAGGCCAATGAGGCTATGAACAAAGCCGACTTGCTCATCTTTATTGGTGCAAGAATTGCCGACAGGGCGTGGGGCGGCGTAAGCAAAAAATCTCTTGACGACGTAAAAATAATTCATATTGATATAGACCCGGCTGAAATAGGCAAAAACCTGGGAACCCATATCCCTCTGGTAGGGGACGCTAAATTGATCCTGTCCGAAATGACTCAAAGGATAAATGACCTCAATATTGAGGACTGGGTCTCCGAGGTGCAGGAACTTAAAAAATCTCTCAATGAAAGCAAAACCAAGGTTCGAAAAACGAAAGCCGTTGATCCTGAATATACAATAAGATTACTTTCTCAGAAATTGAACGACGAGGCGGTACTGGTTGCGGATGTAGGCCAGAACCAACTCTGGGCGGCCAGGAATTTTGAAGACAGGGCTGGTAGGAACTTTTTGACTTCCGGCGGCCTTGGCACCATGGGCTATGCCCTTCCGGCAGCTTCAGGAGCAAAATTTGCCGCACCCCATCGTCAGGTGGCGGCTGTTGTCGGAGACGGCGGGTTCCAGATGAGCATGTATGAGCTGGGCACCATTTCTTCAAACAATCTTGGAATCATAATACTACTTTTTAACAATTCAAGGCTTGGCATGGTAAGGGAACTGCAGCAGAGAAGGTACGGAATCATATCCAATGTCATGCTTGACAAAAACCCTGATTTTATAAAACTCTGCGAGGCATACGGAATTCCCGGAATCAGAGTCAGCAACAATTCGGAAATTGAAGCCGCATTGGACAAAGCAATAGAGAGTAAAGGACCTTTCCTTATAGAATGCAAGGTCGACAGCGACGAAAGCACACTTTAACATTTTAACACACTCAGGATGAAGTACACTTTAACGCTTAAAGTACTATAACTATATAATTTGGACTATAACACGTTAAAGTAAAAAAGTTTTATACAAGGAGTGAATTTTATGCACAGGCATGTTCTTTCAGTACTTGTCGAAAACCAGTCTGGCGTACTGAGCCGGGTGTCGGGACTGTTCAGCCGCAGGGGCTACAACATTGACAGCCTGTCGGTGGGAGAAACCGAAGACCCCAAGGTTTCCCGTATGACCATTGTCGTCAGAGGGGATGACCAGATTCTTGAACAGATAAAGAAGCAGCTTAACAAGCTTATTGACGTCATTAAGATTGTGGAGCTTGACCCCGAACAATCTGTCTTCAGAGAACTGGCTCTTATAAAGGTCAAAACAGATCTTTCCACCAGAGCTTCGGTCATTGAGATAGTAAGCATATTCAGAGCCAACATTGTTGACGTCTCAAATGATTCACTCACTGTAGAAATGACAGGGGATGAACAGAAAATCGAAGCCTTTATAAACCTTATGAATGCCTATGGAATAGCCGAAATAGTCCGCACAGGACTAACAGCTATTGAAAGAGGAAATAAAGTTTTAAATAACACGAACAAGGACGAGGAGGTATAACATTATGGCAAAAATGTACTATGAAAAGGATTGTAATCTTGATTTACTGAAAGGAAAAACTGTTGCAGTTATTGGTTATGGAAGCCAGGGCCACGCCCATGCGCTTAACATGCACGAATCAGGTGTTGATGTAATTGTAGGTCTTTATGAAGGAAGCAAGTCCTGGAAACTTGCAGAAGAGGCAGGACTTAAAGTGGCAACAGCTTTCGAGGCCTCAAAGCAGGCGGACATTATCATGATACTTGTAAACGATGAAAAACAGCCTAAATTGTATGAGGAAAGCATTGCTCCCAATCTCACCGCCGGTAAGAGCCTTGCTTTTGCCCATGGATTCAATATTCATTACGGTCAGATTGTACCTCCTAAGGACGTCAATGTCTTTATGGTAGCTCCCAAAGGCCCCGGACACACAGTCAGGAGCCAGTACAAAGAGGGAAGAGGAGTTCCCTGCCTGATTGCTGTTTACCAGGATGTAACAGGCAATACCAAAGATATTGCACTTGCTTATGCCGCTGCTATCGGTGGAGCAAGAGCAGGTATTCTTGAAACCACTTTCAAAGAAGAAACTGAAACCGACCTTTTCGGTGAACAGGCAGTTCTCTGCGGTGGTGTATGCGAACTTATCAAAGCAGGTTTTGAAACCCTGGTTGAGGCAGGCTATCAGCCTGAAAGCGCATACTTTGAATGTCTCCACGAGATGAAGCTGATTGTTGACCTCATTAACGAAGGCGGATTAAGCTACATGCGCTATTCTATTTCAGACACTGCCGAGTACGGCGACTATGTGACCGGAAAACGCATCATAACCGAAGAAACCCGCAAGGAAATGAAAAAGGTTCTCAGTGAAATCCAGGATGGAAGCTTTGCCCGCAACTGGCTCCTTGAAAACAAAGTCAACCGTCCATACTTCAACGCAAGAAGAAGAATGGAGCAGGAAAGCCAGATTGAACAGGTAGGAAAAGAACTTCGCAAAATGATGAGCTGGAAAAAATAAATCTTAGCTGAAATGTAAAGCAAATGCTTTAATCAGCGGAAAGGAGTATTATGACAGACCGTGTATATATTTTCGATACAACTTTAAGAGATGGTGAGCAATCCCCGGGTTGCAGCATGAATATACAGGAGAAATTGGAGCTTGCCAGGCAGCTTGAGCGCCTTAAAGTTGATGTAATTGAAGCCGGTTTTGCCATAGCTTCACCTGGAGATTTCCAGTCGGTCAAGGCCATTGCAGATACTATCAAGGATTGTACCGTAGCAAGTCTCGCAAGAGCAAACGAACAGGATATTGTCAGGGCTGCCGAAGCGCTGAAAAATGCGGCAGACCCTCGTATACATACCTTCATAGCCACTTCGGATATTCACATGAAATATAAACTCAGAATGACTCCCGAAGAGGTTCTGGAAAGAACAAAAAGCATGGTGGCTTATGCAAGGAATTTCTGTTCCAGTGTGGAGTTTTCTGCTGAAGATGCTACAAGATCAGAACCCGAGTTTTTGTTCCGTGTGTTTGAAGCTGCCATAAAAGCAGGGGCAACTGTTATAAATGTGCCTGATACAGTGGGATACACCACACCCGAAGAGTTCTATCAATTAATAAAGGACATCAGGAACAATGTTAACGGAATAGATAAAGTCATTCTTTCAGTCCATTGCCATAATGACCTGGGAATGGCTGTGGCAAACACCCTCGCAGCTCTGAAAGCCGGCGCAAGGCAGCTTGAATGTACCATCAACGGAATTGGTGAAAGAGCAGGAAACGCTGCTTTGGAAGAGATAGTAATGGCAATCAAGACAAGAAAAAATTTGTTCCATGTGGACTCCCGGGTTGATACCACACAAATTTACCGTTCTTCAAAGCTCTTAAGCAGTATTACCGGTGTATCGGTACAGCCCAACAAGGCAATAGTTGGAGCAAATGCCTTTGCCCATGAGGCAGGCATCCACCAGCACGGTGTTCTGGCTGAAAGAAGCACATACGAGATCATGACCCCTGAATCCATCGGTCTTAACAGAAACAAGATGGTACTGGGTAAACATTCCGGCCGCCACGCCTTTGAAGAGCACCTCAAATCCCTTGGCTACAACCTCTCTAAGGCAGAACTGGATGCTGCTTTTGAGAAGTTCAAGGTTCTTGCGGACAAGAAGAAGAAAGTCGATGATGAGGATATTGAAGTCCTTATCTCACAGAAGGCTGTGGAGATTCCGGAAGTATATAAACTTGACAGGTTTGTTATCAACACAGGTAACACCATTACGGCGACAGCGTCTGTGCGCCTGATAAAACAAAATGGCGAGCCTGTAATGATCGAAGAAGTATCTACCGGCGATGGCCCTGTGGATGCGGCATTCAGGGCAATTGAGAAAATCGTGGGAGTTAATTACGTTCTTGAAGATTATAAAGTACGTTCAGTTACTGGAGGACAGGATGCCCAGGGCGAGGCTTATGTGAAGCTCCGCAGAAACGGCAAGATTTTCACCGGTAAAGGTATTAGTACAGATATTTTTGAAGCGAGTGCGCTTTCGTATATCAATGCCATTAACAAGATGATTTATGAAGAGAAGATTCAGGCCCAGTCCTGACAAGGGGGTGCAGTAATTGTGAGGCAACAAGTGGATATATTTGACTCTACACTAAGGGATGGTGCTCAGGCTGAAGGTATCTCCTTCTCGGTAGAGGATAAGCTTAAAATAGTCAAGACACTGGACAAATTAGGTGTTACCTATATTGAAGCAGGAAACCCGTTTTCCAATCCAAAGGATATCGAGTTTTTCGACAGGGTCAAACGGGTGACCCTGCAAAACGCCAAACTGGTTGCTTTCGGCAGCACCAGGAGAAGGAATACCAAAGTGGAAGAGGATAAAAACATTTTATCCCTTCTTTCCACTGATACTCCCGCTGTGGCAATTTTCGGCAAAAGCTGGGATTTCCACGTCACCGAAGTGATAAAAACCACTTTGGAAGAAAACCTGAACATGATAAGGGACTCCATAGCTTTTTTCAAGGCGAGGGGCAAGGAAACAATTTTTGATGCGGAGCACTTTTTTGACGGATACAAGAGTAATCCCAAGTATGCCATGAGCGCCTTGAAAGCTGCAGCCGATGCAGGAGCAGACTGCCTGGTTCTCTGTGATACCAATGGCGCATGCTTCCCCCAGGAGATATATGACATTGTAAAAACAGTCAAAAACACATTCAATAATGTGACCATCGGAATACACACCCATAACGACTGCGGAATGGCCGTTGCAAATTCCATTATGGCATTTGAAGCAGGGGCCACCCATATCCAGGGCACATTCACAGGCTTTGGCGAAAGATGTGGAAATGCCAATTTAAGCACAATTATTCCCAACCTGCAGTTAAAGAGAAATGTAAGGTGTATTCCCGACGAAAACCTCAAAAACCTTACCTACACTGCAAGGAAGATATCTGAAATAGCCAATGTCAGCTTGAACGCAAGGGATCCCTATGTAGGGAACTCGGCCTTTGCCCACAAGGGCGGTATGCACATCGATGGTGTATGCAAAGCGCCCAGTTCATTTGAACACATTGACCCGACCCTTGTCGGCAACAAGAGAAGGTTCCTGATGTCTGAAGTTGCGGGGCGTAACACCGTCCTTGAAAAGATCAGGGAGATATATCCTAATGTAGAGAAAGAGTCTCAGGAAACCGAGAACATCATCCAGAGACTTAAGGAACTTGAGCATCAGGGCTATCAGTTTGAAGGGGCAGAGAGTACTTTTGAACTGGTAATAAGAAAGCAGCTTGGAAAATACAAGCCGTTCTTTGAGCTTGAAACCTTCAAGCTCATGACCGAGCAGACCAGTAACTCCAAGCCTTCAGCTTCAGCTCTCATAAAAGTGAAAGTTGACGGAAGGTCCGAAATAACCGCAGCCGAAGGAAACGGTCCTGTGCATGCTCTTGACAGGGCGCTGAGAAAAGCTCTTGAGGTATTTTATCCCGAGCTTCAGAATGTGCACCTGACCGACTTCAAAGTGCGTGTAATTGACTCCAACAAGGCAACAGCCGCAAAGGTACGCGTTCTCATTGAATCCACAGACGGTGAATCGGTATGGACCACCGTGGGAGTTTCCACCGACATTATTGAGGCGAGCTGGATAGCCCTTGTGGATTCCATTGAATACAAGCTTTTGAAAGAACTCGAAAAGAAAATCAAAGTCTACTTATAACAGGGGGTAACTTAACATGGGTATGACAATGTCGCAAAAAATTCTTGCTGCGCATACCGGGCTTGATAAAGTTGTGCCCGGGCAGCTTATAGAAGCAGATTTGGATCTCGTATTAGGAAATGACGTCACAACTCCTGTTGCCATAAAGGAATTTGAAAAGACAGGGAAAAGTGAAGTATTTGATAAAAAGAAGGTTGCAATTGTACCCGACCATTTTACGCCCAACAAGGATATTAAAGCTGCTGAGCAGTGCAAAATGGTTAGGCTCTTTGCCAGAGACAAGGAGATAGAAAACTATTTCGAAGTCGGGGAAATGGGTATTGAGCACTGCCTCATTCCTGAAAAAGGCCTCGCAGTTCCAGGAGACCTTATTATAGGCGCCGACTCCCACACCTGTACTTATGGCGCGCTTGGCGCGTTCTCAACTGGGGTGGGCAGCACCGACATGGCAGCGGGCATGGCTACCGGAAAGTGCTGGTTCAAGGTTCCATCAGCCATTAAGTTTGTTCTGAAAGGAAAGCCCACAGGATGGGTTTCCGGGAAGGATGTAATACTTCACATCATCGGTATGATTGGTGTTGACGGGGCTTTATACAAGTCCATGGAGTTCATGGGTGACGGGCTTAAGTACCTTACCATGGACGACAGGTTTACCATTGCAAACATGGCTATAGAAGCCGGAGCTAAAAACGGAATATTCGTGGTGGACGACATTACCCTTGAGTATGTAAAAGAGCACTCTGTAAAAGACTTCAAGGTCTTTGAACCCGACAGTGATGCAGAATACGATGAAGTTTATGAAATAGACTTAGGCACCATTAAACCGACTGTCGCATTCCCCCATCTTCCTGAGAATACAAGAACAATTGATGAAGTAGGGGACGTTGAAATCGACCAGGTGGTAATAGGTTCCTGCACCAACGGACGTATGGGTGATCTCAGGGTGGCAGCAGAGATTTTAAGAGGCAAGAAAGTCAAAAAAGGCGTAAGGTGCATTGTATTTCCTGGAACCCAGAATATTTACCTGCAGGCCCTCAGGGAAGGAATAATTTCAGACCTGGTTGAAGCAGGAGCAGTGGTTTCAACACCGACATGCGGACCATGTCTTGGAGGGCACATGGGTATTCTGGCGAAAGGCGAAAGGGCGGTTTCAACCACCAACCGCAACTTCGTAGGACGTATGGGACATCCTGAATCAGAAGTTTATCTTGCCAGCCCTGCGGTAGCTGCGGCATCCGCAATCACAGGCAAAATCACCGACCCGGCAAGTGTGTATTCCGACAGGAAGTAGTTCGCTAATAGCATTAAGGAGGATACTATGAAAGCAAAAGGCAGAGTTTTTAAATATGGAGACAATATAGATACCGACGTTATTATTCCGGCCCGTTACCTCAACACCTCCGAACCGAAGGAACTTGCATCCCATTGCATGGAGGATATTGACAAGGAATTTGTAAAAAAAGTAAATCCCGGAGACATAATTGTTGCCGGGAAGAACTTCGGGTGTGGCTCTTCCCGTGAGCATGCGCCTCTTTCCATCAAGACCGCCGGGGTATCATGCGTCATTGCCAGTACATTTGCGCGGATTTTCTACCGCAACGCAATAAATATAGGACTTCCCATCCTCGAATGTGATGCGGCAGTCCAGGGAACAGAAGCGGGTGATGAGATAGAAATAGATTTCAACGCGGGGATTATCAAGAATTTAACCAAAGGCACAGCCTTTAAATCCCAGCCTTTCCCGGAATTCATGAAAAAGATAATGGCCGCCGACGGGCTTATAAATTACATTAAGGCCAAAAGTTAATAAACAAAAGCCATGGAGGTAGACTATGAATTTCAGATTAGCAGTAATACCTGGTGACGGAATTGGACCGGAAGTCGTGAACCAGGCACTGAAAGTACTGGACCGGGTAGCCTCTGTCTATGGACATACATTTGAAAAAGTCAATCTTTTAGCCGGAGGCTGTGCAATAGATGAGACGGGAGAACCGCTTCCCAAAGTAACTGTGGAAGAGTGCCTGAAAAGCGATGCGGTGCTTTTGGGAGCAGTGGGCGGAAGCAAATGGGATAACCTGCCCGGAAACAAAAGGCCAGAACAGGCCCTTCTTGGCCTTCGCGGCCAGCTTAAACTTTATGCCAACTTAAGGCCTGCCGTGGTTTATGAGCAGCTTAAGGACGCATGCCTTCTAAAAGCAGGAAACACTTCCGATATAGACATTATGGTTGTCCGTGAGCTTACCGGGGGAATCTACTTTGGCGAGCGTGGCAGAAGAGACAGTGAAATGGGCCAGCAGGCTTTTGACACTGAAGTTTACAGTACATATGAGATTGAGCGTATCGCAAGAATTGCATTTGATATTGCAAGAAAGAGAAAGTCAAGGGTGACCAGTGTTGACAAGGCAAATATACTGGAGAGCTCAAGGCTTTGGCGTGAAGTGGTAACTCAGATTTCAAAGGATTATCCTGATGTGGAGCTGAATCATCTGTACGTTGATAACGCTTCCATGCAGTTAATAAAGGATCCTTCCCAATTTGACGTGATTCTTACTACCAATATGTTTGGGGATATTTTGTCGGATGAGGCGAGCATGATTACCGGTTCCATCGGCATGCTTCCTTCCGCAAGCCTGGGCGATGGCAATTTCGGCCTGTATGAACCTGTTCATGGTTCGGCGCCCGACATAGCAGGGCAGGACAAAGCAAATCCCCTTGCCACCATCCTGTCCGCAGCCATGATGCTGAGATATACTTTAAACCTTAAAAAGGAAGCCGACGCGGTCGAGAAAGCAGTCAACAGGGTTCTTGAAGAGGGATACAGAACCGGCGACATTATGAGTCCAGGTAAAACATTGGTCGGAACTCAAAAAATGGGTGACATGGTCGCCGGATTTATCGAATAAAAAACGAAATTTATCGATTAGAAACCAGAGGGAACAGGCAAAAAACCTGTTTCCCAGCCAGGAAAGGTGTGACAATATGCGCAGTAATAGTGTAAAAAGAGGACTTGAAAGGGCTCCTCACAGATCCTTGTTTAAAGCGCTGGGACTGACCGACGAAGAAATCAACCGCCCCCTTATAGGCATAGTGAACGCAAAAAGCGAGATTGTGCCGGGGCATATGCATCTGGATAAAATAGCTGAGGCTGTCAAAGCGGGTGTGCGCCTGGCAGGAGGAACCCCTATCGAGTTTCCTTCCATTGGTGTTTGCGATGGTATTGCTATGGGGCATATTGGAATGCACTACTCGCTTCCTTCACGGGAACTTATTGCGGACAGCATTGAATCCATGGTTATAGCCCACGGATATGACGGCCTTGTGTTGATTCCCGACTGTGACAAGATCATTCCCGGAATGCTGATGGCTGCAGCCCGTGTAAATATTCCAACAATTGTGGTAAGCGGCGGGCCTATGCTGAAAGGAAGAGTTGATGGCAAGGAATTGAGCCTTACCGATATGTTTGAAGCTGTCGGAGCTGTTCAGGCAGGAAAAATGAAGGAAGAAGAGCTTGAGGAGTATGAAAACAATGCCTGCCCAAGCTGCGGTTCTTGCTCCGGAATGTTTACAGCCAACAGCATGAACTGTCTTACAGAAGCAATCGGAATTGCTCTTCCGGGAAACGGCACTATTCCTGCCGTATACTCAGAGCGTATCCGCCTTGCCAAACTTGCAGGAATGAAAATATTGGAGCTTGTAAAAGAGGATATTAAGCCGCGGGATATCATGACCAAAGAGGCTTTCTACAATGCCCTCGCTGTTGATATGGCCCTTGGATGCAGTACAAACAGCATGCTTCACCTGCCGGCGATTGCCCATGAGGCCGGCGTAGAGTTCAGTCTTGATATTGCCAACAGCATAAGTGAAAAGACTCCCAACTTGTGCAAATTGGCCCCTGCCGGAAGACACTTTGTTGAAGACCTCTATTTTGCCGGCGGAGTAAGCGCGATTATGAAGGAGTTGTCCAAAAAAGGTCTCATAAATGAAAACTGCCTTACTGTAACTTTGAAAAAAGTGGGCGAAAATATCTCCAGGGCAGTAAATAAAAACCCGCAGGTTATAAGGCCGGTTGAAAATCCGTATTCAGAAACCGGAGGTATAGCGGTCTTGAAAGGTAACCTTGCTCCTGACGGCAGCGTGGTAAAAAGGAGCGCTGTTGCAGAAAAAATGCTTGTCCATAAGGGTCCTGCCAGAGTGTTTGACTCTGAGGACGATGCGATAAAAGCAATTTTGGCAGGCAAAATCAATAAAGGCGACGTGGTTGTTATAAGGTACGAAGGCCCCAAAGGCGGACCCGGAATGCGTGAAATGCTCATGCCTACCTCTGTTCTTGCCGGAATGGGGTTGGATGCCGATGTTGCCCTAATTACCGACGGAAGGTTCAGCGGCGCAACCCGTGGAGCCTCCATAGGCCATGTCTCACCTGAAGCAGCAAGCGGTGGACCCATTGCCTTTGTTAAGGAAGGCGACATTATTTCAATTGACATGAAAGCCTGCACTCTTTCAGTGGAAGTATCACCGGAGGAATTTGAAAATAGGAAAAAAGAATGGGTTTGTCCTCCTCCCAAGATAGACAAAGGCTATCTTGCCAGGTATGCGAAATTTGTCTCATCAGCCAGCGAGGGTGCGGTACTTAAGCTGTGATCCGGAATTCACGCAAATCATGGTTTCAGTATTATTTAAAGGATTTTCAATTATTGTCCGGATATGGAGAATTGCCCGCAACCCAATTAAAGGACAATACCCGTACTATGAGAACCAAAAAGAACATTAGGTGGTGAGTTAAATTGAGATTAACCGGTGCCGACATATTGGTGGAATGCCTCCTTGAACAGGGCGTTGATACGATTTTTGGATTCCCGGGAGGCGCAGTCTTAAATATATATGACTCTTTATACAAATACCAGGACAGAATACGCCATATTCTGACTTCCCATGAGCAGGGAGCCGCACACGCAGCCGACGGGTATGCGAGAGCTTCCGGCAAAGTGGGTGTCTGCATTGCAACTTCTGGCCCCGGAGCCACAAACCTTGTAACAGGTATTGCCACTGCATACATGGATTCGGTTCCAATGGTGGCAATTACAGGGAATGTGGCCTCCAACCTCCTTGGAAAAGACAGCTTCCAGGAAGTTGATATTGCCGGCATCACCATGCCCATCACAAAGCATAATTACGTGGTGAGGGATGTAAACTTACTTGC
>ERZ773359.3231-NODE-3231-length-19048-cov-8.399989_pt1 | contig 19048 bp, 12 predicted proteins | sample MGYA00374955_ERZ773359 | MGnify/ENA primary metagenome ERZ773359 (study PRJEB29098, sample SAMN04486028) | biogas fermenter metagenome | study: EMG produced TPA metagenomics assembly of the Biogas fermentation microbial communities from Germany - Plant 4 DNA1... | reverse complement strand
CCGGATTGGAAGCGATAGGCTTTTCAAATGGAATAAGCCTTAGTTTTCTCCAAATTGATGTTGGAAGTAGCGGTCAATAGCCATTACCTGGCTAATGCGATAGCATAATAAGATTATAAAAGAACTAATATAGGATGTCATACATTATAATCCAATTTTATCAGCTATACACTCCCTAATCAACTAATTCCACATAATTAAAAGCGGTCTGAGCAATCATTTAATCCTGGCCAGAATTCCCAAATTATTGCCCTTGGCGTCCATCTGTATCCTGTTGTAGTTCTCCTTCACCCCATGGTCTAAATCCATGGGTATTTTTCTATGGGCCAATTCTTCCAGTTTATCATCAAAATCCAGGCACTCCCGTATCTGCGCCGATACCTTTTGAATGCGTTTCCTGACTTGTATAACCTTTTCCGGATCCTTATTCTTATCCATGAAATCCTGTAGGACTTCTACTGTACCCCTATAGATCTCCAGCATCCTATGAAGGTATTTTGTACGCATGGTTTCCGCTATATTTTCATCATATCTGTGGATATAGATAAGGGCCTTAAATCCATTTTTCCTCCCGCTATCATACAGCCAGTATATAGGCCTTTTTTGATATGCCTTCACGTGATCCTTATAAAAAGCCTTCAGGAAGTATTCCCTTATCACCTCTCGGGGTGTTCCCTTGAGACCTAGCCCCTTGGCAATAAATCTAAGGTTGTCCTCCAGGCTGTCCTCACCAAAGGATACCTTAACAAATTCTATAAACTTATGGGTGATATCCTCTATATGATAGTCCCGGTCTGTGATTAGTAAGATATTATCCCCGATGGGCTTAAAACTTGCATACCTCTTTTCATCCCATTTACCGCCGGCAAAGGCCAGCCCCTTATAGTCCAGGGAGTATCGGCCAAACATACATCCGACGGCGTAGGATATAAAGGATCTTACATCCCTGCCCATATCCGCATCCCTCAGGGTAATATCCTCCTCACTCAAACAGGGTGATAAATCCCCCTGCAGCCCATAGAGCTCAATAAACATTCTGTTTAGTTCTTCCTCATTGCCTTTAAGCCTCTCTATCCTGTCTCTGGCCACTCTTTTCCAGGCCTTGAAGCTGTCCTCTATAAATCCTGACTTTCTATGGGTCAGGAAGGGATGTTCCTTAAACCCCCATGCTTCCTCATAGGAATTCCATTCTTCCTTGGCGATTTGGATATTTTCCAGTACCAGACCTACAACCCTTTCTTCATGACAGAATAGCACGGGGAAGTCACTAAAATTCCCGACCTGTAGGTTTATGGTGGGATTTAGGATTTTGAATATATAGCCCGATACCTTTGATCCCATAAGTCCCAGCATATACAAAAGCCTGTGACGATCCTCGGTAAAGGCAGACATGCCCGAAACATCATGGATGCTTCCCGCCTCCCTGTACCTGATGCTGAACCCGCCACTGGTAACCAGGGACCATGTGAGGGATTCTTTGAAATAGTACCTTGAATTCCTAACGGCTGACCGCCTTTTTCCATGGTTGTCCACGAAATTTCGGATTTCGTAACCGTCATTCTCCCAGTTAACTACATAGTCGTAGTTGCCGTACCACTGCCTTCTCTTACCTCCTTTATTGTAGGGGAACCATTTGCTCTTTGAGGCTATGGATGATTCTATAGAATCCGAAGAAAAGCTTATCTTATTTATATCCACCTCATGCCAGAGTCTTAAAAACCTGTCATTGTCGCCGGTTTGAAGCCCCACCTTGGGTTCAATTAAGCTGCCTGCCGGCTGTCCCTCTAAAAAGGCCTCTATTACGCTTTCGTTTGCCCAGTAGGCTATAGGCATACCGGGCAACCTTTCAAACCTATCCTGATTCACCCCATAGTAGTAATAAACTCCGGGATCCTTTATAGCCTCCAGGGTCTTAAGCCGCTGTACTTCCATTCCCCCGGGGAAATCCGTCAGCTTAATATATTTTCCCTTACCCTTTGTCCTGCTGTTTTGAAGTACAAAGGTACAAAGGGGCACAGTAGCTTCCCCAAATGCGGAGTATTCCATTTGGATAAGGCATACAATGGCTTTTTTCTTAATTATATGCTTTCTCAACCTTTCATGGGTCCGAATAAACATCCACACAAAAGGGGACATATAGGCCGAGTAGCCGCCCTTCCTGCACATCCTTAAATTGTTATAGATAAATGCGGAAAACAAGTCCCCCTTGTAGTCCGCATAATTTTCCCATATGTAATCCTTGAGCTTCCTATCCGGCTTATTCAGGTAGGGAGGGTTGGTGACCATTACATGGTATCTGTCTGTCAGAATGGAGGCAATTTTGACCAGCTTCCTTAATCGCCTTTGAACCTCCCTTATATCCACCCCCTCCATTTGTATATCGCCATCTTCCCCACAATCATGAATAAAATCCAATAAGAGCCCTATATCTATTTTGTCCATGTATAGTAGGGAGCCTATTTCCACAGCATTTTCAAATTTATCTATTAGATAGCCTGCTTCCTTTTGGGCTCTTTCCCTCCTTGATGGGCTCATATTAAGGCCAAAATGGTTTAAGCAGTCCTTATGGATGCCAGACGAATCTTCAAAATATGTCAGGTTGGTTTTTGTACCCCAATCAAATGCCCTTGCGTTATGCCGTCTCGCCTTCATCTGCAGAATAAAACGCGCAAGCCCGCAGGCCCTCTTATCAATATCCAGGCCATAGAGGTTTTTCTCTAAAATAAGCCTTGACGCGTCCCCTGCTGTGTAGCCCCGGGATTCATAGATCATCAACAGTACATCAAAGGCGTAGCTGAGGCAGTGTCCGGAGCCCATGGCATTATCGAATACCCTGATTTCCTCCGGAGAAACCTCCTCTTTGATAACGGGTATATCCCCGGGCATCAGGTATTCCAGGGACTCCCTGATAGGACTGTCCGGATTCCTTTCCAACCAATATCTGCCCAGCGAGTTGTCCACCATGTATCTGACAACCCAGTCCGGGGTAAAAACCTGTGTAGCTGCCGGAATATCCCGCTTTCTTACAATGGTTTTTGACAGAACATCAATAACCCTGTCCCTGGGCTTGGTGTTGTAGTATTGATACAGCCAGCCTACCACCTCCGCATTTCCCTCTCCCCCTTGGGATTCCAAATCAAAATACTTTTCTTCAATTTGATGTACCAGTCTATACACAACTCCCTCGGGGTCACTATAGGATAGGTTAAGTAAGAGATCCGGATACGCCTTGGTTCTATCAAACAAAATGGGAAAGTATTGGTTTAGTTCATGGCATAGCTTTATTAAAAGCAGGCCAAAGGCCCTATCCATGGATGTAGGATTGCCTATTGCTTTCCATTCCTCTAATTTTCCAATCTCCTTGTCAGTGAGGTTCAGTCCGGCATCTAAGTATCGGGTCACCAACTCCGGCTCCTCTGCCCCTTGCCTTCCCGATGAAAGGGCCCGAATTCCATTGGGAAGATAATTGTTGATCTCCAAAAAACGAATGGCAACAAGCCTTATAAACCAGGTACAGGCTATATCCTCTATCAATTCTCTATAGGCAACTCTATGGTTGGAGCGCTTTTTCCTATCCTCCAGCTCATCAATGAGTGCCCTATACTGTCTAACCTCATCTCCCGATATTGCAAATGGGCTTGCTGTACCGGTTTCAAATATCAGTTCATCACCAGATTCTGATTTTGACAGCGGGGGCTGTATTCCATCCTCCGTTATCCCCATCATGGAAGCCCTGGTTCTTGTGTTCTCTATCAGCTTTTCTCTTGCATATATGGCAAAATTCCTTAAGACCGTCCTGGTCATAAAATCCTCCTAAATCCATGGTTGATCCTGCTGCAGCAGTTGAATCGGCATAGGTGGAACATGTCCTTGAAATACGCTAAGGTAGTGGTATATAATGGTATTAGTTAAGCAGTGTGTCAGAACTATAGTTTGGGAATGATTACATCCAACCACAAGATGATTATAGCCCAAGTGTTTGACTTGCTCAACCTATTTAGACTGCCTTTGGTTTTGTAACAAGTACTCAATTTTTTATATAATCCATATTGAAAGAAAAATATTTCGCACCATGCATCTTTTTATATCAACAAAAACCGGCTATACTTAATAGAACGAAAAATATTAAGGTCCGGAATCCCCTTGTTTTACTTTATTCACTTCTATAACCAACGGATTTAACTGAAAAAGGGAGGAATCCATATGTGCGATACAATGGTAGCCTTAGGCAATTCCACAAGGGACGGTGTAACCATCTTTGCCAAGAACAGCGACCGCCAACCCAATGAACCACATATCATGGTCAGGGTGCCTGCCGCTGATCATGGAGAAAACGCCAAGGTGAAGTGCACCTATATCGAAATTGACCAGGTCCCCCACACCTACGAGGTCCTGCTGCTGAAACCCTCCTGGATTTGGGGCTGTGAGATGGGATGCAACGAGTTTGGACTAAATATCGGGAATGAGGCGGTGTTTACAAAGGAACCCTATGGGGAAGATGCCCTGATCGGCATGGATATGGTACGCTTAGCCCTGGAGAGGTGTAAAACCAGTAAAGAAGCCCTTATGTGCATCATCAAGCTCCTGGAGGAGTATGGTCAGGGCGGCAACTGCGGATATGAGAAGCAGTTCACCTATCATAATTCCTTCCTGATAGCCGACAGCAATTCCGCCTGGGTATTGGAAACCGCCGGTATCTATTGGGCCGCCCAAGAGGTCAAGGATGTACGCAGTATCTCCAATTGCCTGTCCATAGGCAGGGACTTTGACCTCTGCCATCCGGATCTGATAAAACATGCAGTAGATAAGGGCTGGTGTAAGGGAGAGGAAGATTTCCACTTTGCCAGATGCTATACCGAACCCGTATTTACTCATTTTAGCGGATCAAAAGCCAGGCTGGCCGCCAGTTCCTCAATCCTGGAGCAAAACAAGGGAAAAATTACCGTGGATACCATGAAAGATATCCTCCGATCCCATGAGGACAGGATAGATGCAAACCCCTTTAAAAGAAGCTCCCTTAAGAGTGTATGCATGCACGCCGGTTTTATTTTTGGCGACCATGCAACTGGCAGCTATATAGCCTCTATACATGACAAGATGCCTACCTATTGGATAACCGGCAGCTCCACCCCCTGCTTATCCCTCTTTAAACCCTATTGGATGCTGGATGAGGAGGATTTTCTGTTCAGTAAAGATGAAGCGGATACAGCCCTAAGATATTGGCATGTAAGGGAAGAATTTCATCGTATGGTAATAGAAAATAGGATCGAAGACCTTGACCTTTATATAAAAAGACGGGATGAGATCGAGCAGAAACTAACCCAGGAGGTCAGCGGTCTTGACATGAAAAATCCAAATCCGGACACCCTAAAGGGTATAATGAAAAAGGGCTTTGAGGAAGAGGAAAGGCTCATCCTGGATTTTATAGATAAAAACCGGAACAACCCCGCCAGAATAAAAGGCAGTCCCTACTTCAGGTACTACTGGAAGAGACAAAATCGGAGGCTTCGAGCCCAAATGCCCATGAGCTGAGGGAGAATTTAAATTGACAAAATATTCATAATAATGATATATTCAAAGCAAACGGAATAATTTTAGATGATATGTTTAAATATATCCCTTTATTCCGTTAAATAATCCAAAATCCCCAAAAATAATGGATTTTCCATGGGGATAGATTTCAATTACTCAAAGATAAAAATATTAATTTAAAGGAGGAAGCCTATGTCTAAGAAAACCATTATTGGAGAACCGCTTCCCAACATTCCATGGGAAGACCGGCCTGAAGGTTCCCACGAAGTAATGTGGCGTTACAGTGGAAACCCCGTAATTCCAAGAGATCTGATACCCAGTTCCAACAGTATTTTCAATAGTGCCGTTGTTCCCTTTGAAGGCGAGTTCGCCGGAGTATTCAGATGTGACGACAAGCGAAGGGCAATGCAGCTCCACGCGGGCAGAAGCAAGGACGCCATCAATTGGGAATTGGACCACGACCCCATTTCCTTTATCTGCGATGATCCTGAGATAGGCAACTTTGTCTATGGTTATGATCCAAGGGTTTGCAAGATTGATGACCGTTATTATGTAACATGGTGTAACGGATATCATGGTCCAACCATTGGAGTGGCATATACATATGACTTTAAAAAGTTCTATCAACTGGAAAACGCCTTCCTGCCCTTCAACAGGAACGGTGTTATGTTCCCAAGAAAGATCAATGGGAACTTCGCCATGCTCAGCAGACCCAGCGATAACGGCCATACCCCATTCGGCGACATCTTCTATAGCGAAAGCCCCGATATGACCTATTGGGGAAAGCATAGGCATGTTATGTCTGCGACAGAGGGCTGGCAATCCACAAAGATCGGCGCCGGTCCCATTCCCATTGAGACTACCGAAGGCTGGCTGATGATCTACCACGGCGTTCTAACCTCCTGTAACGGATTTGTATACAGCGTTGGTGCAGCCCTGTTGGATCTGGATGAGCCCTGGAAGGTAATGTACAGGACAGAGCCCTATATTATTTCGCCTCAAACCCTTTATGAGTGCGTAGGCGATGTTCCCAACGTAGTATTCCCCTGTGCGGCCTTAACCGATTCTGAGACCGGACGTATAGCCGTGTACTACGGGGGTGCAGACACCGTTACCTGCATAGCCTTTACCCAGGTTGATCTGCTCATCGACTTTATTAAGAGCAATTCCAAGGTTTGACTGAGTGAATTAATAAGTCCCTTGTACTGATTACAAGGATGCCCGGTTGGTTGATAACACCAACCGGGCATCCTTCTTTTACATAATTTGTCAAACCGAGCCCGTCATTATTCGCACCGTTTTACGGGTTGGTTCAATCCTATTAAATTCAACGGATGATCTGCTAAATTTTATCCGGAAGGTTAAACAGCCTTATTAGCTCCCTTCCTACTCCACCCTCGGTATTGGTATAGCTGGTGATATTACCAATTTGCTCTTTCAGGTCATCCCTGCCGTTCTTCATTACAAAGCCTAGCCCTGCCTTTTCCAGCATCATCTTATCGTTAAGCTCATCCCCAAAAGTGATGATGTTTTCCCTGGCTATTCCATAATGTTCTGCCACTTTCATTACACCATACCACTTATTTGCCAGTATGGATTGTATGCTTATATAGGTCTGGTCCTTCCCGCTTCTGGCTTCTCTGTAATAGAAACTGATGTTATCCATCTTCTCCAGCTGACCAATTATTTCAGTTGTTTCGGGAACATTCCTGACCCATATAAAGACACGGCCAACATCGATTTTCGGAATATCCTTTATATCAAAGAATTGACTGTTTGTTTGCTCAATTAGCTCCATGTGGTAATTGGATTCGCTCATATCACCATATATATAAACATCATCATATCTTTCCATCCCCATTTTATCGATAATCTCTGTGGGGAAAATACTCAGAACCTTATCCAGATCAGGAGCGGATAAATATCTCGTTTCCGGGACTGATCCATCCCTGGACAGATCAACCACATCCGCACCGTTGCATAATACGGCTAATGTATCCAGTTCCAGCCTTCGGTAATGGGGCAGGGTCATACCGGGCGGCCTTGCTGTTGCAATTACCACCTTATGTCCTAATTCTGCCAGCTTCTTTAATACCCTCGCTGTTATGTCGTTCAGCTCATATAGGTTGTCCAAGGCTGTGAAATCCAGATCTACTGCAATCAAATGTACCCTATCCAATACCCAATCCTCCCATTCTATACATGTTTCAGAAATTCTAATACTTCAAAATCAATTAAACCATATAGCCTTCTATTAAATCAAGGTGTTATGCTAAACAGAACCAATATATCATCTATATAGCATATAGTTAAACGAAACAGCTTACGTAACAACAATCATAGTGGTCTATTGATATACTAATGACCTCTTTGATATTGGTAAAAACAAACCCCTGAAACACACAAAGGTCTTCAGGGGTTCTGATCAATGCCGGCTATATAAGACCGCTGAATAGGCACGAATAATGGGTGCCTAAATCGGCTTTATTCAAAGTCTATAACAACGCCCTTATCGGAGGATTCAAAGGCAGCCTCCATCAGCTTCAGCACTCTTAGTGCCTCTTCTCCGGTTACCAACTGCTCTGCAGTACCATTAATGGTATCCACCAGGTTGGTGTACAGCTCGTTGTTATCAAATTCAACTTCGGGCAGTGGTAAGAAGTCTACCGAATTACCCTTACGCGGTGCCATGGTCTTGGTAAGTCCTGCTCCAGCGAGTATGGGAGTAGCGTCCTTGTCTTCCCAACTGGTTAGGCGAGCCATTTTCCCTTCGCAGTTCCAGTTATCGATCTGAGCAGTACCATCGGTACCGTTCAAATACCACAGGGGCAAAGAAAGGAAATGACAGGTTCCTACCTCGATAACAGAAGTCAGACCGCTCTCGAAGGTTATATGCATCTTAAAGCCATCGTCTACTTCGTCATTTGTAATATTGGTCAGTTTGCAGAAAACCTTTTTGACCTTCTCAGGTACCATAATCAGCAAACGATCCAGTAGGTGAACGCCCCAGTCCAGCATCATCCCGCCGCCGTGTTTTTTCATACCACGCCAGTCGCCAGGTATTCCGCGGGACCCTTGGACACGGCATTCTATATTAAAGGTTTCCCCTAATAGCTTCTCATCATATATCTTCTTGATTATACGGAAGTCCTTATCCCATCTGCGATTTTGTCTGGGATAGAAGACCATACCGGTTTCCTTGGATACGGCAAGTATCTCTTCCAACTCCGCACTGGTAGGAGTAACAGGCTTTTCACACAATACATGCTTACCGGCACGCATAGCAGCTATGGCCTGTTCACAATGGAGATCATTTGGTGTAGCTATAAGGATAATATCTACGTTCTCGTCCGCCAGCATATCCTCATAACTATCGTAGTTCCTGAATCCTCGATCTGCCGCCCACTTTTGTCTGGCAGGATCGATGTCATAAACACCAGCCAGGGTCAGCTTTTGGGAAATATCCGAATTCATATTCCCTTCCCAAGGAGTCCCTTCATTACTGTCATCATTCCAGACAGCATTACCGGTACCGCTGGCAATAGCGATTGCATGTCCGCCACCCATACCACCACAGCCAACAATTCCGACGGCATACTTGTTATCAATCATAGCATTTCCACCTTTCCTTTATTACCCCATTGTGTTTGCCAAAAACCCGGTATTTTACAGGGTTTGGCAAACCATGATCTTGTATACTAAACTATCTACAATATATCACAAAAACCACAATTATACTACTACATGCGCATACTTTTTGCAAGCCATAATAGCCATCCTTCCAATGGCAACCGCCTCAAGGAATAGTTATTCCCCTTATGATGCCTTTATAATACGGTCTACCACCAGCTGCCTGAATTCAGGTGTAAGCAGGCAGAAGTATGCGGTAAAGCCTGTGACCCGCACCACCAAATCGGGATACAGATCCGGATTCTCATTGGCCGCTAAAATCTCATCAGCATTGATGATATTGATATTCAGGAGGGTTGCCCCCTGATCGAAGATGGTCAATATATAATCGCATACCTTTTGTATTCCTTCTTCGTCCCTGGCCATTCCCGGATCCAGCTCCAGCTGTATGGGGGCAGTATTCCCGTAACCCGGTTGTACTGAGCATATGGTATTGCTCATAGCGGTCAGGGCACCGTCTTTGCGGAATCCGGGGTGGGGATTTGCACCATGGTTGATGGGTTCATAATCCCTCCGCCCATTGGGAGTTGCCTTAACAGCCTTGCCCAAGGTGATAGTATTGGACCAGGAAAACCATCCGGGTATGAATTTTACCCCATCCCCATCCATGCTGTTTACATCCTCGGTAAAATGTTCATTTATCCTGACAGCCCAACGGTCAGCCAAGGTGTTTCCGCCGCCATAGCGCTCAGAGGATGCCAGCATCCTTCTGATGTATTCACCGTCCATACCTTGGAAATTGCTGCTTAGCACCTCATACATTTCTTCCCATGTCAGTCTCTTTTCCTTTTCAATCCGCTGTTCCAGAGCGGCAAAAGAGTCTGCCACAGTAGCAATACCGGTTCCGTCTATGCACATGTTGTAGTACATGGCCCCACCATCTACTATATCCAGGCCTTTCTCAACAGGTCCATGAGAGATCAGGTTGAGCATCAGCTCCGGCTCATTGTATACCTGATACTTCAGATGGAAGCGGATTCCCTCAGCAGTCACTTCCACAGCCCGGCGCATATGCTTCCTGTATATTTCAAACAGGGCTTTGGTGCTCTTTTCACCTTCCCCTGCCATCATCTCATCCAGGGATAGCCTGAAAACCTTGGCGCAGTTGATCTTCACACAATCGTTTAAGGTGTACTCAAGCCCCGGCAGACTCATCCAGTGGCAGCCCACAGCCACACGCTGACGCGCCAGGGATGCCGGATATCCCTTTTTCATAAAGCCTTCGCTCAAGGCCTTGTCTCCGGAGAAGCGGGGCCAACCGTTCTTGTTCTTGAATAGGTAGTATACAGCTTTTCTCAGGAAATCCATATCCATACCATCGTGAACGCGTACGGTAATGTTACAGGATGAATCCAGCCAATCGGCAGCCTCCAATATCATATAGGAGAAATAGGAGACCATATCCTTTCCATCGGGAGACAGCCCGCCTAACTGGTAGTAATGGGGATCATTCAGCAGGAGGCAGGCAATGTAGTACTTGGCTTCGTCAGGCGTTATAATACCTGCTTCCAGGTCCCTCTCGTAGTAAGGGCGTAGGATTTCATCCAGCTGACAGCCCGCGCCATCCCGATTGTACTCCCTGGAAGCCATATTGAACCAACAGATCCACTGACAGGCCTCCCTTAGGGTGCGGGGTGCCCCATTTATCAAATACTCATTACATTCACGCATCTGCTCCAGATTTTCCCTTAATACGGGATGGGTTTCTATCTCTATAGCCTTCTCTATCTCCCGCACGGTGCGTTCCATCCATACCTGTATGCCTTTAATCGTCAACACTTCTGCATCGTAAAATTCATTGTGCTCCGGGTTGATTTTGCGATAATGCTCCAGCTTCTCCAAAAGGCCTCCCCAACCCAGGGACAGGCCGATGGAATAATCACCGCCGAAATGGGCATCGGACCCTATACCTGATACGATCCCATATTTTTCTTGCTCCGGCCTTAAATGGTCATAGCTGTAATCGGGATTGAATTGGTTTATGCCGTTTTCATGCCGAATCCATGACAGACAGTTCATCCAACGATTGGCAAATGCATCGCAGGGATCTATGTGGATGGGGTGTTCAGACATAAGCTTGTAGAAGTTCCTGCTCCATCCCTCGTACCCATAGAAGGATCCGTTTTCATGGTTTGGTATGGGTTCAAACTTATAATCCTCAGGCGGTGTAATGGCGCCATAATCATCCCCATCGGCAAAAGACCAGTAAGAAGCCTTATCCTTGGTATCCTCCAATTTTCTTTCCCTAAGGATCTGTATCCTTCGGTAATAGCTCATATCCGCATCAGGTGAGAATTGATTGATTCTGTTACGCATACATATTCCTCCTATCCTACACGAACTGATGAACAGTTTTGCAGTGCTATGTTCTTAAGGTTCTCAAGTCTTGCCTCGGGTAGAGGTCTTGCCTCATAGAAATGGTTCTCCATATCAAGCCCGTCATACTTGGATCCACCTAAAGGATTAAAGTTTAATAGTTCATAGTATAGTAGATTTTTTCCTTCCCCTGCCAGCCTGGAAAGAGCCGATATCTCCTTCTCGTTATCGTTAACCCCGGGAATCACCGGTGTGCGTAGAATATAGGGGATATCCAATTCGTCCAGCCTACGGACGTTATCAAAAATCAAATCATTCCCCTGTCCGGTCATCTCCTTGTGCAGGTCGTTATCGTATACCTTGATATCTGCCATAATTAAGTCCAGATATGGAGCCAGGTATTCAAGTACCCCAAAGTCATAACACAGATTCGTCTCGATGGCTGTGTGAATACCCTTCTCCTTGCAAGCCTTCAATAATTCCCTTGCCAGTTCCGGCTGGAGCAGCACTTCACCGCCCGACAGGGTTACCCCTCCCCCGGAGCGGTTATAGTAGGGGATATCCTGTTCAATTTCCCACATCATATCGGAAACGGACATTTCAGTACCTGCCATTTCCAAAGTACCGGAAAAGCATACCCCAGTACATTTACCGCAGTTGTCACATAGTTTTCTATCAAGGGTTATCTTCCCCTCCACCACCTGCAAGGCCCCCTTGGGGCATACCTGCATACAAGCTCCGCAGCCCATACATTTATCGGGATAAACCAGCAGTTGTGGTGTAAGGGACAGTGTTTCCGGGTTATGACACCACTTACAGCTTAAGTTACAGCCCTTGAAGAATACTGTGGTACGAATTCCCGGGCCGTCATTTAAAGAAAATCGTTGGATATTCGTTATCATAGAATCATTCCGCCTTCCAAGTTCGGTAGTCTCTCTATACTATTTACATAATTTAACGCGTTGTGCCAGTCACATATGTCGGTAATGGCTATTGAACGCTACTTAATATCGTAAGAGTAATGTCATCGTTGAAGTTTCAAAAAAATTATTATAGCTTTATGTAGCAAATATTAATGGCAATGTGTTTTTTGAAACTTCTCTACTTCCTACATTGATTTGGAGAAAACCATGGCCTTTTACCTAAGATTATGAACCAGTACAAGTGGTTAACTTTATTAAAAATCAAAACTGTTATATAACACGTGTTTAACAAGGCGGGGCATCTGCATCCAAAGCCCTACCCCCAATAATAACGGTGTCAACAGTAATGTTATCATCAAACAGTACCAGATCGGCATCCTTGCCTATGGCGATGCTGCCCTTTTTATCATCGACCCCCATTATCCTGGCGGGTGTAATGGTCATCATACGGACTGCATCAATAAGGGGTACATCTGCAATGTCTGTCATGGTTCTGACCAATCTGTCAGCAGTTGCTACGCTGCCTGCAAAGGCCGTACGGTCCATGAGCTTAGCCACTCCATCTTCCACCAGAACCTTTTGGCCATCCCTGATGCCGCCCAGAATAGATTCCCCCTCGGGCATCCCGGCTGCCCTCATGGAATCGGTTATCAGGGCGATCTTGTCCGGACCTTTTATCTTGTAAATGAGCTTTAACAGGCTCTCAGGCAGGTGTGCCCCATCCGCAATTATCTCCACCGTCATTTCATCTATCAGAAAGGCACTTTCAATAACCCCTGCATATCGGTAAGCATTTATCCTTCTTACCCCCGACATTCCGGAGTATAGGTGGGTGATATGGGTATATCCATTTTCATAGGCCTCAAGGACCTCCTCATAGATAGCATCGGAATGCCCTATGGAGGGCAGGATACCCCTATCCCTTAAAAACCTGCCAAATTCCATTGCCCCATCAAGTTCCGGTGCCGCACTCCAGCGCACTATATCATCTGACCAGCTTAAGATCTCTTCGTAATGCTCCCTCTCGGGATTCCGGATATGACGAGGGTCCTGGGCTCCCCTTTGCTCCATGGAAAAATAGGGGCCTTCCAGGTGCAGTCCCAGAAAAACTGCTCCATGGGTATTGGCTGATTTTGCTTTTTTGTAGGTTTCAAAGGTCTCCTTAAGGCTTTCCGTTGTGCTGGCCACGGTAGTTGGAACAAGGGCAGTAGTACCGTGCCTGGCATGTTCCATTGCCGCTCCTATATATGCCTCTACAGTACCGTCCATAAAATCGTGGCCTCCTGCCCCATGGGTATGGATATCGATAAAGCCCGGGGATATATATAAACCCTTTGCGTCTATAGCCCTACAGTCGGATATCTCGGGTCTTCCCTGGAATATCCCCGCTATCTTCCCACCCTCTATCAGCAGGCTCCCGTTCCTGATTATCCGGTATGGGGTTATAACCTTCCCATTAAAAAGCAGCGTCCTAGCCATCTTTTTCCCCCTTAATCCTAATCCTCTTCAACATAGATGGAGGCTTTTGCCCTATATGTACCACCTGGTACAATGTGATCCATTCCCGACTCCTCCGCCGGCAGTTCTAAATTAGGTGCATTTACCCGCCAATTCTGGGGTTCTATGCAGATGAAGCTTCCCTCTTTAAAACAGTTCCAGATCATCCAATGCTTATAGGCAGGATCAACACGATAAACAACACGGGCACCGCTGGCCACGTCCTCCAATAGAGCACCATGGAACAGCTCCCCATCCTTCTCGATAGGATTTATGGTATAGTGATCGTCCATTACTGCATACAGGGGTGATTGTCCCTCATTTCTAAACTTTATCTCGTCATCGGACAGCGGGGAAACCACACCCGTCGGAAGTCCCCTGTCGCTCAGCTCAACCCGCTCACCTATGGATACCTTTACCTTTACATTGTCAGGATCTATTCCCTTTTTAAATTCCAGTGCAAAGGCGGTGTGCCAGCCCAGGCCAAGGGGCATATCCTCCTCGCCCTCGTTGGATATGGTTATATCCTGGTGAAGTCCATGGGCGTTAAGGGTATATACCATCTTTATGGTAAAGTCATGAGGATAATAGCTGTAATAATCCTCGTCCCTGCCACTCTTATAGGTTAAGCTGACAACAGCCTCATCCTTGTCTGATTTTACCACGTCAAAGTTCCATGGACGATGGGACAGAAATCCATGCAGGGAATTGTTGGTTCGTTTTTCACTGATTGGGAACTGATATGTTCTTCCAGCAAATTCAAAACGGCCAGCGTCTATCCTGTTGGGCGGAAAAAGTATGGGAAGCCCATAAACCACCGGCGCCTTGACAACCTCCTCATAGGAGTCGTAGTGTCTCAATACATCAAAGTCACCCTTCCGCAGGGCGATGACATTTCCACCAATTTCAGGTGCTATAACGGCCTCATATCCTCCGGCTTTGATCTCCCAGACCTTGCCCTTCTTAGTTATTAGTTCCACGCTATCCTCTCCTCACTTATATACTATTCATATCCTGTATCGTATGTACAAACAAGGTGTCTGCACCTATAAATGTATACCAACTAGATTATACAATATTCCATCAGCTAAATCCATTAAATGATACTCATTGCTAAGGAACAGTTTCATTTAAATCAAAAAAGGAAAATCTTTGGATACTTATACTTCCTGCTTACATCCTTTCCGACAGGAATACCTGCTTGTAAACCCTTTCCAATAATACCTGGCTGAATACATTACGATATATAAAAGTCTGATGTTGGCCCAAGTATTCCAATAAGGGATTTAATGTAGTAAAATATATAAAAGATGCTATCAAAGAACTTGGATTGGCCGGAGTTTCAAAAAACTTATATCATATACATAATTTCCTGAGATATAACAAGATAATTTTTTGAAACTTCCCACCGGTACAAAGAGAGGGTGTAGAATAAATGAAAGAAGCAAAGCTTATAGACTATCTCGACTCGCTCCAGGAGCAGGGTATCCCCGGATGCGACTGTGTGATCTACAAGGATCATGAGGAAGTATTTCGTCATACCACCGGTTTTGCCGACCATCAAATGACCAAGCCCCTGACAAAAAGCAATACTTACTGGCTCTACTCCGCCTCAAAGGTCATCACCTGCACAGCCCTTATGCAGCTTGTAGACAAGGGAAGTATCGGTCTCGATGACCCGGTCTCCAAATACCTCCCCGAGTACAAGGAAATGATGGTTAAGGAAGGTTCTTCGGTCCGAAAGGCGGAGAATGCTATGACCATAAGGCATCTCCTGACCATGCAAAGCGGTCTCAACTATGATCTCATGGCCCCATCCATCAGAAAACTCCTAAAGGAAAAGGATAACAAGGCTACCACCAGGGAGATAATAGGGGCCCTTGCCAATGAGCCTTTGGATTTTGAACCGGGAACCCGTTATCAGTACAGCTTAAGCCATGATGTCCTTGGAGCGGTTATTGAGGTGGTATCCGGTCAGAGTTTTGGAGAATACCTGTATGAAAATATCTTTAAGCCCCTGGGTATGAAGAATACGGGCTTTAAGTGGACCCCTGAATTAAAGGCTAGAATGTCCGATCAGTTTATGTACAATGAAGAAACCTCGAAAACCAAGCCCATGACTCTAAACAACCCCTATGTCTTTTCAGATACTTATGAAAGCGGCGGTGCCGGCCTGATATCAACGGCGGATGATTATATTCTATTCCTGGATGCCATGTGCAACGGCGGGCTAAGCAAGGAAGGCTACAGGCTGCTATCCATGGAATCCATTGATGAAATGAGAAAGGATCAGCTGGGCAGGGCCTCCAGGGAGGATTTTGACCTTATGGGGAAAGTCGGCTACAGCTACGGGCTGGGCGTTCGCACCATGGTTGACAGGGAAGTATCAGGAGCCAGGAGTCCTGTAGGTGAATTTGGATGGGACGGTGCTGCTGGTGCCTACGGCCTGATTGATGTAGAGAATCGCCTCGCCATCTTCTATGTCCAGCATGTCCATAATTGCGGTTTTGTCTACAGTACAGTACATCCAACCATCAGAGACCTGGCCTATGATATGTTAGGCCTCTAGAAAGTTCTTAAGGAAACACAAGGGGACGGTTCTCCTGGATTAACCCAGGGTAACCGTCCCCTTTCTTGTACTCCTATATCTTGCTTTTTTGTGTCTGGTGTTCAGACTCTTCCGTTGGAGCCGCACAGACGTATTTTTGTGCGGGCTGCTTCCTTCACAGCATCTTTAGCAGCCCCCATATATTTGCGTGGATCGTTCTCCTTAGGATTGGCCTCAAATACCCCTTGGATGGCATTTGCCATGGGTATCTTCAGCTCGGTTGCAATGTTCACCTTGCATATTCCCCGCTTTATGGCTTCTCTAATAGCTGCATCGGGTACCCCGGAACCCCCATGAAGCACCAAGGGTATACCTACCCGATCATTAATTGCTGACAGCCTTTCAAAATCCAACTTTGGCTCTCCCTTGTAGACTCCATGGGCTGTCCCGATGGCTACAGCCAAAGTATCGACCCCTGTAGCTCTGGCAAAATCCCAGGCCTCTTCCGGGACGGTTAGAGCGGCATCTCTTTGGTCTGTGGTCATATCATCCTCGGTTCCCCCAACCCTTCCGATCTCCCCCTCTACCGCTACGCCTACTCTTCGGGCTATATCGACCACCTTCTTAACGATAGCCACATTTTGATCATAGGGGAGTTTCGAACCGTCTATCATTACAGAGGTATAACCGGCCCTTATGCAATGCATTATGATATCAAAGGATTCGCAGTGATCCAGGTGTAGGCAGACAGGTATATCATAGAGTTCTGCAGCCGTCTTTACACAAGCCGCAACATAGGGAATCCCGGCGTGTTCCAGGGATCCGGGCGTTGTTTGAATTATAACGGGAGAACGCTCCTCCCATGCAGCCTCCACCACAGCCTGGATAGTCTCCAGGTTATATACATTAAAAGCCGCTATAGCATACCCTTCCTTTTGTGCCTCTTCTATCATCTTCATCGGATTAACCAATGCCATTTTTCCCGCCCCCTTTTATTAATATAGTACCATATAATTGGAAAAAAGGAAGATATATCTCACCTCGCTTTAAGGCCCTAACGATATTAATATGAAAGCCCCGAATTGATACCAAAAGAAAAGCCAGTAGCCTATTATAGCTACTGGCCTTTTGAGGGTGTGATTAAATGATAGTCTAATGAACCCGTTCTTCACTCATAAGGTTGCTGACAGTGCCCAATTGGAGCCCTTTATCCATGATTTCCTTTATCATGGTGTCCAGCCCCTCAGCAGTGGGCCCGGTAGGATGCATAAGGATCATGGAACCATTCTCAACCTTTCCTACCACCCTATTAACCATTTCCCAGGTATCAGGGTTTTTCCAATCAATGGTATCCACCGTCCATAGTATAGTTCCCATACCAAGCTCATGGGCAACCCGGACTGTATCATCATTAAAGCTTCCACTTGGCGGGGCAAACCACTTGGGCTTTACGTTAAGGGTTTCTATTATGACCTTATTGGTCTTCACCAACTCATCTACTGTCTGGTTCACAGAATATCGGCTGAGATCGGGATGGCTGTAGGCATGATTCCCGATTTCATGACCTGCCCCTTTTATCTCTTTGGCAAGTTCCGGGTTGTTCCTGACCCAACTTCCGTCAAAGAAGAAGGTCGCCTTTACCTGGTGGCTATCCAATACCTTGAGGATATCCGGGATATACTCGTTCCCCCATGCCACGTTAATCAAGAAAGCCACCATAGGCTTTTGAGGATTACCTCTGTAGATGGGCTCCGGCCCCAAATCCTTTAAACTTACCTTTGGTGGTATCTCCTTATAGACGATCTTTTCTTCATCAAACTTACCGTCTGGTTCCATTCTTTTGTAGCTGGCCTCAATATCTACTACCAGTCCATTGTACCCCGGGATTGCCTTCCATACCCTATCCACCCTGGCATCTATTGGTTCTATACTATGCCTCTCGCCAAAATACCGGATTTCCCTATACAATTCTGTATCTATATGCTTGGGAACAGGTGCAGCCTTTCCGGGCGGATCATGCCCCGAAAGAGATACACCATAATTATATATGGGACTGCTAAAGCCTATTACCAGTGCCAAAAGCAAAACTATGCCGGCTACATGCTTTTCTCCCATCTCTTCCTCCTTCCCGTCAAACCCTTTTATGTTTTATTCACTTAGACTTAAATTCATAATATTATGATTCCCGAAGTGTTATAAGCTATCCTTTCTTTCATATCCATAAGTGGATATGCCGTCACAAAACTCGATACATCATCTATGGTTTAATGCCTTATTTATCAACATAATCTTGAAGGTGCTGTTTAATACCCTTGACATAAAAATACTCATCTTAATAACTATTGGTTGCTTTATATGCCCAACTGTTACAAAGACGAGTTTTATTACAGAGTTTATATTTTAAGTTAACCTATTAGTTCATAATCTTAGGTAATTAGCTATTGATAAGCGGATGACTTCATTGATTTGGTTAAGAAAACTTGGCTTATGAAATGCAGAAAAGCCGTAGCTTAAGGCAGGACGCTTAAGCAGCTTCCTTCCG
>ERZ773359.3230-NODE-3230-length-19052-cov-5.241986_pt1 | contig 19052 bp, 17 predicted proteins | sample MGYA00374955_ERZ773359 | MGnify/ENA primary metagenome ERZ773359 (study PRJEB29098, sample SAMN04486028) | biogas fermenter metagenome | study: EMG produced TPA metagenomics assembly of the Biogas fermentation microbial communities from Germany - Plant 4 DNA1... | reverse complement strand
ATGGTCCGGAATATCATAGTATTGTGCCTGCTGTGCTGGTAGCTGCTTATCAGAATTTAACAGGCCAAAAGGACAGCAATAAAATTAAAGAAAGCATTGCTCGGGGTAGTTATATCAAAGGCGGTGGCTGTGGTTATTTTGGCACATGCGGAGCCTGTGTCGGAACCGGAATTGCTCTTTCGGTATTGGAAGGAGTAACGCCAATGGGGGTTGAGAAGCGGGCTTTAGCCAACACAATTACCGGACTCGCCCTGTTGGCTATAAGCAAGCATGGCGGGCCTAGGTGCTGTAAGAGAGAAGTTATTACCTCGATTAAAACCTTTATGGGTAATACCGAGTATTTTGCAAATATGTCCGACATTGATTATAATTGTAATCAATATAACCGAAATAAGGATTGCATCCATGAAAAATGCCCTTATTTTCCGGAATAAAGAATTTTCGCGAGAAGGTGTCTGCACCATCTCGTATTTTTTTAGATATCGTTAAACGTAGTACTAGATATAGCCAAAACGTACCATAAGGTTTTTGATGTAAAAATGTGTTTATAGTATCATAATAATGGTAAATATTTATAAAGGTGGGATGGAAATGGCATTTAATGAATTAGCAAAAAAAAGATATTCTGTTAGAAAGTATAAAGATATGGCTATCGAAAAAGAAAAAATCCTTCAAATATTAGAGGCGGCAAGAATTGCACCTTCTGCTGTAAATTATCAACCCTGGCATTTTATCGTGCTAACGGAAAAGAAGATGATAGAACAAATTGCGGAGGTCTATCCGGGAAAATGGCTCGCCCAGGCACCGGTTATTATTGTGGCGTGCGGTGATCATTCCCAGTCTTGGAAGAGAAAGGACGGCAAAGACCATTGCGATATCGACTTGGCCATCGCTATTGACCATATCACACTCGCCGCGGCGGATCTCGGCATTGGCACCTGTTGGGTATGTGCCTTTGAGGCAGCAAAATGCCATAAGATTTTAGGTTTGCCGGAACATCTGGAGCCAATAGCCTTGCTCTCCATGGGTTACCCGCTAGAGGAAACCCCACCGAAAAAGAGTCGAAAAAACATAGACGAGATTGTTAGTTGGGAAGGATATTCCCAAAACTAAGGTGTTAGATAAGACGGTAAGCTTCAGCTTTTGCCGTCTTAAATTTTTCTTTTGCTGCAGGTTCCTCGAGCTCTAAACCTCGGGATCGCAAGGTAAAATAATCGACGAGTACCTTGCCAATTCCATAACAAGTAACAAAAATTAAAGAAGCGGACCCCGGTCCTTGAATATTGACGAATTCAAGCTTGGTCAATCCTTCTAACCCAAACTTGGCGGTAAGAACGGATCCGGACAACTTGGCAATATTTTTAAACAGTAATTCCGCTTCTCCGGGGTTTATTGAATAACACAACTCTTCAGCCAATCGTAGAGTTAAATAAACTTCGACGATTTTAAGCATTGTAAAATCTTTATGCTCAGCGGCTTCGGCAGCTGTCCCGGAAGCTAATAGAATCAATCTGTCTATTCTTTCCCGGGTTCTTTTTTGGGGAATTTTTTTGACAGCTTGTTCAATTTTATCCAGATATTCTTCCGGGCTAATTCTATGGCCGTGATGGCCATTACACTTATGGTCTGAACTATGGTTATTATTATCCTGGTTGCTAGCTAGTTCTTTACTGCAATGGTGACAGAGGTGCTTTTGATTAGACATATCTTCCAATCCCTTCTTGAAATTATTACTTTTAGGTTATTTTCCTAGTCGGTTGTTTTTCCAATAGGTTATTTTCCAGTAGGGTGTTTAAGGAATTATACTATTATTTCCAAATTTTTAAAATATTAAATAGTAGTACAGGCTAAATAATAGTCCAAGATATAGGTTTTTGGTTATAATTACCAAGAAGACAAAGCAGGGAATTTCAATAATCAGAACGAATAATAGAGTAAATAATCATTAGACCCTACTTTATTTTGGGGCATTGGCATATTTATGTTCTAGGGCTATCCGTCTAAGCTAGACGGCTTTTTTAATTTGCAGGGTGTTGATGGAGGTAGCTATGTTTGAACAATTCAAAACCAAAATATTATCTTTAGGTAGTTTTTGTAAAAGACCAAAATTCTGGGCTGGTTTGGCCTTATTTATCTTGATCGCTCTTTTGATTTTAGTTTTAGTAGCGGGTTTATGGATTGCTTCCTTGGACGTAAGTGAACTGGAAAATCCTCTTGTCCAACCAACCTTTATTTATGATAAAGACGGAAATAAAGTATCCCAGCTTTCCTCTTCCAAAATAGAACCAATATCAATCAATGAAGTACCGCTTCATACTCGCCAGGCAATAATTGCCGTAGAGGATCGCCGTTTTTATGAACATCGAGGTGTTGATATTTGGTCTATCCTACGTGCTTTAATTCGAGATTTGAAATCCGGTGATTTTTCGGAAGGAGGAAGTACCATAACCCAACAACTGGCTAAAAATATATTTTTGTATGCCGATAAAACCTTGGAACGCAAACTAAAAGAAGCCGGTTATGCCTTGAAGATCGAATTAACTTTAAGTAAAGATAAAATACTTGAAGCTTACTTGAACCATGTATATTTTGGGGAAGGACGTTGGGGAATCCAGAATGCTGCCAGGTTTTATTTCGGAAAAAATGTTCAAGATCTCAGCTTGGATGAATCGGCAATCCTAGCCGGCCTTCTGAAAGCTCCCAGCATATACTCACCGCTGAATAGTAAGGAAAAAGCTTTAGCACGGCGAGATACAGTACTCTCTTTGATGAGAGAACAGGAATACATCACCGAAGAGGAATACCTAAATGCCAAGGCCCAGCCTCTTACCCTAGGAAAAGGGCCGGAGGAGGAACTATCCGGTAAGTATGCTCCTTATGTGGATTATGTTATTGAAGAAGCCATCGCTCGCTATGGTTATACGCAAGATCAAATCTTAAGTAGTGGGCTACAAATCTATACCCAAATGGATCAAAATGTCCAGCAGGCGGCAGAAGAGGTATATCGGGACGATAGTTTTTTCCCGCCCAGTGTAAGTGACCAGCTAGTGCAAAGCGGCATTGTAATTATTGATCAGCATACCGGTGGGATTCGAGGGCTTGTGGGCTATCGGGGAAAGAGTATGTTTCGCCAATTCAACCACGCTACTCAATTGAAACGTCAACCCGGTTCGGTTCTTAAACCCTTATCTGTCTATGGACCTGCTTTGGAACAAGGATATAATCCTTATTCAATACTTTATGACGGAGAACTTAACATAGATGGTTATCAGCCAAGAAATTGGGATTACCAAACTAGGGGTTATGTAACTTTACAGGAAGCCATTCAGAACTCCTGGAACATTCCTGCAGTCTGGCTGTTAAATGAAATCGGCATAGATTCTGGGGTGAATTTTGTTCAGAAAACAGGGATTCCGCTGACGAAAGATGATTATAATTTAAGCTTGGCTCTTGGTGCCCTTACGGAAGGGGTATCTCCGTTACAAATGGCTCAGGCTTATAGCAGTTTTGCCAATCTTGGCCTAATGCATGAAGCCCATGCTATAACGAAGATTACTACTGCAGATGGCAAAACAGTTGCCCTGGCGGAACCTCAAACAGTGACAGTCACCGATCCTCATACCGCCTATACTATGACTTTATTGTTAAAGAATGCCGTGGAGAAGGGAACCGGTAAAAATGCTTATGTTGGACGCCCTACGGCAGGAAAAACAGGTTCGGTTGAGCTTCCTCCTCTGGAGGAATTTGCCGGCATTAACAAAGGAGTGAAGGATGTTTGGTTTGTCGGCTATACTCCTGAGTTAACTGCTGCGGTTTGGATGGGATACGATAAGACGGATAGGGAACATTATCTTACTATCTCCGGAGGATCAGGACCTGCCGTGGTATTCAGAGAAATCCTATCGAGAGCTTTGGCCAATACTCCGGTCGCTACATTCGAAGTTCCTTTCGGATATAAATATTTCGCCGATCCCTCAATTTGGGAGGAAGATGATGACGACAAAAAGAATAAGGATAAAGACAAGCGGGACAAAAAAGATAGAAAAGATAAGAGAAAAGACAGGGGAAGATTCGACCGATTTGAGGATTTCTGGGATGACCTCTTTAAAGGCCAGTCTTCCTTTCCCTGGCTGCCTTAGTGATGATTAGGGAATTTCTTAGGAAATGGAAAACCACCATTATTGACATATGTCATAAACAGAGTATAATCAAATTACTGATAATAAACGCTTTTAAAAAGAGGTAGATATTTTATGTCCAGGCCAAGAAAAAGAAGAAGAGTGTGCTGTTTGCCTAAAAATAATGTTTTCGGGCCTCTTCACTCTTCCGCCGGCCACAGTGAGATTGTTATTATGTCGGTTGATGAATATGAAACTATACGCCTTATTGACTTGCAAGGTTTTACCCAGGAAGAATGTGCGGAGCAAATGAACATAGCCCGTACGACGGTTCAGCGTATCTACACTGATGCTCGCCGAAAACTGGCCGAGTTTCTGGTCCACGGAAGACTCATAAGAATTGAGGGCGGTAGTTACAAACTTTGTAATGGCTTGGAAAAAACCTGCCGTTGCGGAGGCTGTCGCCGGCATAGGTGGGGAATAAATCCGGAGGGAAATAACTATGATTGTCAAAACCCTAATTGAAAACACGACCGTATCCGGAGAATTTCAGGCTGAACATGGTTTGAGCCTTTATATCGAAACCCGTAAACATAAGATCTTGTTTGATATGGGGGCCAGCCCTTTGTTTGTAGAAAATGCCAAGAAAATGAATGTTGATCTTGCAGAGGTGGATTTAGCGATAATTTCCCATGGTCATTATGACCACGGAGGCGGACTTAAAGCTTTTTTAAATATTAATTCTAAGGCTAAGATTTATGTCCACCGACAGGCCTTCGCCAAGCATTATGCCTTTGAAAATGGCCAAAAAAAAGATATTGGGCTTGAGGAAACAATCCTTCCTAACAGCCGCTTTATATTTGTAGGAGACCGGATAAATATTGATCAACAACTTTGCCTATTCTCCAACGTCACTAATAACGGACAAGGCCTATCAGCTAATAAGCAACTTTTTAAAGAAGTAGGTACAGATTTTATTGCCGATGATTTTGCCCATGAACAAAACCTAATAATCAAAGAAGATGACAAGCTATTGCTGGTGGCCGGTTGTGCCCATAAGGGCATTGTTAATATCGTAGACCATGTGAACATGAATCTGGCCAGGTATACCAATGGAGGACAAACCTCACTAACCCATGTTATTGGCGGTTTTCACCTGTACAGCATTTCCACTCGTTTAGCTGAGGATCCTCTGTTAGTGAATAGAATAGGCCTGCGCTTACGGGAAACTAAAGCTCAGTATTATACCTGCCATTGTACCGGAATTGAGTCTTATAATATTTTGAGAAGAGTTATGGGCAACCAAATTCAACATCTGGCGACTGGCAGCCAAATTACAATCTAGATTCCTACCGAAGTCAACAGGAGCTATTTATCATGAAGACAGGATCATGATAAATGTGGCGGATCTTAAATTAAAGTAATTAAAAATGTAATTAAATCTTGAGGATTTGTAGTTAATTAAATGTAATTAAATCTTGAGGATTTGTAGTTAATTATATGGAGGAATTAGAGGATGGCCTGCGACAATACAGTCAATAAAGTTCAAACTGAAACGGCCAGGATTAAAGCCGAATGCAGCCAATGTGGTTTATGTTCCGACGGGTGTGCATTTTTAGCAGAAAACACCTCTCCTGCTGAAATGGCCGCCAGAGGTCTTACCAAGGAAGAAGCTTACTCCTGTTCGCTATGCGCCAAATGCCAAGCCCTATGTCCGCTCGGTTTAAATCCCATGGGCATGTTCCAGGAAAGAAGAGTAGAAACTATGCAAAACCAGGAGCTCGAAGCGGAAGAATTTAATTATTTTATGCCGGATTGTGAAGATAATGTTATGAATTATTATCGTCAGTATTATGGCATTGATTACAGCAATTTGGAAAGCGATAAAAGTTCAACTACCTACTTTTTCCCAGGTTGTACCTTAATGACTTATTCCCCGGCCTTAACTAAAGAGATTTATAACCGTCTACGCCATAAACAGGGTTGTGGCGGGATATTAACCGATTGTTGTGGACTGCCCTTATATCAAATGGGTTTAAGGGCTAGGGCCGGCAAATTTACAAATTACTTGGTTGAAAAAATTACCGCTAAGGGAATCAAAAGCCTAATTGCCGCTTGCCCCAATTGTTATTATAAGCTTAAAGCTACCTTTCAGCCTTTGGGTGTAAAGATATTTACTGTATATGAAACTTTAGATTTTCCTTGGAGTTCGCGGACCGATTTGCCCCTTTGCACAATTCACGATTCCTGTCCTGATAGAATGGAAGGGATATTTGTTCGTCAGACTCGCAAGGTTCTTCAGCATATGGGCTATAGAATTGTGGAAATGTCTAATATTCTTCAGGATTCTCCCTGCTGTGGTAGCGGCGGCCAGATTTCTCATTTTCGGCCGGATTTGGCGGATAAGCTGGTAAGGGACAGATTGACGGAGGCCGAAAACACTGGGGCGCAAATTCTAGCAAGTTATTGTATGAGTTGTGTACTGAATTTCGCTCGTCTTGAATCAGGTCTTAAAGTAAGGCATGTTATGAACCTTCTTCTCGGGATTGATGAAGACTATACCGAGGTTAAAAAACGAGCCGCTGAAATTTTTGCTTCCTGAGAAATTTTTATCTCCGGAAATGAAGAGGGAGTATGGCTAATACTAGAAAATTAGCTATACTCCTCTTAAATTTAAAACACTTTAAGCAATTAATTTAGAAGTATTTCCTGAATTCTAGATTATTAACTATTTGGGTTGTGTTTCAGGTATTTGGGCCATATCTTTTTCTGCCGGCAAAGGCATTAACAATGAGAAGTAGAATTATGGAACCTACTAAGGCCACTACAAAACTCCAAATATTAAAACCACTGATACCTGTACCACCAAAGAGGCTTACCAACCATCCACCAAGGAAAGCGCCGATTATACCTACAACAATATTCATACCGACACCCATTCTGGCATCATTACCAGTTATCATGCTTGCCACCCATCCGGCAAGACCTCCTAATATAATCCAGCCAATAATGCTCAAGTTTATTTCCTCCTTTATTCAAGAAAAAGTGGTTCAATAATATAATCTTCTTAAAACGGAGAAATATTCATATTTTATGACTTTTATTAAAATATTCAATATCCTCTTGGGCATTATGACATTTTAAAGAATTATAGTAGAAAAGCCTTAAACCATATTTTTTACTTTTTGAGCCGTAAGAAAGAGAATACATCCCATTAACAAAAAGAAATAAAACGGAAGCTCAAACTTTAAACCAAAATCAGGAACAAAGTAGAGAACAGCTAAGAATAAACCGACAGATAAAATGCCGAAAACCCAAAAAATCAAAAACTCTGCAATTTTATTTATTTGCTGAAAACAACTCCAGCGCAGATATTGAATGACAAGGTAATAGAGGCCTAAAAGTAAAGGTAAAGAGATAAAGAATTTTAATGCAGCAGAGCCCATATATATTTCCCGATACACGCTTCCCAGGCCGAAAGCGTAATAGAAAATAGCATTTAAAAGGCCGTGCAGGAAAGAGAAAACAGCCATAAAGTATAAAATGCCCATTATAAACATTAATATCCGTTTTTTAGTAACTATGCCGGGAAGTTCGCCGATAATTTCGTCGGCGTATTGCCTAGGTTTATCTCCAAAAATTTCAGCGGCTGTTTTGCCTTCTGCTTGGGCGTCCAACAAATGATCCAGCAACTCGGACAGGATTTCCTCTGTTTCTTGTTCGGCTTTATCATGGGATAAGCGGATATAAACTAACATATTTTCATAATAGGCTAGATTTTCAGCTGTTAATTTTTTTCTTTTTTTATTGTTAATCTCTATAAGTTCTTTAGAATTCATGGAATTTGCTCCTTATAAAGTAATAGGTCAACCGGCACTTTGATTTTTTCCCAGTTATTTCGAAATTCTTCTAAAGCGTTAATTCCTTGCTTGGTAATAAAATAATATTTACGGTCCGGTCCGTTGGGAGAGTTTTTAAATTCCCCTTTAATAAGGCCTTCTTTTTGTAGTCGTAATAAAACAGGATAAATAGATCCCTCACTTACCTTAAGGCCATAATTTTGAAGTTTTAAAGATAATTCATAGCCGTATACGGTTTCTTGATTAATAATTGCCAAGATACATCCTTCTAGGATGCCTTTTTTATAAGCAAGGACAAACTAACTAAGTGGTATTATTTGTACCCCGGCTCCGTTTGGGCGCTTTGTCAGCTTGATAAGCGCCGCTCCGTCGGGAGATAAAAAGTTATTATCTCCTTCAATAGTTTTGGTTTTTAAACCGCCTTCCGTAATTATATAAGCCCGGTTTGCTTCGTAGATCACTATTTTTCCCTGAGAATCTATGCCCACTTGCCCTTCTGTAAAAGGGATTTCACCTTGCCAAAAGGAAGAAAGTTTATATTTGTCATCCTTATCAAGCTTGGGGCTGTCATTACAGACAAAGATTTGTGTTAAACGATTATGAATTACTTCCCCAATATATAGATTGTTGGAACAGCTGCCTAAGATTATATAATTATTGTTTACAGCTATAGGTGTGCGTTGCTCGCCTTCAACGGCCAAGATATGTTTATTTCCGGCTCTTTGATTTTGAACAAAAAGTGTTCCCAGTTGGTCGGAAGCAGCAAAATCAAGAATAGTTTCCCCGGCTTGCTGTAAAAAACGAACATTGTACATAACATCAATTTCCATCAAGGTTGGGGCGGAATTAGTCTCAATCAGTACGTAAATTAAGTTAGTATAAGTGGAAGTAGCTATTTGCTTTACTTTTCCTTCCGCGGGAAAGTTAGAAATAGTTATGTTTTCACGATCAACGGGGGAGATATCTTCATTACTGTCGGGAAGTTCGAGAGTATAAAGGTAAGTTAGTTGCGGGGTATAAACCGTAACCCTTTCCAATTCTTCCTGGGCGGGTGCGGATCGGGGAACAAGTACAATTGAATAGGGATTAGGATTCTTTTTGGCATAAAAATAAATAAGAGTATTACGGTCGGGGAGCCATTGGTAGTTTAGGACTCCCAGCCCCTTTTCTTCAGGGGAGACAGGACCTTTAGAAAATACCGGCTTATTCTGCTTTAAATTAAATACTTTAAAAACCCCGTCAGCCATATAGGCCAGGTAGTCTTTAGTATAGGAAATTTGGATGTTTTCCGGGTTGCTATCCGGCAAATCGGCTTCCAAATAGTAGACAGGCGGTTGACCGGCGGGGATTTGGGGAACTGACATAATTCTGGCTGCAGCATTATTAAGAAAAAAATACAGGCCAAACTGCAGAATCAATGAAACAAGGGTCCAGACGGCAAAAGTCCGCAATAATAAAATTCTTTTTGTAAGCTTAGAGTTTGTATGATTTTGCACTATGCTCTCCTCTTGCCATTTGTCTATTCTTTAGGCATCACGACAAAAGCCGTGGGTATATATCGCTCACCAAAAAAGCCGCAAACTTTATTGATAATTTTATCGCGAAAAACCATAGTCGTAGAAGAACCGCCGTCGAGATTAACAGCTATTATAGCATGGTATTTCATAAACACGTCCATTAAATCACTTAATTTTGCTCCAATGCTCCAGGTCGGCTGGCGGCCGTCGATCACGACCATGATAATTGTACCATCGGCTTTTTGACCGATTCCAGTGCGTGGGCCGATTCCCCATCCGCCGTCTCCTTTGATGAGCGGTTTACCGTCCCGAATGAGGACCGGATAAAAGGTTACTGCTTCCATGATTTGTTTTTCCAGAACCTGCTCGGCCGTCATATCTTCTGCAATGAGCTTCCCCTCTTTGTTCAAGCCGACAATATGCGTTTTTTGATTGCCGACGTTGTTATGAACTATTCGTCCGTTTTGGACGGTAATACCGTCGGGAAAAGCACCGTTTCCTTTGCCGTTGGGATCATAAAATCCCCCGGCATTAATGCCGGCGATGGCGCCTGTTTCTGCCACTAAGTCGCTTACTCGTTGACCGGCGATACCGATTTCCTTGGTCACGGCCAGCTTAACCCGTTTTGGATCTTCAATTAGCATTACAATACCTCTAAAACCTTTGCCTTCGACCTCTTCTATTGTTATACCTTCCGCATCGGTGAAACGACTGCCCGTATATATTTGACCGCCGGAGCTTATACCTTGGTTTTGACTCCAATTCATAATTTCCTTGATTTCATCCGGGGATAGAAAAGCTTCAACAACTTGGGGATGGCGAGAAGTAGCAATTGTACCGACTGCCATGGCTTTTAAATCTTGGAAAGGACCCCAAAAAACTATAAAAGGGGCTAAAATACAACCTAAAATAAGATTATAGACTAAAAAAATGGCTATTCTACTGATATTAATTCTGCGTTTCATCGATAATCTTCCCCCGTCTATACTCATCTGGTTGTATTTCTCAAAATTATACTTTTAGGCCTTTATATTTAGATAACAACTGTTATGAAGTGATGAATTGTCATGATGTGATTAAATGTTATTTTCTCATCATATTATTGCTATTTAGATTAGTTTATATTAATATTAAAAGAAACGAAACATTTATTCTGTATTGTTAAAAAATGCACAAAGTTTATTATTATCTTGTGCTTTAGTCTTTAGCCTGTTTTCATAGAGCACGTTTAACAGATGCCTATGGGATTGGTCTAAAGACAGAAAATAAATTATATAAAAGGTGGGGTTATAATGCCGGTTCAAATGTTTGATTGCTGGCCCAAAAGAGTAGTTTCTTATCCGGGCGCCATTAAAGATCTTGGTGAAATCATCAAAGGGATGGGTAAGAACAGAGTGATTGTCTTTACTGACAGTGGTATGAAAGACTTTCCTCTGATTACCAATGTAATCAATGATTTAAACAGTCAAGGTCTTAAGGCCAATTTATTTGCTGATATTGGGCCCAATCCTGTAGTGGACATGGTACACAATGCTGTAGACTATATGAAACAAGTGGAACCCGATATTATTGTGGCTATCGGGGGAGGTAGCCCTATAGACACCGCCAAAGCCGCTAATGTTGTTTATACTCACGGCGGTCATGTTACTGAATACGATGTTGTTAAAGGCGGCGTTCCTAAGATTACACCCAAGCTATTGCCTATGATCGCTATACCTACTACAGCCGGAACAGGATCAGAAGTAACCTATGTGGGAGTAATAACCGATACTGAAAAGCAAGTTAAGTTCGGCGTTCTCAGTCCTTTATTACTTGCAGACGTAGCAATTCTTGACGCTGAAGCTACTGTTACCATGCCACCTAAACTTACTGCCTACACCGGTCTAGATGCCTTGACCCATTGTATTGAATCCTATATAGCTAAAACAGGTTTCCCGCCGGCAGATGCTTTCGCTCTTCATGGCATTAGAATGATTTCCCGTTCTTTGCGGACAGCTGTTAAGGACGGCAACAATATTAAGGCCAGAGAAGAAATGTTAATAGCCTCCATGATGGGCGGTTTAGCTTTCAGCCTCAACGGTCTGGGAGTATGCCATGCCATGGCGCACCAGCTCAGTGCTTTCTTTAACACTCCTCACGGTTTAGCCAATGCTTTATTGTTAACCCGGGCCATGAGGTTTAACAAGTCTGCTAACCCGCAAAAACTTGCTGACATAGCGGAAGCAATGGGGGCCGATATTAAAGGCTTAACTGTAGAACAAGCTGCTGATAAAGCAATTGAAATGGTTCAGCAGTTATGCGATGAATTTGAAGTTCCCAAGTACCTTGACGATATTGGCGCCACTAAAGATCAAATCCCCGCAATGGTGGAAAGAGCCATGGAGGATAACCCGATTACAACCAACCCCAAACCGGCATCCGCCGAGGATGTAACCAAATTGTATGAAGAAGCTTTTAAAAACTAGTTTTCATTAACTTACCAAAGTCTATAGCTTGTAATTTAATATATAGATGAAGAACTGTATATAGATAAAGAACTGCCTTTCGGAATTTGCCTAAAGGCAGTTCTTTTTAGTTGTGGCCTACCTGGCGATTGCAGTATGTCTGGCAAAGGTTAATTTAATTCTGCAAATTTTCCAGTTGTTCAAGTTCGTCCAGCCAGCTTGTGGCACAAGCATCGCTGGGCATCCGCCAGCCTCCACGGGGGGAGAGGCAGATAGTCCCCACTTTTGGGCCATCCGGCAGGCAAGAACGTTTGAACTGTTGACTGAAAAATCTGCGATAAAATACTTTTAGCCATTTGAGTATTTCTTGGGTACTGAAATGGCCTTGAAAGGCTTGACAAGCCAAAAAATATATTTTGGCAGGGGAAAAACTCCAACGCAACATATTGTAGAGGAAAAAATCATGTAGTGCGTAGGACCCGATGACTTCCTCCGTTTTTTGTTCAATTTTGCCCGTGCGATCAGGAGGCAATAATTCCGGGCTAATCGGGGTGTTCAGAATGTCTCTTAGAATGTCAGCCGCCCGGGCATTTTCCGTGGTATCGGCATACCAGGAAACCAAATGTTTCACCAGAGTCTTAGGCACTCCGGCGTTTACAGCATAATGGCTCATATGGTCACCGTTATATGTGCACCAGCCCAAAGCCAGTTCGGATAAGTCGCCGGTACCCACTACAAGTGCATTTTCCTTATTGGCTAAATCCATGAGTATTTGGGTGCGTTCCCTGGCTTGAACGTTTTCATAAGTAACATCGTGGATTTGCGGATCATGGCCGATATCTTTGAAATGCTGGGTGCAAGCATCGACGATGGATATTTCTCTGCTTTGGACACCTAGTTCCTTCATTAAGGCCTGGGCATTTTCTTTGGTGCGGACAGTTGTTCCAAAACCGGGCATAGTAATCCCCGAAATCTGGGTAGAAGGGTATTTTAACCGGACGAAAGCCTCTCGACAAACCAGTAGCGCTAAAGTAGAATCTAAGCCACCGGAAACACCTATAATAACTTTTTGGGTTCTTATTTTTTCCAACCTTTGAGCTAAGCCGATTAACTGAATGTTAAATATCTCCCGGCAACGAGCATCGCGGTCTTCTTTTTTACTGGGCACAAAGGGGTAAGGATGGATTGGCCGTTGTAATTTTAAAGACTGCTGAGCGGAATTAGTTGCAGAATTGTTTTCTAAGTCAAAATAGACAGTGCGGTAAGCAGGCCCTGCGGGGCAAAGGTCGGATAGGCTACCGACTTGACGACGTTGATTCATTAGCTTTTGAATATCAACATCGGCATAAATTAATTCCGGTTCTTGAAAACGATTCTCGGCTAACAGTTGCCCGTTTTCGGCAATCAGTAAATGAGCACCGAATACCATATCGGTTGTAGATTCGCTGGGGCCGGCTGAAGCATAAGCATAAGCGGCCAGACAACGAGCTGATTGCTGACAGACCAAAGAGGCCCTTTGTTCCATCTTACCGACAAGTTCACTGCTGGCAGAGAGATTTAAAATCAAGTTAGCGCCGTGCAGAACATGTTGGGAGCTGGGGGGGACGGGCATCCAGAGATCTTCACTTAATTCCAGTCCCAGGCACAAAGAGGAGGAACTGTCCTTAAATAAAAGATTTTCGCCAAAGGGTATTTGTTGTGAGCACAGCACAATGCTATCTCTGATCCGTTTCGAGGCGGGACTAAACCATCTTTTTTCCTCTAATTCATTGTTATTAGGGATAAATACCTTAGGCACGACTCCTAAAATTTTCCCTTGATGCAGGATTACGCCACAGTTAAATAGGTGGTTGTCTGCCTCTACCGGCATTCCTACCACAATCAGCATTTCATATTTTTGTTTTTGGGTAGTATCCAACAGTAGCTTAAGACCCGCTATGGCCTGATCCAGCAGCAAGCGTTGGTAAAAAAGATCGGCGCAGCTATATCCGGTCAGACAAAGTTCAGGGAAAACCAATACTTTCGTCCGGGCAGCTGCGGCCCGGTCTATTAAGTTAATGATTTCCAGAGTATTTGCTTGGGGGTTGCCGATTTCTATTTTGGGAACCGCGGCCCCTACTCTTACATAGCCCATTTCATAAGCATCAAACATAAGGATTACCCTTTCCCTTGGTTTTAGTTGGGATTATTATAACACACTTTGAGAATAGGCACGATCCGTAGTATTTGAGAATAGCAAGCTCCGTAGTTATATGCAGTTATATTTAACAAGAATTTATAATTCCTGCAGCAGAATGTGCTTGGCATAAATATGAGGTTATACTATAATAAGTTCATTCTGAAAAGGGGAGAGATTACCTTGAAGGACTATTTGATCAAAGCTTTGGCCTATGAAGGGCAGGTCCGGGCTTATGTTGCAGTAACTACAAATACCGTCGGCGAAGCACAACGTTTGCATGGCACCTGGCCTACTGCCTCGGCCGCTCTGGGAAGAACAATGACGGCCGGGCTTATGCTGGGGGCTACATTAAAAGATGAAGAAAAAATTACGATAAAAATAGACGGGCAGGGGCCTTTAGGGGTTATTATGGTTGATGTCAATGCCCAGGGCGAAGTCCGAGGTTATGTCACCAACCCTCAGACCCATCTTGCTCTTAATAAGCTAGGCAAACTGGATGTGGGTGGTGCTGTCGGAACTAACGGCACCCTCAGGGTAGTCAAAGATATTGGTATGCGCGATTATTTTACCGGGCAGGTTCCACTTGTCTCCGGTGAGATCGCGGAAGACTTTACTTATTACTTAGCTACTTCGGAACAGATACCTTCTTCCGTGGGTTTAGGAGTTCTGGTCAATACCGATAACTCCATTCAAGCGGCCGGTGGCTTTATGATTCAAATGCTTCCCGGGGCGACAGAGCAAACTATAAGTGCTATTGAAGAAAAATTAAAAACAATTCCTCCTGTCTCCTCTATGATTCAGGAAGGGCTTAAGCCGGAAGAAATCCTGGAAAAGCTTCTGGGCCCCAATAATATACAAATTTTAGATAAAATGGAGGTTTGCTTTAAATGCCCTTGTTCGAAAGAACGGATTGCCGGTGCTCTGGTCAGTTTAGGCCCGGAAGAAATTACTAAGATAATTGAAGAAGACGGCCAAGCGGAAGCAGTTTGCCACTTCTGTAACAACAAGTATTTGTTTAACCGACAAGAACTGGAACAACTGTTAAACTAAAACAAGCTACCAGCTGCAAACTCAAGCCAGCCAAAAGGAGAGTGGAGAAAATAGATAGATCTTTGAAGCGTGTGCAAGAGAATATGGCCGATGTTATTCTGGGTAAACAGGAAGCCTTAGAGCTGTTATTAGTTGCCCTTATAGCGGAAGGCCATATCTTGATTGAAGATGTTCCGGGAGTAGGCAAGACCTTACTGGCTAAGACTTTAGCCGCTTCTATAAATGCCAATTTTAACCGACTCCAGTGTACACCTGATTTAACGCCTACCGATGTAACCGGCTTTTATGTCCTGGACCGCAAGAATAATGATTTTATATTTAAAGCCGGCCCCGTAGTTACTAATATCCTCCTGGCTGATGAAATCAACCGGGCTGTTCCCCGTACCCAATCCAGTTTACTGGAAGCTATGGAGGAAAGACAAGTTACCTTGGATGGAGAGACCGTTAAACTCCCTCAGCCCTTTTTTGTGATAGCCACCCAGAATCCTATTGAACATGACGGAACATTTCCTTTGCCTGAAGCCCAACTGGACCGTTTTCTACTCAAAATCTCCATGGGTTATCCGAGTGCTGCAGAGGAAGAAAGTATTCTGCAAAAACATGGCAAAGAAAATCCGATTTTAAGCATAAAAGCGGTGGCCACTGAACAGGATGTGCTCAACTGGCAGGAGTCAGCCCGCAATGTCTTTATTGAGCCGTCGGTGCAGAGTTATATCGTAGAGCTGGTTCGAGCAACCAGAACTCATGCCGCGGTAGCCTTCGGAGCCAGTCCTCGAGCCAGTTTGGGTCTTTTGCGAGCAGTTCGGGCCTTGGCCCTGCTAAAGGGAAGGGAATATGTTCTTCCTGATGACGTTCAATATTTAGCTCCTTACGTTCTTAGCCATCGCTTATCGCTAAAAAAAGAAGAGCGTCTTAGAGGGGTACAAGCCTCCCAGGTTGTGACTGAGATTTTAGCTAAAGTGCCCGTACCAATAGGGAATGCCGGTGAGTAAAATGGAACCTATTTTCACTTCCATATATACAATCCTGCTATTTAGGGCGGGTTTAATAACTTTGTTTCTTTATTTATTGCAACAAAGCTTGTTTTTACCGGCCTTTTTTCTTTTTTTCCTTATTCTCATAATAGAAACTGCTGCTTTATGGTCTAAACTGGGTTTCAAAAAAATGAAAGTGGAGACAAAGGTAAATTTAAGCCGCCTGTTTCCCGATGATAAAATCAATTTCTCCCTAATTTGCCAAAATGAGAAACGCCTGCCGGTATATCTTAGCTGGCAGCTGCCTCTTGATCAGGAATTCCGGCTTCTTGACCGGGATGAAACTTTCAGTGGAGGGATAAGGGGCAAGGTGTATCTCGGTCCCTATCAATCTAAAGAGTATAATTACTGTTTAACGGCTCAAAAACGCGGCTATTACCAAATTCCTGCTTTAAAACTATACTCTCGGGATATATGGGGACTCTTTAATAGGGAAAAAACTATAGAGCATAATCAACATATTATTGTGTACCCCAGGCTATTGCCCCTGGAGGAGGTTAGCATGAAAGCCGCTGATTTTAGCGGTCTGCAGCAGGATAAACGGCCCTTTTTGTTTGACCCTATCATGTTTGCGGGTTTAAGGGATTACACTCCCGATATGCCGACCCGTTTAATTCATTGGAAGGCTTCAGCTTATCAGGACAGGCTTTTAGCCAAAATTATTGAACCTTCGGCCAGCCTGCAGGTACTTATTGCTATAGATGCCCAAAGTTTTATCTATCCTGATAGCGACGAAGTTTTGTTTGAAAAGGCTTTGTCAGTAGCTGCTACGCTAGCGGTGTGGGCCGACAGCCACAAAATTCCTTTTGGGCTGGCAGCCAACTTGTCCCAAAAGGGACAGCCGGGGCCTATTTCCCTTCCCGTTAACAGGAATCTCGATCAGGGAAGGCTTGTGCTGGAAGCCTTGGCTCGAGCCGAGTTGGCCCCCTTAGGGAAACTGGAAGATATTTTGCAAGATAAGGCTTTAAGTATGCTTTGGGGGGTAACTTTAATTATTATCAAGAAGGACCCTAACCCTATTGCCCTTGCTTCTCGTTTTGGTCAAGTTATACTCTATCCTTTGCTGGAGGCCGGAGATGACTTATAGGCAACTATTCATAAAATTAGCCCTTGTTTTTGCGGAAACCTGTTTTCTGGTTCTGCTTTATATATGTTTTCTGGGTTTAATAAAAGAGCATTTACCGTTAGACCCATTGTTTTTCTTTATTTTGACCGGGCTACTGACTACGGGGAATTATTTTCTCAATTTTGTGAGCTTGCGGCCGATCACCATTATATTAATAAATCTTCTTATTATCGGTTTGGTAGTCGGCTTAATGCTTGGCCAAGCAGGTCTGCCGCTGTCTTACTTGTTTAAGCTGCCCCAAGGGTTTATTCCCGTAGCGAAGGTAATACTCGTAGATTGTATGATTTTGTGGTTGTCGATGCGTTCTCTATTTCTGGTTTACAAACGTCGACCTCCCAATGTTTATGGCCATTTCGATCTTTATTTATTACTAACCCTGGCCGTTTTCCTGACCATTAGCATTAGTGGCGTTCCTCTGCCGGGGGGAATGATTTGGGCTTTAACAGCTTTATTTTTGAACCTCTTGCCTTTGTATATCAATAACAATAGCGAAGAAACTAAAAGTCCTTTTGCTGCTTGGTTCTTAGGTGGTTTAGCTGCTGTTTTGCTCTACTTTGCTTCTCAAACAGCCACTGTACTGGCCCATATTTCTGAACCGGCGGGAACTGCCTTCAATTTCTTAAAGACTGCTTTTTTGGCCCTTGTCCGGTTTTTCGCTCAGATTCTGGCTTTTTTTGTTCAATTGATGTATGGCCGCAGGGGAGTAAGCCCTATGGAAGAAAATCATTCTTCAGCCGGGAGGGAAATAGTTAACGGACCAGCCGCTTCTGATTTACCCTGGCTCTACACCGGCCTTAAAATTTTGCTGGCGGCCTTGGCTATAATAGTTCTGCTTATAATTATGCATACTCTTTTTAACCTTTTGCGTTATGCAATATTTAGGCTGTTCAAGAAAAGAAAGGGTCCCGGCTGGACCAGGCCTCCTCTTAACCCTTTTCTACCCTGGAAAAGGATTTATTGTCGGTTACGGGAATTATTTAAAAAAACCACCGATTTTTTACTGCCTTTTTTGCCTTTTAAGATGTCGGTCTCAAAGGCCTACTCCCTGTTACTGCGTTGGGGTTCCTATAAAAGGCTTGCTCGGCAGATACAGGAGACCCCTTATAGTTATTGCCGTCGGTTGGCTGAAAAATATCCTCACCTAAGCCCCCAACTGCAAAAAATTACCGACGCTTTTGTGCTTTATCGTTATGGCCAGGAAAAACAAATAGCATCAGATCCTTCGCTGAAAAAAACAATCAGAAGGATTTATTTGGCGGATTTGTATCGTTTTTTAGAGAGATAAATAAGTAAATGCTCAAAACTACTTAAATTCAGTCATTTATTGTATAATAAGACATGCTTAAATAACGCTGAAAATGGAGGAAAGTATGGAGAAAATTAAAATGAATGTCCCGTTGGTGGAAATGGACGGGGATGAGATGACCAGGATAATCTGGAAGTCTATCAAGGAGATTTTGCTTCAGCCTTATATCGATTTAAAAACTGAGTACTATGATTTAGGACTTAAGAAGAGAGATGAGACTGAGGACCAGATTACGATTGAAGCTGCTGAAGCTACCAAAAAATACGGGGTAGCGGTTAAATGTGCAACCATCACGCCTAACGCTCAAAGGATGGAAGAATATAAACTTAAACAAATGTGGAAAAGCCCCAATGCTACAATTAGAGCAATCTTAGACGGAACAGTATTTCGAACCCCGATCACCGTTAAAGGAATTAGC
>ERZ773359.3226-NODE-3226-length-19060-cov-4.803788_pt1 | contig 19060 bp, 15 predicted proteins | sample MGYA00374955_ERZ773359 | MGnify/ENA primary metagenome ERZ773359 (study PRJEB29098, sample SAMN04486028) | biogas fermenter metagenome | study: EMG produced TPA metagenomics assembly of the Biogas fermentation microbial communities from Germany - Plant 4 DNA1... | reverse complement strand
GTCGTTGCCAGAATTTTATGAGAACCCTGAGTCTAAAGCTCAGGGTTTTGTTTTTCAACCTGAAAACGAAATAATGTTACAAAAAGAAAAGCGGATAAAAGCTGTTTCTCTGACGCCTTAATAAGAACTGATATGTCCCAGGCGGAAAGGCAGTACCCACCAAGTGGGACAAGACCGTACCAATAATATAGGAATTTACATATTTTGATTTAATAAATATTGGAATCCCATAGTTTAAATTTCCTGTGAACCTTTCTCTTCCTTAAAGAGTCTATTATAATAGTGCTTTGTCTATATGAAGTATTTGAGAATTATTATATATAGGAAAAGCTTCTTATGCCAATTTAGATTTAAGTATGTTATAATTATTTTGATTCATCAATCTTAATGGGGGTATTGCAAATGAAAAAGCGAATTTTGATTGTCGACGATGAGAAAAACATTGTGGATATTCTGAAATTCAATCTGAACAAGGAAAACTACGAGACACTGGAAGCCTACGACGGAAAACAAGCCATTGAGATTGCACTGAGAGAAAAACCCGATTTGATTATTCTGGATGTCATGCTTCCGGAAGTTGATGGATTCACAGTTTGCCGAAAACTGAGGGAAACCATGCAAACCCCGATACTCATGCTTACCGCCCGTGAAGAAGAGGTGGACAAGGTTCTGGGTCTGGAACTTGGCGCGGATGACTACATAACAAAACCTTTCAGCCCGAGAGAGCTTATGGCACGTGTCAAGGCAAACCTTCGCAGAGTTATTGATGAATCAATCCCACAACAAAATGAAGATGTAATAGTCTGTGGAGATCTTGAAATAGACGTTAACCGTTATGATGTAAAAAGGAACGGTGAAGTTATAGAACTTACCTTAAGAGAATTTGAACTTGTAAAATTCCTTGGATCTCAAAAGGGTCAGATCTTTACCCGGGAAAACCTCCTTGAGAAGGTCTGGGGATACGAGTATTTTGGCGATGTCAGAACAGTGGACGTTACTGTAAGAAGATTGCGGGAGAAACTTGAAAGGGATCCTTCAAAGCCTGAGTACATATTAACTAAACGGGGAGTCGGGTACTTTTTCAACCCGGCAGTATAAAGAGAACCATGGGAAAATTTATACATAAATATGCCTTTTTTCGAAGTATCCAGTGGAGACTGGCTGTTATCCTTATTCTCATAACCTTCGTCCTGATGACGGTAGTTTGGGTCTTCCTGAATATGCAGGTCGAAAGAATTTTCTATTCCGATTTCAGGGATAACATAGATATAAACTATAAAGAATTAGGAATAAACAAGGATACAGTTGACAAAGACGGTCTTTTGTCAAGCCTTCAATCCAATCCTGTTATCTCAGGCGTTATACGTGGAGAGGACAGGAGTTTTACTGTTTTGGACAAATTCACCGGTGAAATCGTGTATTCTTCCGACCCGCTTTATCAGGCTGATAAGGTCCGGTTCAGGAACCAGATTTTCAAGTCAGAAAATCTGATTTCAGTGCTGAGCGGTGAAAAGATTATCGGTGATAATCAGGATTACACCCGCACCGACAACGGGGCTTTCTATGATTATGCATTTCTTGAATCCCTGAAAGACGGGGATTATATTCTGTTTTTCAAATATGACAGGCAAAAGGCACTTAACGTGCTGAATCGGTTTACCGAGGTTATCTTCTGGAGCCTGCTTGGTTCAGTTTTTTCTGCACTGGTGATCGGCCTGATTCTGTCCCGGACCATCACCAAACCAATTTATGACATAATGCATAAAGCGGAGAAGATAACAGATGGTGAGTTCGGCTATGAACTTGAGGTCAAGTCGGAGGACGAGCTGGGTAAACTGACCAACACGTTTAACTTTATGTCTGCGCGCCTTAAGAAGACCTTGTCCGAGATAACCAGTGAAAAGAAAAAAATCGAGACCATTCTCAACTATATGACCGACGGAATTATCGCCTTTGACAGGGATGGCCAGCTTATACACAAAAACCCGGCTTCACAGGTTATCCTTAACGGGGGACAGTCCAGGGACATGACTTTCGATGAATTCATGGAAAGCCTTGAGATACCTCTGAATATTGTCCAGATTACCGGAAAAAGCGTTGTTCTGGAACCACAATATAAAGTTTCGTACCAGGACAAATTTCTCAGGGTGAAACTTGCACCATTTACAGACGAGAATAATAATATAGATGGTATAATTACTGTCCTTCAGGATATTACGGAAGAGCAGAAGCTTGATACAATGAGGCGCGAATTTGTCGCCAATGTCTCCCACGAGCTCAGGACACCGCTGACTTCTGTAAAAAGCTATACCGAAACACTCCTGGACGGGGCTTTGCAGGAGCCGTCCATTGCAAAGAACTTCCTTGACGTAATTAATGAAGAGACAGACAGAATGACAAGGCTGGTTAAAGATCTTCTGACCCTTTCCCAGCATGACGGCGGAATCAAGCTGAATCTTGAAGACATCTCCATTTCGGAACTTATCTCCTCCTGTGTGGAGAGATTGAGGAGGGAAGCGGATTCAAAGAATCAACAACTTGTGCTTAATGTTAAAAATAATTTGCCGATTATAAGCGGGGACAGGTATAGAATTGACCAACTTCTTATAAATATTATTGGGAACGCAATTAAATATACTCCTGAGAAAGGCAGGATCCAGGTAAAAGCGTACACTGAAAAGGACAATATTGTAATCTGCGTTGAAGACAATGGTATAGGCATACCTGAAGACGACCTTTCCAGAATCTTTGAAAGATTCTACCGCGTTGACAAAGCCCGCTCAAGACAATTGGGGGGAACCGGTCTGGGGCTGGCAATAGCCAAGGAAATAGCGGTCCTCCACGGTGGAAATATTTCAGCTAAAAGTAAATTGGGAAAAGGTACCCAGATATATGTGGAATTACCTATAAGACAACGCCCGAAACAGCAGTTGATTGCAAATTAAGTGCTGGAAGGTTAGTCTTACTTTAAAAAGGTAATTGGTTTTTAAGTGGTGCGTAATGGATTTGTAATAATAATTACGGTATAATTTTAGTGGGTCGTAATGGCAAATGACGCCTGCCCAAATAACATTAATTGGCATAATGTAAACCTGGAAGTCTGGAGGGAAAATAATGGCAAAGAAATTGTCCTTCCTGCTGGTATTCATATTTGCTTTGATTGCAGCTTCGGTAACTGCCTTTGCAGCAGGAACGGAATCGACTACCCCCGAAGCCGGTTTTACAGAAGAGAAAATCCAGGTCGAAGAAGATTATGATGATTTTATTGAGGCACTGGAAGAGAAGTATAAAGATATTTTCTTTGATGAAAACGCAAGCTCAACAGCAAAGATTGTAGAACAGATTAAATACAAGAGATCCGCAAGTGTTATTTATTCAAAAAGGCATGTTTTTAATTGCAGAGTGTCTGAAGCAAAATACGATGATCCTGTAGTTTTGCTGATGTACATAAAAATTGACGGTAAATATAAACCACTTGAGGATGTAGATTCGGGAGACAATTATACAATCAAACCGCATCATTTCTCTACCAAAGTAGATTTGGAATATATTGGTGCAAATGCTGTTAACGAGGTACGGGCTATTTTATTCAGAAAAAGTGCAGCAGATAATCTCGAGCTCAACAAAAATGTTCAAATAGTTGATTTTGAGATTGCCGTAAGAGAATGGACCTTAATTGAAAAAGCCAATATTGCGATACCTCGGTGAGTATGACCGCTGAACAGATCAGGGGAACTTCATGATTATGCGGCTAAACAAAGAAAAAATCAAAACCGTGCTGCTCATTGTTTTAGTGGCAGCAAGTTTATTTCAGATAGGAATCCACTGGAGCCAGCAAGGCCAAGGGTTTCCTTTTCGTTTTCTAGCACGCCTTTTTAATTATGTTGATATCTATGCTTCTGTTGATGTTGATTCTATCAAACACCAGTATTTTGTGCCTGAAAGGATAATAGTTTCCCGAAGCCCTACCGCGCTTAAATGGAAGTTAAGGCAGGGCGACCCATATTTCAATGAATTATGGGAGGATGTGAGCAAGAACTACCTCCCTGAAATATTGGGACAGAAGCCATCCAAAATTCTTCCCAAGGAAGAATGGCCACAAATTACAAGTGTCAGATGTATCCGATTTGATCTCTCCACTGAATGGCCCAGTGATATAATATTATGGTTGGAGAACAAAAATGACAAAAAATCAACAGAGTTCAAATCTGTAAATTCAATAGCCATACTTCCCGAAGAAGACGTCAACAAGGCAGTGAATACAGTATATATCTTTGACGGGTATCAGATATACAAATATTCAATCAATATCAAACGGGATTTTCTCCCCAAGGACGAATACACCAAACTGGCAGAGAAATTAAGTTATGAGAACAGGCTTGAGTACGATACCCTCTCTGAAATGGCAGGGTTTGACTCTTCAGAGGATATCTTTGTCCCTGTGGACCAGGACAGTTCCGCTTTGTTTCCTACTTTGAGCATCGAAATACCTGAATCGTTACAGTTAAATGAAGAAAACTTTGAAAACGAGGTTATTGCAGAGAGCCTTCTTAAAAACCAGAAAGACAGCCTCATGGTGAAATACAACGAAAACTCCGGACAGATAATTTTCACAGACACTGAGAATCTTTACAGACTATACGGGAACGGGGTATTGGAATATAAATACCTGCCAACGAGTGTTGTCCAGGCCGGAGAAGTATCGGCGGCTTTCAGCAAGGCGCTGTCCTTCATTGAACTTCGACGTTACCTTCTGGGCGATGTTGATATAGTTTTGAGTAAAATAATCTCAGATAAGTACTATGAATTTCATTTCGATTATGAATACAATGGAGTACCTGTGTTTTACACAGGTTTAAATTCTAAGGAACGCATTTCCTCTCCCATTGTTATTAAAGCCACAAGTGAGAGAGTCATTGAGTGTGTATGGGTTATGCGCTCATTTACAGAAAGTGACACATCCAGGAAGTATAATTTAAGTTTTTCAAAATTATTGAATGATCAAATCCCTCAGTACCATCCCGAAATAATGACAACTGACGATATATTCTTTGAGAGGATGGAACCCGGATATGTCTTCGGGGCAAGTACAAAAACAAAAGTACAGGGGTTGCCCCATTGGATAATAAGCAACAGGTCGGAAGATTTCTTTATTCCTTTGTCGAAGGAGGGGTGATATGGACTGGGCAAAGGCTAAAACAATTTTAATAGTTATCCTGCTGTTTCTTAACGGCTTTTTGTTTTATACAATCATTAATGCCAACAGCAACAACAAGGCTACCGATTACAACCGTCTTGCCCTTGAATATCTCAACTCCCGGAATATTGTATTGAAAGCGGATTTTTCGGATGTTCCGGCCACTGCAGGAAGAATTGAATATGAAACCCGTAACCTTGACTTAAACAGAATTTCAATGTCTGTATTGAAGACTAAAATCAATCCTGTATCGACCGGTGATTCGATAATATATACCCATGAAGGGAGAAGTATTGAATTAACTGATGAAGAGCTAATTATTAAAGACAGGATAAATGACGAAAATGACCTTATAAATGACCAGGACCGCTTTTTGCAAATGATATACACATACATAACGGGTCTTGGATACAGTAAAGATGAAATAAGTCTTGAGTATCAAAAAAAGTCCGGGGAAGAAATTGAGTTGGGTTTTCTTTTGAAATACAAGGATGCTCTTTTGTTTGACCATGAAATTAAAGCCTCATTGGACAAATCCGGGATGTTATCTTTGGTCCTGCCCAATAAAAAGGTAAAAAGACACAAAGTTCCCACCGAGGTTATTTCAGCATACCAGATTCTTGTGATGGCCGGGCTTCCGGAGGGGTCTGTGGTAGAGAGTGTTGACTTTGGATACAGGCAGTTGGTTGAGGATGAGTTTTATGACACACCTGTATGGCGTATTTTAATTGAGGGCTGTGAACGGCCTATATTCTACAACGCTTGTACAGGGGAAAAAATCAAAGATTAAAGGAAACATTTTCAAGGTATAACTTCGTTAATTAATTTGCTATCTTACTGTATTTAAGATATAATATCTTTTTGAGTGAAATACCGGGAGAAGGTTGGTGGATTAGTGGACAAACTTGTCATCCACGGACAAAGAAGGCTTAAAGGTGAAGTTACAATAAGCGGAGCAAAGAATGCAGCACTTGGTGTTCTGCCTGCGGCCTTGCTTTCATGTGATATATGTACCATTGAAAATGTACCCGATATTCTGGATATAAAAATTCTTAGAAGGATAATGGAATCTCTGGGTACCCGGTTTGAGGATATAGACAATAACACAATAAGAATAGATACCCGAAATGTGAATTCATATCAGGCGACCACTGAGGACATGCATAAGCTCAGGGGGTCCTATTATTTGATGGGGGCACTCCTTGGCAGGTTTAACAAGGCAGTAGTCACATTTCCGGGAGGGTGCAATTTAGGTGTAAGACCAATTGATCAGCATATTAAGGGCTTTGAGTCTCTCGGCGCAAAGGTGGAGATTGAGCATGGCCTTATTAAACTTAGTGCTGAGAAACTTGTTGGTGCGTCTATATACCTTGACGTAGTAAGCGTCGGTGCAACCATCAATATAATGCTGGCTGCAGTGAGGGCAGAAGGTGTTACTACCATAGAAAACGCCGCCAGAGAACCACACATAGTTGATATTGCCAACTTCCTTAATGCCATGGGCGCAAATATTAAGGGAGCAGGTACCGATATTATCAGAATCCGCGGGGTTAAGCAACTTAAGTGTAATGTGGTGCACAGCATAATTCCCGATCAGATTGAAGCCGGGACCTTTATGATTGCGGCAGCTGCGACCCAGGGAGACGTGCTTGTCAAAAATGTCATTCCAAAACACATGGAATCTCTGACTGCAAAGCTCATGGAGATGAATGTGAATGTGGAAGAGTTTGATGACAGTATCAGGATTTCTGCTGGAGATAAATTGAACAATGTAAATATAAAAACTCTTCCTTATCCGGGTTTTCCTACCGACTTGCAGCCGCCTGCGGCTATACTTCTCCTGCGGGCCCAGGGGATAAGTACCATAACAGAAGGAATTTTTGAAAACCGCTTTCAGTATATTGAGGAACTCAGAAGGATGGGCGCCAAGATACGTGTTGAGGGCAGAATTGCCGTCATAGAGGGCGGATATCCGCTCACAGGGGCTCCTATCAAAGCTCTTGACCTTAGAGCCGGTGCTGCCTGTGTTATTGCCGGCCTGATAGCGGAAGGCGAAACAGAAGTATTTAACATCCACTATATTGACCGTGGCTATGAACGAATGGTTGAAAAGTTCCAGAGCCTTGGTGCTGACATAAAACGAGTGAGTTGCTGAGGAAGACTAAGGAGATATTTGATGATAAAGGTCTGTAGCCTATTCAGTGGTTCGAGCGGGAACTGCATTTATGTTTCCTGCGATGACACCGCTATTTTGATTGATGCAGGCGTAAGCGGCAAGAAGATAGAAGAGGCTCTAAGTAGCATAGGAGAGTCTTTTAGTAATATATCTGCTATTTTTATAACCCATGAGCATAATGACCATATATCCGGTGCGGGAATATTGTCAAGGCGCTATAATCTGCCCATCTATGCCAATCTTCATACATGGAAGAAGATGAGGCCCTTCCTGGGGAAAATCTCCCCGGCCAATATCCGCTATATAGACGTTGATACGCCTTTAACGGTTGGGGAAATCGGCGTCAGGAGTTTTCCTATTCCTCATGATGCGGTATGTCCTGTTGGGTATAATCTTTTCATAGACGGAAAGAAAATCACCATTGCAACAGATATCGGGCACATGAACCGGGAGCTTCTTACCAATCTGGAAAAAAGCGATATGATTCTGCTTGAATCAAACCATGATATAGAGATGCTGAAAACAGGGCGCTATCCCTGGTATTTAAAACAGCGTATTTTGAGTGATATTGGCCACTTATGCAATGATATTGCAGGAAAAGTGGTGGCCTACCTGGCAGAGCAGGGGACAAAGCGTTTTTTACTGGGGCATTTAAGCAAAGAGAACAATTTCCCTGAACTTGCCTACCGGACTGTATGCAATGCGCTTCAGGAGAAAAGAATAAATCCTGAAAAGGATGTTTACCTGGAAGTCGCGCTCAGAGACAGGGCAAGTAATGTTCTGTACATATAATAGAAATACCTGAAACGCTTCGAAATATAATTCAAAGCGTTTTTGTTTTAAGAGGATGTTTTTATGAACATAACCGTTATTGCAGTTGGTAAAATGAAAGAAACTCAAATGGTTAAAGTTCTGCAGGAATACGCAAAGCGCCTTGGCAGGTACTGCAAGCTGGACATTACAGAAGTACCCGATGTAAAAGCTCCGGAAAGCCTTAGCCTCAAGGAAATGGAGCAGGTCAAAAAGACCGAGGGAGAGGGAATTATAAAGAATATAAAAGACGGGACATACGTCATTGCTCTGGATATAAGGGGCAAAATGATGTCCTCCGAAGAGTTTGCAGATAAAATAAACCAGCTTGGAATACAGGGATTTGGCAAGATCGCTTTTATAATAGGAGGCTCCCTGGGACTTTCTGAAGAAGTTCTTAAAAGGGCGGACCTGAGACTTTCATTTTCACCAATGACTTTTCCCCATCAGCTCATGAGAATAATACTTCTGGAACAGATATACCGGGCGTTTAAGATTATAAGCGGAGAGCCATATCATAAGTAATACCTTTCGTCAGGCAAAACACCGGTCTTACGTATGGACTCAGGCAATCTTAAGATAACAGGATTATAATCCGGTTATCTTTTTTATTGCTCTTTTGGTAATATAGAGATATATGGCAGAGCGTAATAACCAAACCGGTATTATATATGGCAGGGTGAAATACATGGAGTTTGAATTTGTACTATCCAAATATAATTACGAATCTTTCATACCACAGGTAAGCAAGGCTTTGGAAAAGAGAACAGAATTGATTTCAAGAAAAAGATACCCTAAGATGTGGAAATATATAGACTCTTTGAGCTCCCGGGATAAAGCTAAGGAAGAAAAGCTTAAAAAGCGGCGTAAGAGGTACAAGGTTTATGGGATATTCTTAATTCTCATAGGTCTGTTTCTTCTTATTCCTTCCCTGATGAAACCTGAAGAACTGTTAATGCCCTTATTTACAGGTGCCTTTGCAACCGGTTTGGGGCTATTATATTTCCTGTACGGCCGAAACCGTGGAAAGGAAAAGCCGACATCTTTTAATAAAGCAGCGATAAAACTATTTAATGAGTATGAAAAGATCCCTTCCGGGGAAGTTAAAGTTACCTTTACAGATGATAAAGTCCGTCTGGCAGAGGATGTTTCTATTGACTATAGTGAAATTAATAATTTTTTTATTACAGAAGACTTAATTATAGTAATCTGGAGAGAAAAAATAACTGTCTTGCAGAAAAAGGATTTAGCCACATGTAATGTTGAAGCGTTTACTGACTTTATTACAAGAAAATCGCAAGACTTATTTGAAGTTGTAGATTTAATGCCGAACTGATTAAGAGAGAAGGATACATTGATTTACCTGCCACAGATTTCTGGTTATTGCCGATAAAGATTAATTTTAATATTGCCTGATATATTAAACCCGGGTATTAATATATAAGAGCGGGGTATGCTGTTAAAATGATTCCCGGTCACATAAATGACGGCAGTATTGGCTCATATTAAGAAGTGTCAAGAAGTGTATGCTCAATCTTTTTAAAATTTACAGGTGGCTGCCTGATCGTTTATTAAACTTATTTTGCGAGGTAAATCTATGAAAAATAATGATCGTATATATTCAATGAGCTTTGCCAAGGTATATCCCATGTATGTCCAGAAAGCGGAGAAAAAGGGGCGTACAAAGGAAGAAGTGGATGAAATTATCCGCTGGCTTACTGGTTACAGCCAGGAAGAGCTGGAAGCCCAGCTTGAAAAGCAGGTGGATTTTGCGACTTTCTTTAAAGAAGCTCCCCTGATGAATCCTGCCCGATCATTGATTACAGGCGTGATCTGCGGGGTCAGGGTGGAACAGATCGAAGAGCCGTTAATGAGGGAAATCCGCTATTTGGACAAGCTAATAGATGAGCTTGCCAAGAGAAAAGCCATGGACAAAATACTGAGAAAGTAATTATTGTTCTTTTCAATTCCCCAGAATCGCATTTATAATAAGAAAGTTAAACCAATAAACACCCTGATTTTTTCAGGTTGTTATTCTTGCTGAAATTGGGCAATGATTATTAATAATCGGCCGCCACAAAAAGTGATTAATTGTAAAGAAGCAAAATATATTATACTGAATTTGTTCCATTACAAGGTGACCTTAATGAAGAAGAGAAACAGGACAAATCAAGCAGATAAAATCCAGTATACAGGTCTGTGTTTGACAGTAGGCGCAGTTTTTGGAATACTTGTAAGCCTTCTTTTTACAAAAAACATTATCGCTTTATGTGCGGGAACGGCTCTGGGGCTTATAACCGGGACCATCATTGACAGTTATACCAACAGAAAGGCGCAAAAATAAGCAATAGCCGGTATTTCCTGATTTGTTTTAATATCCTGCCGACTATGGTATATTTTTCATATGGAGGTAGGGATATGAGGAAAATACGCAGCATAATCCTGAAAAATAAACAATTTACAAATGATATATTCAGGGTGATAAACCGTGTTGGTTACACCAAAAGAGAAAAGCATGCCCCTAACCAAATCCCGAGATACTATGAATTTGTGAACAATTCCAAAATAATATCAGGATATCGTGTTCTTGAACGAATACCCGAAGAGCTTGGAAAAAGAGGATTAAGCCGTCCACTTTTACTTACGCAACAAGAGAATGTTGAAAAAGGTGTTCTTAAAACAATCATAAGGACCTTTACACAGAACGGCATAGATGCAGAAAATATATTTCTATGCCCGGGTACCTATTCGCCTGAACTTAAAAAGCAGGCAGAATCAGCGTACAAAGGCCGTTCATGTGACTGCTTAATTGCAGTTGGAAACGATATTTCATTTAAACTTGCCAGTGATTTATGCAATGAAGATTTACCGGATGCCGGTACCCAAAAATCCCGAGTCTTTTATATTGCCTTACCCGCAGTAAATGCCTGCCTTGATATTGCAGGCAATCCCGATATAGTTGTGCTGGACCCGAGGGTGAGTAAAGAGTTACCGGTAAAATCAGCTGTTCTGTATACTTTGGAAGCTCTTTGCCACGCGGTAGAAACTTATACCAGCCCAATGAAAAATCCCCTGAGCGACGCGTATGCCTTCTCAGCACTATGCATCATAAGGGATAACCTGCATAAATCAATAAAATTTGCAGAAGACAAAAAAATCCGGCTTGCCCTTGCCAATGCGTCATTGCTTTCAAGTATAGCTTTTATAAATACCGAACCTACAATCAGCCATGTACTTTCGGATGTTCTTGCAGAAAAATACGGTGTAAGTCATGAGGAAGCAATTTGCATTATTTTACCTCATTTTCTTGAACAACAATTTCTCGAGCACGATGAATACTTTGGCGAGCTTCTGCTTCCACTTGCAGGACCTGAGGTTTACGCCGACACTCTGCCTTATGAACGTGGCAGAAAGTTCGTGCTTATGGTAAGGAACTTGATATCCGATTATCATCGCATATATGGATTTCCTGTCTGCCTTTCGGCAATAGGGGTCAAACGATCGGATTTTGATGAGATAATTGAAGAGGTATTGAGCAGAAGAGACAGACAGGATTCTGATGACAAGCTTGAGGAGACTTTGCGCAATATTCTCAATCTGGCTTTTTGAGTTAATTACAAACCGGGTTATTTTCTAATATCGGTTCATCGTTCTGAGAAAATTACATTTTCGAGTTATGGCTGACTCACTCACTCACTTACAATATAATCTTAAAATTTTCAAAAGATATTCTTATTGAAATTCCGGGGTCCGATAGGATATTATCATAGTACCGTCTTGAATGACATTACTGAGATATCAGTATATAATGGATAAAAGTACAGAAATTTAATTGATACAAAAAAGCAGGTTACAATGAATATCAGCGGAGTTACTGAAGGCTTAAAGAAAAGTATAATAGAAGAACTTGAAAAGATATATGATTTAGAAATACCCCAACACATGTTATGGACAGAAGAACTTATTGAAATCCTGGCTTCCATTTCAGGCGCAATTAACCGGGAAATAGCTGTCTATATTGATCGCAAGGGTCGTGTCACAGACGTAAGTGTGGGGGATTTTAAGACTGTTGAATTAAACCAGGTCATTGGCCGCAGAAGCAGCCAGAGGCTTTCGGGTACAAGGTGCATCCATACCCATCCCAACGGATCAGGGATACTCTCTTCTGTGGATATAAGTTCCCTTAAACTTTTAAAACTTGATATGATTGCAGCAATAGGTGTGGAAGAACAGAAGGCCACACAGATATTTGTCGCTGTTCCGTCACCGGTAAAAGTCGGGGATTTTGATATCTTCGGCCCCTACCGAAAGGATAAGAAAGATTTTGGCGCGCTTTTGGAGTATATCAGAGAGGCCGATGAATTTCTTAAAGAGCAAATCGTAAGCAATGGAGATAAGGATGAGAAAGCCGTACTTGTTGGTCTTAAGACGCCTGATGTCAGGGAGGTCAATGGCATAAGCGAGGCAGATATTTCACTTGCCGAGCTTGATGAACTTGCAAAGACAGCTGGGGCGAAGGTCATTGCCAAAGTGATGCAGAAGAGGCCCGGCAGAGATTCAACTTATCTTATAGGGAGAGGAAAGCTTGAAGAACTGAAATTGATGGTTCAAAGCCATGAAGCCGACCTCGTTATCTTCGACGAAGAACTAACTCCCTCCCAACTGAGGAATATTGAAGATGTTCTGTCTGCCAGAGTTCTGGACAGGACGGGACTTATTCTTGATATATTTGCCCAGCACGCCAAAAGCAGTGAAGGAAAAATTCAGGTTGAACTTGCCCAGTTGGAGTATATTCTTCCGCGGCTCCAGGGGAAGGGCGGTTCCTTGTCCCGCCTGGGTGGCGGAATTGGCACCAGAGGTCCCGGAGAAACCAAGCTTGAGACCGACCGGCGCCATATAAGAAGAAAAATCTCTGCTCTTAAAGAGCAATTGAAAGATATAAAAAAGCAGCGGGAGCTACTTAGGGTTGAAAGGAAAAGAAACCGGGTTCCCGTAGTTTCCTTGGTCGGCTATACCAATGCGGGCAAATCATCCTTGCTAAATACCCTGTGCGGCACCGATGTGTATGCGGAGAACAAACTCTTTGCAACTTTGGATACAACCACCCGTCAGCTTATTCTTGATGACAATAAGACCGTGCTTTTAACCGATACGGTCGGGTTTATAAGGAGACTTCCCCATAATCTGCTGGATGCGTTCAAATCCACATTGGAAGAAGCGGTGCATTCGGATGCATTAATCATTGTTGCAGATGCATCGGACCCCCATGTGGAGGACCACGTGCGAATAGTTGACTCAATACTTGATGAGCTTGGAGCGGGACAGAAACCGGCTGTAATTGCTCTCAACAAGATTGACAAGGTGACCGGCGAAATTCCCAGGCTTTCTGACAGCCGCAAAGTGCTTGAAATATCAGCCAAAACAGGGGAGGGGCTTGATAAGCTGAAAGAATCCCTGAAGGAAATGCTCTTTAAATCCTTGCTGCAAGTGACTTTAAGAATCCCCTTTTCTGAAGGATGGGTTCTTCCATGGCTTTATCAGAACGGAAAAGTGCTCTCAGTCAGCTATGATGAAGATTCATCGGTTGTGGCGGTTGAAATTGAAGGGGAACTTGTGCACCGGGTAAGTGAATTTATCCACAGTAAATAACTTTGTCATAAATGGCAGCCATAAGCATGAAATGACAGGAAAAGGCATATTGACATGACTAAATAGCTGTTGTAGAATAGGTTATGCTGATTTAACAAGCTCGAGTGGTGGAATTGGCAGACACAACGGACTTAAAATCCGTCGGACTAACCATCCGTGCCGGTTCGAGTCCGGCCTCGAGCACCAAACCTCGATGGTTTTGTACCGTCGGGGTTTTTTATTTTTTGCCTTTTATCCTTCCAAGTATTGAAAAGAAGTTTTAGGCGATATATAATATAATACGCTACATATAGTAGTCTTTTTTGTCGATCTATACAATATATGTGATTTTTTTATCAATTAATGTACGGAGGAAAAAACCATGTCATTGAGCCAAAATGCTGTCAAAGTCCTTGAAAAAAGATACCTTGTAAGAGATAAAAACGGGAAAGTACTTGAAACTCCCGAGGGAATGTTCAGACGTGTTGCAAAAACCGTGGCTTCGGCCGACAAAGGTTATGTTTCGGAAAAGCAGCTTAGCCAAATTGAAAAGAGTTTCTATGATATGATGGCCAACCTTGAGTTTCTGCCCAACTCCCCGACACTCATGAATGCAGGAAGGCCTCTTGGCCAGCTGTCAGCATGTTTTGTACTTCCTGTTGAAGACAGCATGGAAGGCATTTTTGACAGTGTTAAGAATGCCGCATTAATACATAAAAGCGGAGGGGGGACCGGCTTTTCCTTCAGCAGGCTTCGTCCCAACGGCTCCTCTGTCAACTCCACAGGCGGTGTTGCAAGCGGCCCCGTAAGTTTTATGAAAGTATTCAATTCTGCCACTGAAGCCGTAAAACAAGGCGGAACACGCCGTGGGGCCAATATGGGAATCCTCAGGGTGGATCATCCGGATATCCTTGAGTTTATTACCTGCAAGCAGGATAATTCAGATTTGACGAACTTCAATATAAGTGTTGCCATTACCGAGGAATTCATGAAGGCTGTTGAGGAAGGGAAAGATTATGACCTTATAGACCCGAGAACAAAGAAAAAGACAGGAAAACTCAACGCCAGAGAAGTATACGATAAAATGGTCAACATGGCCTGGAAGAACGGTGAGCCGGGAATTATCTTCATTGACCGCATAAACCGTGACAATGTCACTCCCGCCCTGGGCGAAATAGAAAGCACAAATCCCTGCGGTGAACAGCCCCTGCTTCCATACGAAGCATGTAACCTTGGCTCAATTAATTTGAGCGCTATGGTGAAAGAAGGCAAAAACGGGGTTGAGATAGATTATGACAAACTCCGCGACACAGTACATAAAGCTGTCCATTTCCTGGACAATGTCATAGACGTCAACAATTATCCTTTGCCGCAAATAGATGAAATGACCCGCGGCACAAGGAAAATCGGCCTGGGTGTTATGGGCTGGGCTGATCTGTTGCTCATGCTCAGGATTCCATATAACTCCGAGGAAGCGGAAAAATTAGCTGAAAAAGTCATGGGCTTCATTAATGAAGAATCCAAGAAGAAGAGCGAAGAGATTGCGAAAGTCAAAGGCAATTTCCCATACTATGACAAGAGCATATTCGCCAATTCAGGCAGAATGATGAGAAATGCCACCACCACTACCATTGCGCCTACCGGAACATTGAGCATTATCGCCGGTGTTTCAAGCGGAATCGAACCTCTGTTTGCGATTTCATTCATCAAAAACGTCATGGACGGTGCAGAGCTGGTTGAGGTTAATCCCCATTTTGAAAAAGCTGCAAAGGACGGGGGATTCTATACAGAAGAGCTCATGAAAGTCATCGCAAAGAACGGTTCTCTCCACGACATTGACGGAATCCCTGAGGAGATTCGCCAGGTTTTCGTAACAGCTCACGATATATCCCCTGAATGGCATGTAAGAATGCAGGCAGCATTCCAGCGCCATACCGACAATGCGGTTTCAAAGACCGTCAACCTCAGAAATGAGGCTACTTTGGAAGATGTAAACCAGGTATTCCAGTTTGCATACAGGACCGGATGCAAAGGTGTAACCATATACAGGGACGGAAGCCGAGAGATGCAGGTTCTCAATATCGGAAGCGTAAAAGGAAAAGAAAATGCCGAAAGCGCTAATACCGAATCTGGAAGCGAGTCCTGTTGCACCAGTGAATTCAAGGCCGGTCACATTTTGCCCAGACCCAGACCGGAAGTGACAACCGGATTTACTGAAAAAGTGAAAATCGGCTGTGGAAACTTGTATGTCACAGTAAATTACGATGAAAATGGTATTTGCGAGGTATTTACCAACACAGGCAGAGCCGGTGGATGTCCTTCCCAGTCCGAGGCAACGGCAAGACTGGTATCAATTGCCCTGAGAGCGGGCGTTGATGAGAATGCCATTGTTGAGCAGCTCAAGGGAATAAGATGTCCTTCGACCATAAGGCAAAAAGGCCTGAGTGTACTGTCCTGTCCCGATGCCATAGGCCGTATGATAGAGAAGGTCATGAACCACCGAAACGGGAACGGGAATGTATATAAAGCTGCTCCCCCCGTTGCTGCAACCGTCAGAGTTCCAAGGCCGTACGCAAAGGTTAATGACGATAGTATTGAGGAAGTAGCAGCGGCATCCGAGCTATTACCCGAAGACGGAAGCTGCCCCGAATGCGGAAGTAAAGTTGAGCACGAAGGCGGATGCGTGGTTTGCCGTAACTGCGGATATTCCAAGTGCGGCTGAGAAATCTATGTACAAGCATTAACACAACTCGTCCCAATATCATAATATGTACCGTACAGATTATTGGGAGGTTGTTTAAGTGCACGATTATTCAGATCTTTCCATGATTCCGGACAGGTATGACGATTACAGCCATCTTCTGATGATGCCGGAAGATCAGCTGGAGAGAATGTTTCCAAGGGTATATTATATTGTTAATCCAATAGTCATAAGACAATGTGATTATATGGATGATACTTACGGTCCGGACTATATTCCGACGAGAGAAGAGCTTGAGCGTATGATTGACAGTATCTACTCCCAGGCTGAGAGCCGTGTAATGGCTGAAATGCCCGCCAAGGAAAAACACGGTAATCCTGACGGAAATCCGGACGGCAACCCTTTCCTGAGGGGGCTTGTAGGAACGCTTTTAGTCAGGGAACTTTTAGGCCGCAGAAGAGGAAGGCGCTTCAGGAGATTTCCGAGACAACCCGGATTTTTCCCTGGATTTCCGCCCTTTTTCCCCATAGGTCCTGGTTTTTTCCCTTGGTTTTAATGTAAAACCGGCTCAGGATATGGCAATCATTCTGCAAGGACCTTCCTAAATACATCGTCAAGGCTTTTTTCAGCCGTTTTGACGGACAGGAGAGGCTCAAACAGATCGCCCACTTTTTTCAGTCGGTCCATAGCGTTGTTTAATGTAAAATCTTCTGGCTTGATGCCCCTTTTAACTTCATTCCAGGTCACAGGCATTGATACTGTGGCTTTTTCTTTTGCCCGCGGGGAATAAACCATGGTTATGGTTTTTCCCTGCCACATTTGAAGGTAATCAAAATAGAGCCTGGTCCCTCTTTTGTTAACCATGCGCTCAATTGTAATCTTATTGGGATATTTCCGGGCAAAATAGCTTCCGAAAAACTCGTTGACTTTTCTTGCGTCATTATAGTGGTATTTGCCGCCGGTGGGAATATATATCTGCATTCCCGAAGCTCCGGAAGTCTTTATATAACTGGTGATGGCAAGGGAATCCAGAATTTCCTTTACCAGAAGGGATACTTCAATTACATCGTCGAAGGTCTGCCCTTCTGAAGGGTCCAGGTCAAATACAAGGCAGGTGGGGTACTCGTCCCTGTCGCTGGTATTAAAGGATGTGTGGAATTCCAGTGCTGCCATGTTGACAAACCAGGCAAGGGTGGAAACAGAGTCCAGTAAAGCGTATTCAGTATCATTCCATACGGCCCTCGAAATCCACTTGGGTGCATATTCAGGAAGGTTTTTAGAAAAAAACGATTCTCCGTGAATGCCATCAGGGTAGCGTATTGTTGTCAGCAAGCGGTTTTTTGCGTGAGGAATGATATAAGGCGCAAGCTCGATCATCCTGGCAAGATAATCAATTTTCCGGATGCCGGCCTCAGGCCAGAGGAGTTTTTCCGGATTGGAGAGTTTAATCTTTTTACCTTCAATATTTATAACTTCAGTTTTGGACATCAATTTCACAACCTTATTCAATGAACTCGGCTCCAGTGGCTTCATGGGGGCTTAGGTCAGTAAAACCAAGAATTTTGGGGTGCCGTAGATTTCCGTCAGAGGTCCATTCCAAAAAATTTACCCATGCTGTCAGAACCGGTTTGAGCCAAACTGCATCTTTAAGTTCTTTTGGCATCCGGGAAGGAATATCTTCCGCGTTTCCGCTGAAATTATCAAAGGGGTTTCCCCTGGCTTTGCCCTTTCCGGAAGCGGATGCCTTTGCTTCCCTGCGAAGTTCCTGGGCCTTATCCAGACTTGCCTGAAGCGCTGCCATAAGGTCTATGACATTACGCTGCGGGGCTTCAGGCGCAGACACGATTTCCTCGCCTTCCACCTTCCTGTGAATCATCTCCAGAAGTGCTTCGCGGTAGGTATCAACATATTTTTCCGGCTGGAACTCGGAAGTCAGGTTTTCAATGAGCTGCTTTGCCATCTCAAGTTCCCTCTGGTCAGTGGCGGAGTCTTCAGGAATACCGGGTATCTGGGAAACAGGGCGTACCTCGTCGGGAAAGAATATGGTCTCTAAAACCAACACATTATCCAATACCCTGAGCGCCGCAAGGGATTGCTTGTCCCTTATGGTAATTCGGGCTATGGCAATTCGCCCTGTGTCCTTCATTGCAGCTCTCAGAAGATTGTATGCTTTGGAATCGCCGGTTTCCTGGGGTGAAAGATAATAGGATTTTTCAAAGTAAATGGGGTCTATTTCGCTTAACCGGACAAAATCCAGAATTTCTATTGTTTTTGCCGAGCGGGGTTTTACTGCTTCTATATCCTCATCTTTTATAATCACAAACTGTCCGGGTTCGTACTCGTATCCTCTTACAATGTCTTCAGGAGTAATTTTTTCATTACAGGAGGGGCATACCCTTTCATTTTTAATGGGGGATTTGCATTTTTTATGAAGAAACCTGAAATGAACATCCCTGTCCTCGGTTGCCGCAAACATTTTTATTGGTATATTGACAAGGCCGAAGCTGATGGAACCTTTCCACATGGTATGCATTTTACAGTCCTCGCT
>ERZ773359.3220-NODE-3220-length-19075-cov-11.505205_pt1 | contig 19075 bp, 17 predicted proteins | sample MGYA00374955_ERZ773359 | MGnify/ENA primary metagenome ERZ773359 (study PRJEB29098, sample SAMN04486028) | biogas fermenter metagenome | study: EMG produced TPA metagenomics assembly of the Biogas fermentation microbial communities from Germany - Plant 4 DNA1... | reverse complement strand
TTGATGCTCAAGTACCCGCAGATTGCTTTGAAAGTGGTGGAAGAATTGAGCAGCCGCCTGGAGACTGCAGAAGGCATGATTGAGAGCCTCGCTCTGCACAGCGTCGAACAGCGTATCGCGCAGGCACTGCTGCAGTATGGCGTGGACCAGTTTGAACTGAAGTTGAGCAAGCGAGATCTAGCTGCTGCTCTAGGCATGACTCAAGAAACCTTAAGCCGGAAACTGTCAGCGTGGCAGGCGGAGGGGATAATCAAGCAAACGGGCCAGCGGCAGATAGAAATCCTCGATCGCTCGCGCCTAGAGGAACTCGCGGAATGAGGGAACATTTGGTGACACCGATGCAGGAATCTGGTATGCTGTAAGAGAAGATTGGTAATGGAAACCATTATTATGGAGGTGTCACAATGGCGGTTAAACTTGCTGTAATCTACTACAGCTCCTATGGTACTAACTACCAGTTGGCGAAGAAGGCAGCTGAGACAGCAGAGAAGCTGGGTGCTGAGGTACGGCTTCTGAAGGTAAGAGAAACAGCACCTTTAGAAGTTGTCGAATCGGTACCGGGTTGGAAAGCACATCGCGACGCTACAGCTCACATTCCAGAAGCTGGGCCAGATGATGTTGCATGGGCAGATGCTATCATTTTCAGCACACCGACCCGCTTTGGGGTAGCTGCTTCTCAGATGCGGGCATTCATCGACACGCTTGGTGGGATTTGGGCCAAGGGACAAACCGTTAACAAGGTTGTGAGCGCCATGACTTCTGCTCAGAACCCCCATGGTGGCCAAGAGGAGACCATTCTCTCCCTGTACACTACAATGTATCATTGGGGAGCGATAGTGGTCACTCCCGGTTACACTGATCCCGCTGTTTCCGCTGCTGGGGGCAATCCCTATGGCACCTCAGTGACCGTCGGGCAGGATGGCAAGATGATTGAAGATGTCATGCCTGCCGTCGAACACCAGACCAAGCGGGTCCTTCAGATCGCTGAATGGATCGTTGCCGGAAAGAATAAGTAATAGATCACATCAGGATATACAGCAAAATGAGAGGCTGTCCTGCGAACGCGGGGCAGCTTTTTCCTTTTCCTGGGACAGCAATGTGGTATATAATCAAGGGAGGGGGTGGCCTTATGTCGATTAAGACAGAAGAACTGTTTGATTTGACCAACTGTCCTGTACCCTGGGCTTTTGAAGGCAAGAGTTACCCTTGGGAAGTCATCCCAGAGATCGCCCAGCTGATTCAGGAGTTGGTGAGGGAGCTGGGAGATGGTTTTCGTCAAATTGATGAAGGTGTGTGGGTCGGGGAAGGTACCACTATCGCACCAACTGCGGTGATCCAGGGCCCAGCTGTGATCGGGCGAAACTGCGAAATCCGTCCTGGCGCTTATATTCGCGGGAATGTAGTGGTCGGCGATAACGTGGTGATCGGCAATTCTACAGAACTAAAGAATGCTATCTTGTTCAATGGCGTTCAAGTGCCTCATTTCAATTATGTAGGCGATTCTATCTTAGGGGCCTACGCACACTTTGGGGCAGGTGTTATCTGCTCTAACTTCAAATCGACGCACGAACCTGTGAAGGTGCGTACTGACACGGAGGTTATTGAAACGGGGCTGCGTAAGTTCGGTGCTTTGGTGGGTGACCGGGCCGAAGTGGGTTGTAATGCTGTACTCAATCCAGGAACCATAGTCGGCCGAGAAAGCATTGTCTATCCTCTCTCATCGGTGCGTGGGGTAGTGCCAGCCCGGATGATATTCAAAGGACAAGAGAAGCTTGTTCCAAGACTCTGAGGATTGATGCGAGCGGTATAGCTAGAAAAAAGCCGGGGTTTCCCGGCTTTTTATGTACTCAGATGTTCCTGACGAGCTAGGCAGGCATGACTTTTCCTGGTTGATCGCCCCACTCTTCCCAAATCGCTGCGAACTTCTCGCTGACTTCTAAGAACGCATCGACGACCTCAGGATCGAAATGCGAACCCTTGTCTACAGTAATCAGCCTGACTGCTTCTTGATGGTCAAATGGAGACTTGTAGGGACGGCGGCTGCGCAGTGAATCATAGACGTCACAAACGGCAGCGATGCGTGCACTTAAAGGTATTTCTTCGCCTTTCAGCCCACGGGGGTAACCAGACCCATCCCACCGTTCATGGTGGCAGGCGATGATCTCCCGAGCTGTGTTAAGATAGCCCTGAATTGATGAGGACGCGGCCTGAGCATGTCTGCAGATAGAATCAAGGATCTGCTCACCGTAGATAGGATGCATCTTGATGAGCTCCCAGTCCTTTTGATCGAGCCGCCCAGGTTTCATTAGTACAGCATCTGGAACGGCTACTTTCCCGATATCATGCATGGAAATGGTATCAACAATGTTCTTATGCAGACGGGGTTCCACTCTGAGTTGGGTACAGAGGACATCGGCATAAAAGCCTAATCGGCGGGAATGATTACCGGTAAACTCTTGATCCCGCATCTCCGCAAGATCAACCAGGGCTCCGACTGCAGCATGCTGTACCCGCGTGAGCTCAACCGTCTCGCGATGCAGCTTTTCTGCACGTTTGCGCAGAAACTCGATAACGCTCGATGCCCAGAGAGAAACCACTAGGAACATCACCAGGCGAACGACCCAAGCAGAGGTCAGCTGAGGTACCATGTTGACTGTATCGCGAGGGATCAGCCAGCCTGATAATACCAGCCCACTGGCGAGGGCGACAAAAGCCGAGACGTACCAGTTACCCATCAATGCTGAAAAGACAATTGGAAGGTAGAACAGATGTGTGTAGGCGTTGTGTGTTCCACCAGTTAACCAAACTACGAAGTAGAGAAAGGGCAGCGCAGCTATACAAGCGACAAATGTCCAGAAGGGCTTGGGCCTAACATCCATGGCTGTCCTCCCGTCAAAATAATATCGGAGTTGCTACGTTATTTCGTGAACTCGTGCGACAAGTCCTGCAGAAAGTTGCAGAATTGTTCTAAATTACTTGATTCCTGGAAAAACACCTGCGCTAGTTGGGGGCTGCCTCCTCCGCGCCCTCCCAAAGGAACAGCGTGTTGTTTAACCAAATTCCCGCAGTGTGGCTCAGTCCCAAGGCTCTGGGCCAAGATAAGTCTATTTCCTGCCTGAATTGCGGCGAAGAATCTGCCCTGTGCAGTTATATGCCGGGCTAAAGCCTGAGCTTCTTCCATCGATCCGCTTTGAACGTTATGGAAAATCACAGTATCTTCTGTCTGCGAAACAAGCTCTCTTGCTTGGTATTCCCATAATCTATTCTGAACATCTTTCAGCTTATCCTCGAGCTCGCGTCGTGCTGCTGATTCTCCTTTTACACGCTCGATAATCTCGGAGGAACCTACAGATAACTCATTTCCTAAGTCCTGCACAATGCTGTGCTTTTCTTGGTAGTCAGCAAGAGCCGCCCAACCGCAGAGAAAGTAGACTCGAGTCATCCCTTTGTACTTCTCTGTCTTGATAATCTTGAGCACCCCGATCTGTCCTGTGCTTCTAAGATGAGTTCCGCCACACGGGGAGTAATCGAAGTTATCGATTTCTACAATCCGAATATCTTCATCGACAGTTGGTAACTTGCGTAACCGAAGCTGAGCAGCTTCTTCTAGCGTAACCAGATAGTCCTTGATCGTTAGGTCTCGATAAATGAGCTGATTTACAGCACGCTCCACCTGTATGGTTGTATCTGGGTCTAATTCGGGCGTCGTAATGTCAATCGTGGTGTAGTTTTCTCCAAGGTGGAATCCGCGGGTTTCCCAGCCGTATTCATTAGAGAAGTATGCTGAAAGCAGATGCTGGCCGGTGTGATGCTGCATATGGAAAAAACGCCTAGTCCAGTCGAGCTGCAGTTCGACGGAGTCCTCCTCCAGCGGTTGATCGATGACATGAACTACCTGCCCACCATCTTCGGAAACATCGAGTACTGGGATTCCGGCTATCGTGCCCAGGTCATGTGGCTGACCGCCGCCGGTGGGGTAGAAAATAGTGTCTTCTAAAACCACGTGATACTTCCCGTCACGGGGCCAGGTTTTTGTCACTTTGGTGTGAAGTTCGGTGCAGAATGGATCGGTGTAGTACTTACGGTTCAACAGCGTGCCTCCTTAAGAAAAGAGATAATAACGGGCAGAATGCTAGGCAGGAGTTCGAAAAAACATCTGGAAAGGTTAAATTAATTGATAAAATTAGACATTCATATATAAAATCCTTTTCGATACCGGCGTTTCAGGCGAGAAAGGATGACACTATGGAACTGCGCCGCAGAGCCCAACGGATGATTGCCGAGTTTTGGGGAGACGCATATAGCTTTGGCCTTGATGTGTTGACTTCGCTAGAAGATAAGGTACAAGCCTTAGGAAAGAATCCCCTGATTGTGGGCAATGTACGCTATATCGGGAATAAGCTTCAACGATATCATATTGTCCCCGGAACGTTACCCAACACACCGATTAGTGATGTTGCCCGGCTGCGGAATGCCATCTTAACTTCAGAACCCGACTGCGTGGTTGCAGTAGGAGGAGGAAGTACCATCGATGGGGTAAAGGCGGCCACTGCTTGGGCGGTCCTCGGTGGTGAGCTCGAGCAGTATTTTGGAACCGGCCACATCACACAAACCCTGGAGAAGACGGGGCGAGAACTGCTGCCCATCATGGCGGTGCAGACTGTGGCTGGTTCGGGAGCTCATCTCACCAAGTATTCTAACGTTACTTTGACCAACGGGCAGAAGAAGCTGATCGTCGACGAGGCACTCGTTCCAAAAGTATCCTTGTTTGATTATTCGGTTACCGCTACTGTACCGGTAGAAACCAGCTTAGATGGTGCCTTAGATGCAATGAGCCACTTGCTTGAAGTCTTCTTTGGTGCCGGTGAAGGCTATGTACATCTTGCCAAGCTGGTAGATGTGGGACTTCCCCTTATCCTGCGTTCAGCTCCCCGCCTTCTCTTGGAGCGGGCGAATCTCGAGGTACGAGAGGAGCTGGGTCTAGCATCGGATCTGGGTGCCATGGCTATCATGCTGGGAGGGACAAACGGCCCCCATCTGACAAGCTTCTCGTTGGTGAGCTTGGCGAGCCATGGTAGAGCTTGTGCAATTCTTGCTCCGTATTATACAGCCTTTTTTGCTCCGGCAATCACACCGCAGCTGCAGGTAGTCGCCGGGATCCTGGCTGACTTTGGCTATCTCAGCCCTCGGGCCGTAGAGCTAGAAGGACGAGAGCTGGGCCTGGCTGTGGCAGGCGCAATGCTGGAGTTCTTGGAGAGACTTGGGTATCCTACTAGTCTTGGAGAACTGCCAGGATTTACTGAATCCTACATCGAGCGAGCTCTCCGAGCAGCCGCCGATCCGCAGCTCTCCATGAAGCTTAAGAATATGCCCATTCCATTTGGAAACGACGATCTTGAAAAATACATGAGGCCGCTGTTAGAGGCCGCAGCTGCTGGTGACTTGAGCCTGGTTCCATAATTTCAGCGTGTTTAATCTACTGCTCCTCGGGGCAACCTCCTACTAGGAGGTGCAGTTTATGGAACGGTTCTATAAAGGTTTGACTGCTGGAGCCCTGGCTGGGATCCCGATGAACGCCTGGAGTTTAACCTCTTTTGCACTTGGATTGACCGGGAGACGCTATCTAGATTGGATGGGAGTCATGCTCTACGGTCGTCCGCCTGAGTCTGCTCTAGAGCAGGCGTATGCCTTGCTGGTACACTTCGGATGGCTGGCTTTTTTGGGGCCCTGTTTGCTTATCTCTGGCCTCGGCTATTTGAGAAATTAGATATCTTCAAAGGAATGTTCTACGCACTGGTAATTGCCGTTCTCACATATGCCGTTCCTATTTTGCTGCAGATGCCGTATTTGAACCAGGCCGATTTATCTACAGTTGTGAGCAACCACTTGGGAGCTCTTATGTGGGGTGGTGTATTGACCTATATATTGATTCGGCTTGATAAAGAAGTTCATTAGCCTCCTGGAAGATTATCTCTGGCTTTTCTGATTATTTGCTACGCGTTGTGCGCCGATTAGGGCGCATTTTCTTTTGTCAACTGACTAATCAGAACAGTGTAAAGCCGAAGGGTGGAGTGGGGCACGAATTTTGACACATTTATACAAGCAGCAGCAGAATAAGATGTCGCGAGCTTCAAATTAGGAGGGGTAGAAATGGCCTTAGGATTAGCCTGCATTGCATCTCTGCTTGCATTTGGGCTCGCTGGTTGGCTGAACTCCTGGGTGCAAAAACAACCATCGGACAACCAGGAAGTCAATCGTATTGGCTCCCTCATTCAGCAGGGTGCAAGAACTTTTCTGCGTCGAGAGTACAGCATATTGGGATGGTTCGCTCTTGGTGCGACGATATTGATTATCCTCTTTCTTCCTCGTCCTTTTTGGCTGGGTGGTATTGGGGCCAATCTTCAACTCGCGGCAGCTTATGTTACTGGTGCAGTTTTCTCTGGACTTGCTGGCTATATAGGCATGACCGTAGCCACCAACTCCAACACTCGGACCGCTCAAGCTGCGGCACAAGGAATGGGCTCCGCCTTTCTTACTGGTTTCCGCGGTGGTGCGGTAATGGGCATGGCGGTAGTGGGAGCTAGCTTACTTGGCGTTACTGCGGTAATCTTCTTCTTCCGCGATCCCAGCATCACGTTAGGCTTCAGCCTAGGTGCTTCTTCTTTGGCGCTGTTTGCTAAAGCAGGGGGCGGCATTTTTACAAAGACAGCAGATATTGCTGCTGACCTGGTGGGTAAGGTTGAATTGGGTATTCCTGAAGACGACCCTCGCAACCCTGCAGTTATCGCGGACAACGTGGGTGATAACGTGGGTGACGTAGCTGGTATGGGTGCAGACCTATTTGACTCCCATGTGGCATCGTTATCGGCAGCGCTTGTACTGGCTGCTGCTCTCGACGGCGGCCTCGGTAAAAACGTTGACATGGTCTTCGTCTATGGTGCGGTAGGCTTGATTTCTTCGATTATCGGAGTCATCGCTGCTCGCCTCAACCAAGGAGGCAGCCCGACCAGTGCACTCAACAGCTCTACTTATACGACAACTGGCCTTTACGTCGTGTTGAGTGCAATCGCTACGGCCTTCTTTGGTTTTAACTGGCTCTATTGGAGTGCGGCCATGGTGGGCTTGATCGTAGGTACCATTATCGGGATTACCTCCGATTACTTCACCAATGACGCAAAGAGCCCTGTACAACAAGCAGCACGTCTTTCTGGTCAAGGGCCAGCATTTACCATTATCTCTGGTATCAGCTATGGCTTAGCCAGTGTGTTCCCAGCCCTGGTTGGGATCGGTGTTGCCGCTCTCTTGTCCTTTGTGATAACCAATGGCATCGTTCCGGGTACCATCACCGATGCTCTCTTTGGTATCTCCATGGCCGCTGTAGGTATGTTGTCGATTGTTGGTATGGTAATCTCCAACGACGCTTACGGCCCCATTGTGGATAACGCTCGCGGTCTTGTAGAAATGGCCAACCTCGGTGACAAGGCTCTCGAAGTCACCGATGAACTGGATAGCGCTGGTAATACGGTTAAGGCTATTACTAAAGGCTTTGCCATAGGCGCCGCCGGCCTAACGGTAATTGCTCTCTTGGGTGCTTTCCTAGAGGAAGCGAATGCGGTATTAGCTGAACATGCTCTGCCTCTAGTTGAAGGCTTTGACGTGATGAACCCGGCAGTATTCTTCGGCCTCTTGGTTGGTGCAGCTGTTCCGGCAGTATTCTCAGCTATGTTGATGCTGGGGGTAAACCGGAACGCAGACCGGCTCGTTGACGAAGTGCACCGGCAGTTCAGAGAGATCAAAGGCCTTCGCGAAGGCAAGGCTGAGCCACAGTACGATCGCTGCATTACCATCGCCACCGAAGGTGCTCTGAAGGAACTGATTCCAGCAGGGTTGATGGCGATTATCGTAACCTTTGTCGTTGGGTTTATCGGCGGAATCCCAGCTGTAGGCGGCTTCTTGGCAGGTAACATCATTTCCGGGCTCCTGTTAGCGCTCTTCATGAGCAACGCAGGCGGTATGTGGGACAATGCCAAGAAGCTCGTCGAAGCCGGAAACTTCGGCGGTAAAGGCTCTGATGCTCATAAGGCTGCGGTTATCGGTGATACAGTGGGTGATCCCTGCAAAGATACTGCAGGCCCATCCATCAACACGCAGATTACCGTCGTTTCCCTTGTAGCATCGTTAGCAGTAGGCCTATTTGCCCTGTTCTCGCTGTTCTAAGGTAACGCTTGCGAGTCACAAAAAAGAGGGGTATCCCGGGATTGGGATACCCCTTTCTACTTAAGCTGCTCTTTCGCTAGAAGCTCTCTTCTAGTTCAGCAATTAAGGAACCAACATAGGCCACTGCTTGTCTAATCGGTTCGGGGCTTGACATATCTACCCCTGCCAGCGCAGCAAGCTCCAAGGGCTTCAGCGTTCCACCTGCACGCAGGACGGCCAGCCAGCGGTCTACGGCAGCCTGTCCCTCGGTATAGATCTGCTGAGCACAGACAGTGGAAATGGTCAGGCCTGCCGAGTAGGTGAAGGGATACAAGCCCATGTAATAGTGGGGCTGGCGCATCCACGTAAGGGTTGCTTCTTCATCGATGACAACTTCATCGCCCCAAAACTCCTTGAGAACACTGCCTTTGATGTCACAGAGCAGGTTGGCTGTGATGGGCTGCCCCTGCTCTGCCAAGCGATAGACCCTGCGCTGGAACTCAGCTTCCAGCATATGGGTAACGTAGTTGTGGTAATAGGTCTCCAGGCTTTGGAGAATCACCCAGCGGCGCATCCGCTTGTCTTGAGCTTGCTCCATCAGATGGTGAGCTAAGAGCCTTTCATGCATGGTGGACGGTGCTTCGATGAAATACCGGGAGGGGCGAGAGTTGACATACGTTTGATGCTTGTGGGCCAGCGCAAAATGCCCGGCGTGACCCAGCTCGTGGGCTAGAGTAAAGGCGCTGCGCATATCATCAGCCCAAGTAACTAGGATATAAGGATGGACTCCATAAGGGCTGGAGCAAAATGCCCCGGTAGATTTACCGATGTTGTCGGCCCGGTCCACCCAGCGATCTGTGAGCGCCTTTTCCATAATGGCAGCGTATTCATCTCCTAGAATCTGCAGAGATTCGAGGATGACTTTTCCTGCTTCTTCATAGGTTGTAGCAGGCTGGAAGTCTGGGTCTAAAGGTACCTTTAGGTCGCAAAAACGCATTTCGTCCAGGTTGAGAACGCGCTTTTTCAAACTAGCAAGGCGGCGCATGTGTGGGGCCAGCTCTGATTGAATGATATCATGCAGGTTGTGATACATCTCCAGGGTAACATGTTCTGGCTGGAGCAGCATTTCTGTGACCGAGTTATAACCCCTCAAGCGCGCTAGAGTGACTTGACGCTTTACTTCGGTCCCGTAAACCGCGGCATATGTATTCTTGTACTGCTTCAATGTATTTGTAAAGGACGCGAAGGCATTGCGCCGCAGCACCGTATCGGGTGCGGTTTCGTATTTTTCCTCATAGAGAGCAAAGGAGTTAGGAAGTACATTCCCCTGGCTATCCGCAACTGGTTCAAATTGCATATCGGCAGCCTTTGATCTTTGGTATATCATATAAGGTGCGTTTAGTACCTCGCTGAGCGCTGCCAGAGTCTCTTCTGTTTCTGGATTCAGCCGATAAGGCCTGGTTTCCAAGAGATCTTCAATAGATCGGCGGAAAACCTCGAAGCCCGGGTTAGCATCGAAGTATTCTGCCAAGCGTTCTGGCGGCAGGGCTAGAAGTTCAGACTCGATAAACGAAACAGCTGCCTGGACTTTAGCTAATAAAGCTGCTGCTTTCTGCGCCCATTCTTGATGTACTGGATTGGTGCCATCAGCCTGCAGGTGAAGGTAGGCATATGTATACGCCCTAGTTAGGCGGATGGCCAGCTTTTCATGGGTATTTAGACAGTCTAGGAGGACCTGTGCGCCGTCTCCTAACATTCCCTTGAAGTGGGTAACGGTTACGATATCCCGATCTATTGCTTCTAGTTCTTTTTCCCATTCCTCTGGACTGGCAAACAGATCTTCCAGCCGCCAAGTTTGATCTACAGGAACCTGTGCACGGGTAAGGCGTTGAGGACTTACAGCCGACATAGAGACCCACCTTTCTTGGAAAAATTTCCATAATTCTATAGGTTATTTCTCTCTTGTAGGTGTACATCCTCTTTTGAATACTTGTTTTCCCTGCCTGAGAAGATATCAATCTCACCTTGGGAACGGCAGGAGTTTGGCAAGGTACGACGAAAAATAATGGTGAGCACAATACTATGTAGGAGGTCACGGAATGGCTAGAAAACTGAGTATTTTAGTGGTCGTCGCATTAGTCTTTGGACTCCTCAGCGGAGCAGCTTTTGCTGAGCAGGTTCGCGTGGGTCTGGTTCTTTCTGAAGGTGGTCTGGGAGACCAGTCCTTTAACGATGCTGCGTTTAGAGGGCTGCTTCGGGCTGAGCAGGAACTTGGCATCTACAAGAGCTATGTAGAACCCTTTGACATTTCCGAAATGGAAGATCATCAGCGCTTCTTTGCCGATGCAGGCATGGACCTGGTAATCGCCATCGGTTTCACTCATGAGAGTGCTATGTATGCTGTTGCTGAAGACTATCCTGATGTAAAGTTCGCCATCGTTGACACAGTCGTAGACATGCCCAACGTTGCGTCCCTCGTATTCGAAGAGCATGAAGGTTCCTTCTTGGTGGGCGTTGTTGCCGGCCTGATGACCGAATCTGACGTTGTTGGTTTCGTAGGCGGCATGGAAGTTCCCCTCATCCGGAAGTTCCAAGTTGGCTTTGAAGAAGGCGTAAAGTACGTCAATCCTAACGCCCAAGTCCTCGTAGGTTATGTCGGTGACTTCAACGACCCAGGCCGCGGTAAGGAAATGGCTATCAGCCAGTCCGAACGTGGTGCTGACATCATCTACCATGCTGCTGGCGGCACCGGCCTTGGTGTAATTGAAGCCGCTTCGGAGCGGGGCTTTTACGCTATCGGTGTTGACTCTGATCAAGACCACCTGGCTCCTGGTACAGTCTTGACCAGTATGGTAAAGGCCGTTGATCTGGCTGTATACGAAGTCATCAAGTCTGTTGTAGATGGCACTTACACAGCTGGCGTCCGCAGCTTCGGTATTGCTGACGGTGGTGTTGGTACCAGCGAGTTCCGCTTCACCAAGGATGTTATTCCTCAATCCGTCCTTGATGCAGTAGCAGATGCTAAGGCCAAGATCATTGCCGGCGAAATCGTTGTGACCGATCCAACCAAATAAGTAACGAATTAAAGCAAAATGGTGAGTAGAAAGGGAGCAGTCTCTGCTCCCTTTTTTCCCATGAAGGAGGCTTACCCATGGCAATCGTCCTTGAAATGAAGGGCATTACCAAACAGTTCCCTGGGGTGTTAGCCAACGACAATATATCCTTAGATGTACGAGAAGGGGAAATTCACGCGCTGGTCGGCGAAAATGGTTCGGGCAAGTCTACTCTGATGAGTATTCTGTATGGTTTGTACCAGGCAGATAAGGGTGAGATTTATGTCCGGGGCAAGAAAGTCGATATCTCTGAACCGCGGGTTGCCATTAACCTCAAGATCGGAATGGTTTTCCAGCATTTTATGTTAGTGGAACCGCTTACAGTAGCAGAGAACATCGTGCTTGGTTCGGAACTCAAGCGGGGGCCCTTTCTCGATTATGATCAGGCAGTCAAAGAAGTGGAGCGGTTGTCTGCAAGCTACGGTCTAAAGATCGACCCCCACGCCAAGATTGAGGATTTGTCGGTTGGCCTGCACCAGAGGGTAGAGATTCTAAAAGCCCTCTACCGGGGTGCAGAGATTCTAATCTTAGACGAACCAACGGCTGTTCTAACTCCGCAGGAAGTAGATGACCTGATGGAGGTCATGCGCAGTCTGCGGGAAAACGGAGCTAGTATCATCTTTATTACCCACAAAATTAGAGAAGTATTGGCGATTTCTGACCGAGTCACTGTCTTAAGACGTGGTAAGAAAATCGGTACGAAAGATACCGCCGACACGAACGCACAAGACCTGGCCGAAATGATGGTTGGCCGGGAAGTTTTGCTGCGCGTTGAAAAGACACCTGCACAGCCCAAAGAAGAAGTCCTGCAGGTAAAAGACTTAGTAGTAAAAGACTCCAGAGGAAGCATCCGTGTCAACGGTGCAAGCCTGTCTGTCCGGCGGGGCGAGATTCTAGGAATTGCTGGCGTAGAAGGCAATGGCCAAACTGAACTTGTCGAAGCAATTGCAGGCCTTATGAGGCCTCAGTCTGGCCAGATTGTGTTATCGGGTAAGGACATCACCAACTGGTCTCCGCTGCGGATCAAAAAGGCTGGTCTAGGTTATGTGCCTGAAGACCGCCACAAGCGTGGTTTGGTCCTGGATTACTCGATCGCAGATAACCTCATCCTCGGCCTCCACGCTGATGAGCCTTTCTGTGGAGTGATGGGCTTTCACAGCCGCAAGGCCATTATGGACAATGCCTCCAAGCTCGTGGAGAAGTATGATGTCCGGCCGCCATATCCGCAGCAGCGAGCTGGCGCACTCTCTGGTGGAAACCAGCAGAAGGTGGTTGTCGCCCGGGAGTTTAACCAGGACCCAGAACTCTTGATCTGTTCACAGCCCACCCGTGGCGTCGATATTGGTGCTATTGAGTTTATCCACCAGCAGGTTGTGGCTCAGCGCGATCGGGGAGCGGCGGTGCTCTTGGTTTCTGCCGAGTTGGATGAGATTCTATCCTTAAGCGACCGTGTTGCGGTCATGTACAACGGCCGGATTGTGGCAGTCCTCGATCGAGAAGAAGCCGATGAGCAGAAGCTTGGCTACCTGATGCTCGGCGGCAGCTTAGAGGATTACAAGGCCGGGGGAGGTAACAGCCATGTTGGATAGAGTCAAGAAAGTGCCTGTGCACGTCATTATTGCACCTATTCTAGCGGTTATTCTTGCTCTGATTGTCGGATCAGCCTTTGTCCTCACCGTTGGTGAGAACCCTCTGCATGCATATAAAGTGCTGTTTCAAGAATCATTTGGTTCGATGCGTGGTTTTGCCACTACGCTGCAGCGAGCTACTCCACTGATGTTCACGGGCCTTGCCGTAGCCTTTGCTTACAGGGCCGGTTTGTTTAACATTGGTGCTGAAGGGCAGGTCTATATCGGTGCCTTTGCCGCTGCGTGGGTTGGTTTCACATTTTCAAATCTACCGAAGCTTATCCATCTTCCCCTGGCAATTGTTGCGGGTATGCTGGGCGGGGCCATCTGGGCTGCTGTGCCCGGAATTCTAAAAGCCAAGCTGGGAATCCACGAAGTCATTAACTCCATCATGATGAACTACATTGCCTACTTCCTGACAGACTGGCTTGTCTTGGGGCCCTTTGCGGGCAGTTCGTGGATACCCGAATCACCGCGGGTGAAGGCTTCGGCAACCCTGACAAGGCTTATGCCGCCTACTAGACTTACTACGGCTATCTACATTGCTTTAGCGGCTGGCCTAATTGTCTACCTCATTCTCTGGAAAACAAAGCTGGGTTATGAGATTCGGGCAGTGGGCCTTAATCCAACAGCTGCAGAATATGGCGGCATCAGTGTGGCTAAGACCATGGTGATTGCTATGGCGATCAGTGGTGCCTTGGCAGGACTTGCTGGAATGGAACAGGTATTGGGCCTAAACAACCGGTTTATTCAGCGGTTTTCACCTGATCTAGGTTTTATGGGTATTGCTGTTGCTCTGCTGGGTAAGAATCATCCGGTGGGAATTGTCCTGGCGGCCATTCTCTTTGGTGCTTTGCAGACCGGTGCAGCTGCGATGGACCGCCTCACCGCCGTACCTCGGGAGCTGATCACTATTCTGCAAGGTGTGATCATTTTCTTCGTGGCCGCTGAGTACCTGTTCAGCCGGTTTATCAAGGTAAAGGGGGAAGCGTAAATGTGGGATATCATTAAGCTTTTGCTGAATACCACAGTGTTTGCTGCTACCCTGCGCATGGCGACCCCTTTGATGTTCACCGCAATAGGTGGAATTTACTCTGAACGAAGCGGTGTTGTCAATATCGGCTTGGAAGGCATGATGCTGATTGGTGCCTTTGCTGCTGTGGCTGTTTCCTATTTCACTGGTTCGGCATGGCTCGGCTTTCTCGGTGCTATCCTGGCAGGTGCCTTAATGGGATTCATCCATGGTGTCGCTTCGATCAAGTATCGAGCAAACCAAGTGGTGAGTGGTACAGCAATTAACATCTTTGCAGGCGGTCTTACAGTCTACCTGCAGCGCCTGATTTTCAACATGGCAGGTGTATCGCCGGCTGTTCCGCGGATTAACGATGTGACCATTCCCCTGATCTCCAAGATTCCTTGGATCGGGCCCATCATTGGCAAGCAGAACCCGTTGGTCTATCTTGCTCTTTTGACTGTTGTGATTTCCCACATCGTGATCTTCAAGACAGTATGGGGGCTCAGACTCCGGTCTGTTGGTGAACACCCTCGAGCCGCTGACAGTGTGGGCATTAATGTTTACAAAACCCGGTATGTGGCGGTGACAATCAGTGGTGCGCTTGCTGGTGCTGGCGGTGCATACCTTTCGATTGCTCACCTGAGCCGCTTTGTCGAAGGCATGACCGCGGGGCGTGGTTTTATTGCCCTCGCAGCGGTGATCTTCGGTAAGTGGAACCCCTTGGGGGCGCTGGGGGCTTCGCTCTTCTTTGGATACGCAGACGCTCTGCAGATGCGCCTGCAGGAAATCGGCATTCCGACCCAATTCGTTCAGATGCTGCCATACATCCTGACCATGATTGCGCTGGCAGGGTTCATCGGCAGGGCAGTAGCGCCGAAGGCATCGGGCGAACCTTACGTCAAAGAAGGATAATGCTTTGGAACCATCCCTCGACTCAATACGAGTCGGGGGTTATTTTTTTGCCCAACTGCTTGACAAGAAATGTGTATAATGTATATAGTGTATATACACAATAGGAACAAAAAGCACAAAGGGAGGTGCGCTGTGGACATCATTATCTCCCCAGCTAGCAAGGATCCGCTTTATCTCCAGATTAAGGACCAGATCAAGCAGCTCATCTTGAGTGGGAGGCTCAAAGAAGGAGACCCGCTCCCCTCAATGCGTGTTTTGGCTAAAGATCTGCAGGTCAGCCTGATTACGACAAAGAGGGCTTACGACGAGCTTGAAAAAGAAGGCCTGATCGTCTCGACTGTAGGCAGAGGCTCATTTGTAGCAGGGCAGCATGCACATGCATTAACTGAATGGCAGCTCAGAGCACTCGAAGAGCAGCTGGCCCAGCTGGTGGAGGATGGCAAACGATTGGGCCTAAGCGAGCAGGACTTCATCGACATGGTAAAGATTTACTTTCGGGAAGGTGGGTTAGGATGAGTGCCGCCATTGAACTGATTGATGTAACTAAGCGCTACAAAGACTTTGCCATTGAGAACTTCAATCTGAAGGTTCCTCAAGGATACATTACCGGTTTTGTGGGCCCAAATGGAGCGGGAAAAAGCACCGTCATTCGCCTCATCATGGATGTGGTTAAGCCCAATAGCGGCGAAATCCGCCTCTTCGGCAGGCCTAACAGACATGCAGACCTGCGGCGAGAGATCGGCTTTGTCTATGATGACCTCTATATGTACCGCGACTTTACCATCAAGAAACTGCGGTCTCTGATGGCACCACTTTACCCTAATTGGGACGACAACCTTTACCAGAAGTACTTGGGTAAGTTCGGGTTGCCGATTGTACCGCTGTGGGTGCGCTATCCCCGTGCGATGACAGGCATCTGTACGCTCGTCATCTTTGGCCTGGCGGTGAGCGTTTCTCAATTTGCGTTCAGCCGGCGAGATCTTGTGAGCTAGGGAGTCCGGACAGATGATTAAATTATGTTTGACTTTAATTCACTTTGGGTATATAATACCACTAATATAATTAACCGGATAAAGACGATGAAAGGGAAAAGTACGTTGGTCAGAGGCTTTCAGAGAGCCAAGGGGTGGTGCGACTTGGCAGCCGAGGCTGGTGGAAATACACCCTGGAGTTGCGAGCTGAAGTAGCAGTAGGCTTTGTCGTTTGCCGGCGTTAACGGCTGCGGGGGTGATGGCCCCTTAAGAGTGGGTCCTTTGTGGGATCAATTCAGGTGGTACCGCGGCTGATAGTCGTCCTGTAAGCAGGACGGCTTTTTTTATTATCAAAAATCTGAGGGGGGGAAGAGCTGTGACTGTCATTCGATTCTTTTCTGGTGAGCAGATTCCGGTGGAGATGCACAAGACAAAGATTCTGCAGAAACTGAACTTAATTCCCATCGATAAGCGCCTCGAGGCCATTACTAAAGCAGGCTATAACACATTCTTGCTGTCTAACTCCGACGTCTTCTTAGATATGCTTACCGACAGCGGCACTAATGCCATGAGCGACAGACAGTTAGCTGCCATGATGATCGCCGATGACAGCTACGCCGGTTCGGAAACTTTCACAAGGCTGAAAAAGGTCTGTCAAAAGATATTCGATATGGAATACTTCATTCCCGCTCACCAAGGACGGGCTTGTGAGCACCTTCTAGCCCAGATACTAGTGAAACCGGGGCAGCTTGTACCGATGAACTACCATTTCACCACAACGAAGGCTCACATTGTGAACATGGGCGGGATTGTGGTCGAACTCATTCACGAGGAAGCCCTCAATCCCGAGAGTTCATTCCCCTTCAAGGGAAACATGGACGTAGACGCACTGCACGAACTGCTTTCGGACAGAGGGCCCGAACAGATAGCCTTTGTCCGGATGGAAGCGGGGACAAATCTGATCGGGGGACAGCCGTTCAGCCTCGCTAATCTAAAGAACGTCTACCATGTGTGCCGCGAGTTTGGTGTACCGCTGGTTTTAGATGCAAGTCTCTTGGCAGATAATCTGTATTTTATTAAGACCCGGGAGCCTGGGTGCAAGGAGCTTACTGTTGCGGAAATTGTGCGGGAGATCTCTCGCCACACAGACGTGATTTACTTCTCTGCTCGAAAGTTGGGCTGCGCCCGTGGAGGTGGAATCTGCACTAACGATCAAGACTTGAATGCTCGTTTGAGTGAACTCCTTCCCCTGTATGAAGGGTTTCTCACATATGGCGGCATGAGTGTGAGGGAAATGGAGGCTCTGGCAGTCGGATTAGAGGAGACTCTTGATGAAGACATGATCAGTCAAGGCCCCATGTTTATTGCCTACATGGTTGAGGAGCTAGAGAGACAAGGCGTGCCGGTTGTGACTCCTGCGGGAGGGTTGGGCTGTCATCTTGACGCAATGAGGTTTCTGGATCATGTCCCCCAGCGCCAATACCCAGCTGGAGCTCTAGCGGCAGCTTTGTACATAGTGAGCGGCGTGCGGGGTATGGAGCGGGGCACCCTTTCTGAGCAGCGCAATCTAGATGGCACTGAGCCTCTAGCCAATATGGAACTGCTCCGCTTGGCCCTGCCCCGCCGTGTCTTTACTCTCTCGCAAGTGAAATACGTGATTGACCGTGTTGTTTGGCTGTACCATCATAGACACCTAATTGGCGGCCTTGAGTTTGTGGAAGAACCTGAGACCCTGCGGTTCTTCTTGGGCCGATTAGCACCGATTGGTGATTGGCCGGATAAACTAGCTGAGGCCTATGCACAAGAACTTGCTGTAAGCCACCTATAATGGGTGGCTTTTTTAAATTGTTTGTAAAATCGCACTCTGAGAAAAAACGCGTTTTGCTGATGATCTCTCTCTATCTAGCTGGGCAGTTTGTCCTGAAACCGGTTACGAATATCGGTAAAATATTCGCGAAACCGCACGAATCAGAGAAGGAATAATAGAAAAACACACGAATAATAGACTCAATTTTGGACAGCGCTGTCTAAAAGCTCAGAAAGGGAGGATGGTTGATGCGAAAATCGTTATGGTTGATTGGACTGCTCATTGTAACCGTTAGTTTAGCAGGCTGTCTTGGCGGAACTAGCGGTGGCGACAAGGGCACAACTACTCAGAGTTTGGGCAAAGTGCGGGGCTTCGTCTCTGACGGGCAAGGTGGGCCTGCGGTAGCTGATGCAACAGTCACATGGAACGGATCGAAGGCTTATACCACTAAGACGAACGAAGATGGCGAGTTCTTGCTGGCTATCCCTGCCGGTGAAACTGCCGACTTGATCGTTGAGCGGCCTGATGGGGGCGCAACGCGCGTTCAGGCACTCCAGGTCGCAGAGGACGAAGAACTGACAATCGACATTCCAACTCGGAGAGCCTTTAACCCTGAATGGTCAATGAATCCACCTACGGTTAAGCTGAATATCGAACCCGATCAGCTCCTCGAAGGAATTGTTGACCTGAAGGTAGAGTTCGAAGGCGATAATGACGCCTATGTTCTCTATGTCTACGTTGGGACCGAGATTCGGGCTCCGCGTGAAGGTATGATTATCGAGGCAAACGAACTCGAGCTCAGCATCGACACGTCGGAGTACGAGAACGGTAGGACCTATATCAGAGTTCTGGCATATGACGAGAACGAGAACGCTGTGATCTACACGGTACCTGTTCGGATTTACAATCAGGCTCCTTGGAATCTGACAGCTCCAGGAATCGTGCCTCTAATGGCAGTATACGCGGATACTTACGCAGAGAACATTGGTTACTATTCTAAGCAGGCTTTGATTGAAGTGCAGCAGAGACAGAATCGCATGGCAGTGGCAGACCTGAACGCTGCTCCACCAGATTCAATGCTGATGTCGACTATTCTGTGGATCGGGGCTGATGATGCTGATGGCTATAAGGTCTATCGGAGCTTTGATGCGGTGAACTATCGCCAGATAGCTACAGTCTCTGCTTCGAAGGGTCCTGATGGCATATACCAGGTAGGAGACTACAGTCCGCAGCTTGCTCCAGGTAAGCGTACATGGTACAAGGTTGTTCCCTATAACAGCGTGGGAGAGGGGCCAGCTACAGTAGTGGACGTAACCCCACTGCCACCGATGGATATCTACTTGGTATCTCCGGCTAATGGGGCAACTGATGTGGAGCTCGAGCCAACATTCACCTGGGAACTCCGCACAAAGGATCAGTTCCCTGAAGATACT
>ERZ773359.3217-NODE-3217-length-19094-cov-7.100425_pt1 | contig 19094 bp, 17 predicted proteins | sample MGYA00374955_ERZ773359 | MGnify/ENA primary metagenome ERZ773359 (study PRJEB29098, sample SAMN04486028) | biogas fermenter metagenome | study: EMG produced TPA metagenomics assembly of the Biogas fermentation microbial communities from Germany - Plant 4 DNA1... | reverse complement strand
TTTTCAGCTCTCTCAATCTTTTACCCTCGACATCAATGTAACGCACTCAACGTGCTCTGTCCAGGGGAACATGTCCACCGGCTGGGCTTCTTTTACTTCGTAGCCTGCATCTGTACTGCAGAGATATTTAAGGTCCCTGGCCAGGGTTGAAGGGTTGCATGAGATGTAGACGATTCGGCTTGGGGACATTTCAACAAGAGTTTTTAATAAAGTTTCATCACAGCCTTTTCTTGGCGGGTCGATGAATACCACATCCGCCGTTTTCCCTTCTGCAAAAAGCTTTGGAAATACTTCTTCGGCTTTTCCGGCATAAAACTCGGTGTTGGTTATATTATTTTTTAAAGCATTTCTTTTAGCTGATTCCACGGCTTCGGAAACAACCTCAATTCCGATGGCTCTGCCTGCTTTTCTGGCAGCAAACAGTGTAATGGTTCCAATCCCGCAATATAAATCGTACACTGTTTCGTTTCCGTTCAGTTTTGCATATTCTACGGCTTTATTATAAAGAACCTCGGTTTGGACCGGGTTTACCTGGTAAAAGGATAATGGAGATATTTCAAATGTCAGGCCTCCCAGTTTATCCTCAATGAACCCCTTCCCGCAGAGAGTTATATTCTGGTCTCCCAGTATCACATTTCCCCATTTCGGATTGACATTCAGGATGATGCTTGCAAGGCCAGGAATATCTCGTTTGAGCCTTTCTGGCAACTTGTTAATCTTTGGTATTTCCGGTCGGGTTGCAACCAGGATGACCATTACCTCTCCTGTGCCGAATGCTGTCTTGACCACGACATGGCGTATAAGTCCCGCTCCGGTGATTTCATCGTAAACGGGGATATCCTCGGCTTTAATAAAATCAAGAACAATATCCTTCGCTTTATCACTCAATGGATGCTGTATCCCGCAAACAGGCGCATAAATAATTTCATGGCTGCGGCGGGCGAAGAATCCGGCAACAGGGCCGTCCTTTCCCGGCCCAACGGGATATTGTGCCTTATTGCGGTAGTTTAAGGGAATTCCCATACCTATAGTCTCATTGACATTAACATCTTTGAGCCTTCCGATACGGGTCAAATTATCTATCACGACCTGACGCTTGAATTCCAGAGTTTTCTCATAACTCATATGCTGAAGGCTGCAGCCGCCGCAGCGCTTATAAACGGGACAAAAGGGTTCCGTACGCTGCGGGCTGGTTTTCAAAAACTCCATAACACGGGCAACCGCATAACTTTTCAGAACCTTTATTATCTTTGCCAATACTACCTCTCCGTCAATTGCGCCCTGGACAAATACCGCAAAACCGTCAACCCGGCCTACACCCAATCCCTCATGGGTCATTCCGGTAATATCAAGTTTAACAATACTGTTCTTTTTCAACATGGTTCTCCTTTTGTATATATGATTTTTTTATATATAATCCTCTTCACTTATACTCGGGATAACAGGGGGAAACTGGCATTGTCCGGCTTGCTGTCCGTATCGGATGCCAGGAGAATTGGTTCCCTCCACAATAGTATTTATTAATCACTGAGAATTAATTATAGCAGATACCTTTCCCAGTTTGTAATTAAAAAACAGGAACGGTAAAACCGTTCCCTTTGTGCTGTATTATATCATTATTTCATTTATATATTAAGACTTCCCTTTATATTTGTTCAGTATTCCGTAGAGCTTGGAATACGCCGTATCCAGCATTTCTTCGATATGTTTCATATTGGAAATACTCTGCCTGGAGCTCACCAGCTTGTCATCCATGCTTTTCCCTGTCTCATAAAGCTCGCTTGTGTTCTTATTAATGTTTTCAATAGCATCCATCAGCTTCTGATTTGCCATGAGCTGCTTATTGCTCTTTTGGGCATAATCTTCCAGCGTGCTGACTACCTGTTTTACCCTGCCGGTTATATCCTCGATTGACTGATATACGCCGGATATACTCTCAGCGCCCTGTTCTACTCCGCTAACACCCTTATCCATATTCTCCACGGTGGATTGTATAAGTATTTGAATATCATTTAACTGCTTTTTAATTGCTCTTGCCGCTTCCCCGCTGGCATCGGCCAGTTTTCTTATTTCATCAGCCAGGACCGCGAATCCCCTGCCCTGGTCTCCCGCCTTGGCAGCTTCGATTGCGGCATTAAGCGCCAACAGATTGGTTCTCTTTGCTATCTGAGTTATAGTATCGGTGATTTCCTCAATTTTCTCTGATGATCCTTCGAGACGCTCTATTTGCTGCGCGATATCCCTCACTGTTTCGGACGCTTTTATTATTGTTTCTTTTGCATCCTGAACCGCCTTCCTGCTTTTCTCGGTAGAATCCAGGACTTCCCGGGATACGTCAGCATCAAGCTCTACTGAATCAAGGATATCCGTTTCATTTATCTCAACACGGTTAGTTTTAAACCGGTTCAACAGTTTCTGCATAACATCCGCCATGTCATTCAGAAGTGCTTTATTGTTCATGAAACTGCCCAACAGTTCATTGCGCAGTCTTTCAATGTTCTCACTGACTGAAACGGTCTCGTTGATTATTTGTTCGCGGGTTTCCAAAACGGCATTTACGCTTTTTGCCACCTGGGAAAGATCAGGGTCCGAAGGCATCCTGATTCTTGATTTGAAATCCCCGTTCTCCAGTTTTTTAAGCTGCCCCGACATTTGCTTGATAGGCTTTATAATTGAATTGCTTACAATAAAAGCAATAAGAACGCCAAATAATATAGATACGGCCGACATTATAATGATCCCGGGGATAATATATTTTTCAATATTCCCGGATCTTACTATATTCTCATCAAAATCGGTCTGCAGTTTATAATCAAGGGTTTCAATAATCGGAATCAATTCTTTTCTCATGCTGTATATTTCATTGATTCCCTCGCCTTTATCGTCTGCAATCGCATCCTTTACAACCGACAGCAATTCTTCCAGCGAAGATGATGCCTCATCCAGTTTACTGATATCCAAACCGTTCCTGTTTTTTATGCTTTCGGTTTTTGCTCTGATTTCGGGTAACTTTTCATTTATTACACGTTCCAGCATGGGCTGGTCTTTGGAAAAACCGCTTAAAACGGCAAGCGTTCTCCCTTCCTGAGCAGACAGTATTATTTCCGTCAATAAACTCCTTTGCTCCAGGGCACCGGCGATGGCACCGGCGATGGCACCGGCACCTAATTCTCCAAGGTCTGAAACAAGGGAGTCAAGCTGGGTTACTAAATTATTTCCCAGTTCCATAATGCTGTTTAAACCATTTTGGACATTATTTTTATTTTTTATTGCAGCGTCCTTATTTGTCGAAAAATTATAAAAGGGAATGTCCTCTGTATTAACTGCAGGCAATTCTGTCGCCCGGGCAGCTTTATATAAGAGGGAATTTAGTGAATCAATCGCATTCTGGCTTTCTTCAAAATATTTATCCAGGCTTGATGATAAATTGCTCAAAGATGCGTTGACTTTCCCGGTCTCTTCCAGAATTGCTTCCAACTCTGCTTTGATAGAAGCGGCATTTTGGTTTTGTCTGTCTATTTCATTCTCTAAATTATTCAGAAGAGTTTTTATAGCAATAATATTTTCATCGTTCAACATAATAACCGATTGTATAAAATCATCCCATCGTTCCACGGCATCCGAAGCAGAGAGTAAAAGCCTTTCCTCATACGAATTTGTAATGCCGGGTTTTATTAATGCATCATAACTTTGAGTTATTTTGCCCTCCTTATCCAGGATTGAAGAGATAAGGTCCAGGACCTCCCCGACGGCCATATTGGTTTTAAGCGTTCCCAGCGTATTGATATCGGCCGAAATATTATTGCATACAGCATTGATTTCCTGATCAATTTGAGCCAGATCGGCTGAAATATCCTTTTTGTCAAAGAGCCCGCGATAAACAACAAGTATTTTCTCATCGGACAATACCCTTAGCTTTTCAATTTGTTTTGCCAGGGAAGAATTATATTTTATTTTTTTAGTCCCGTCCAGCACATAGCCACGGGCAAACCATGACAAGCATCCATAGAGGATAACTGATAACGCAGTCAATAATAAAAACCCGATATATATTTTGCTTTTAATAGTTGTTTTTTTCATAATATCCTCGAAAAATGTAGATTTATGGCGTCGTCAAATCCTCTTTTTATATTTAATCTTATACCAATTATAGCATTTGTTCAAAACAAAAATATTGAATAGTCCCTTCTCTTTTGGGACATAATATAATATAATATGTATATTCGTAAAAAGTCGAAATTTGAAATATAAATGTAATAATTTTATTATTACTTTGAACATAGGCTTAGAATATAGGCTTATTCAAAGGTGAATAATAATTTTTGTTGTGTAAAGAGAGAGTATTTAAGGAGAATAAACATGAAAAAAATGACAGGGAAGATTTCTACAAAGCGAAGAAATTATCTGTCTTTTATGCTAGTCCCGCACCAGGGCGGAGTCAAGACAATCAGGATCAATAATTACAGGACGAAACTACTTTCTTTTACTGCGATGATGATGATAGCGCTTTTGACACTTACCGGTTATACATTATCCGTGGTGAAAGAAAATAAAACATTAAAGATACAACATAAACAGGAAATGGAAGCAATCCTCGAGCAAAAGGCCAGGTTGGAAGACTATATCGCGAATCAAACAAATCAATTGATTGAAAACGCTGCACTGATAACGGCCGCATCCACCTCAAATATTATTTCCGAACAAGCTATCCAACAATACCAAACTGAATATGAGAACCTGGTGGTTGCTTATGTTGACAACAATATGGATACAATAAAAAAAGTCAGCCGTGGCGGTTCCAAAGAAATGACATTCAAGGAAGGCCTTGCTGAATTGCGTTCTCTTATAGAGCTTGTAAAAAGCGCCAAATTGTCCGAGGACGATACCAAAAGTAAAATTCACACGAAAGAAGTTGAGCTTACCAACTATCTTAACGCACTTCCCACATACTGGCCTGTTGATAACTCTACAACCATACATTCCGGTTTTGGGAAACGCCTTCATCCAATTTATAAGTATTATCGCTCCCATGACGGTATTGATATCGGTCTCAAGGCATATCCTAATATATATGCCGCCGGCGCCGGCAAGGTAGTTGAAACCGGCAGAAACAGCGGATACGGAAATTATGTTGTGATCGACCATGGCTATGGGTTTAAGTCATTATATGCGCATTTAAGCTCATATAGCGTTAAAGTCGGCGATTGGGTGAAAAAAGGCCAAAAGATTGCGAAAATGGGCAACACCGGTACTTCCACAGGCACGCATCTGCATTTTGAAATTCATGTGAACGGTGTTCCGACAAATCCTACTAACTACCTTGAGAAAAGGTAAACATTGAATGAAAGGCAGGGAAACATATGTTTAATAAGAAAAATACACCTCTGGCTATGGATACTGTATTGGGTGAATATACAACGTTTACCGGCAATATAGAATCAGAGGGATCCGTTAAGATACTCGGTAAAGTTGAGGGAGACATTAAAGCAAGCGGCGACGTATATATTGAGACCACGTCTTCAGTTACAGGAAACGTTTACGGGAGTAATGTATATATAAGCGGATACATAAAGGGCAATGTCCTGGCAAAAGGGATTATCCATCTTATGGCCCAGGCCAGACTCTACGGAGATATTGAGGTCAGCGGTATTGTTACAGACGAGGGAGCAATATTCCAGGGCAATTGCAAAATGGTTGATGTCAATGATAATCAGGCCGCTGCCGTTACTTCTCCAAAAACAAAAATAAAATCCAAAAGAGACATCGTTGAAGACTAAAATCTGATCTGTTAATAAAATATAGTAAACAGTAATTGCGTCAATAAAAGATCATATAAGAAGCAGGATCCTTGATGGTGATCCTGCTTCTTCTTATCATTCCCTGTTCTTATTTATGATCTTTAAGTTATGTTTTTATATCCTGTATTTCTTCAGTCAATATTCTTATCTATGGCAAAACGGAGGATTTTCCGCGATGCATTCTTCTGGAACTCTTCCTGGCGGATCCTGACCATTTTTATGGCCTTATGCGGAGCCATTCTTCTGTTAAGCTTCTTGATTTCATCGTTGAAATAGGCTTGCTCATCCTGTATGCCTCTTAAGCTTAATGCCTCATAATCCGGGAAAATTTCTGCCACAATAACCTCCTTGTTATTCTGGTTTTTACTCTCCCCTGCATATACAACAGCTTCAGAAACACCGTAAATTCTTAATATTTCCGCCTCTATTTCCTCAGGATATACGTTTTTGCCGTTACTTAAAATAATAATATTCTTGATTCTTCCGGTAATGTAAAGCCATCCTTCGTCGTCCAGCTTGCCGTAATCGCCGGTCCTGAAGTAGCCTTCCTCATCAAAGGCCGCTTTTGTGGCTTCCGGGTCTTTATAATAACCGAGCATTACATTAGGGCCTTTTACGCATATTTCGCCCTCACCGTTTTCGTCCGGATTTTTTATTTTTACCTTGACATCGATTATCGGAATCCCTACACTGCCTTTTTTCTGATAATTATTCTTATTGCAGGACACCAAGGGAGAACATTCTGTTATTCCGTAACCGTTCAAAATTACTATGCCTATCGAGTCGAAAAAATCTATGATGTCCTGGTTTAAGCTGGCTCCGCCGCATATAATCAACTCAAGCTTTCCTCCGAAATTGTCCAGCACACTCTTAAAAATCTTGCGGCGCAAATCTATTCCGCACTTTCTTAAAAAGTTACTGAGTCTCAACATCCTGCGGAGCATATCAGCCTTACCGTTTTTTTCAGCAGTTGACCAAATTCTCTTATACATTGTTTCAACGAACAGGGGAACCAGTATCAAATGCTGCGGCTGCTGCTCCTTCATCTCATTCATGATGTGTTTTAGCCCGCTCGAAATGTAAACTGACAAGCCCTGGCAAAGATGCCCCACAAACACTATCGAAGAGCAGTATGTGTGGTGAGGGGGAAGGACACTCATGGTTTTTGGGGTTACTGAAATAGTGTTCATACCTAAAATTACATCTGAGGTAATATTCCTCTGAGACAGCATCACGCCTTTGCCTTTTCCGGTAGTACCCGATGTGAAAACAATGGTAGCAAGTCTTTCCGGATCGATTTCATAGTCATAATAGCTGTTGTCTCCTTTTAAGAACTTTTCCTTACCTCGTTCAGCAATGTCATAGAGCTTCAATGCACCCTCAAGCTCTGTATTGCCCATGCATATACAAGCTTTTAAAGACGGAACCTTCGCCTGTAATTCACTTAGCTTTGCTTCTATGGCCAAGCTGTAAATAACGAACTCGCATTCGGCAAAGTTCATTATATCGGCTGTTTCTACAATTGGTAAATCTTTGTCTATGGGTACAACAACAGCTCCTATAGACATAAGGCTAAAATATGTACATACCCACTCATAAGAACTTTCGCCTATCAGTGCTACTTTCCTGTCACGGCATCCCAAGGATATCAATTCTGTTCCCAAATCACGAATAAAGTCCCTGGCTTCACTGTAAGTCACATTTACGGTCTCGGTATCATGCGGATCTTTCTTGTATGATATAGCAATCCTGTCAGGATACTTTTTCGCAATATTTTCCATCATCTCTCTGAAATCCCTGAAAACTGGCGTCTGGCACTGATGATAATTCCTGGCTTTCATACCGTCTTCTCTCCTTAATGATTATAAGCATACTGTATTCATATTTACACTCAATGTAATAATCTTAATACCATTATTGAAAAATTTCAAACAATAATCCGCTAGTCCCTGGATACGAAAACTAGAATAAGCCCTTCCTTCAGAGAAATGATTGCCGTTTCATCGCAGAATTCATTACTTATACCAAGCCCGGTGCCAAAGGTCAATTTGGCATCGGTAAGCGGGTAAGCCAGCCCTTTTGTGGTCACTCCCCCTGCATATGGAGGCAAAGGCAGAATCGAGACTTTATAACCATCCTGCTTTTTTATTTCCAGGGATTCGTTTACAAGGTATATCCTGTTGTATTCATCTTCAATGTAACCGGCAATATTATGTTCAATAAGCTTATATAACAAATGAATATTGGCGGTCGTATGATCAAGACGGGTACCGGTAGCGCCGAGAAGAACAATATTCGTTGCCCCTCGTTCTATAGCGGCATCAATTGCAAGCTCAAGATCGGTATAATCTTTTTCCTTCGGGAAAGTAATCAGTTCGGAATCATTATGGGCTTTGATTTCGGCCAGTTCAGCATCGTCAATGGAGTCACAGTCGCCTAAGAGAATATCTGATTTAAAACCAAATTTTTTCAGATGCATTTGGCCGCCATCTGCTGCGATAACTAAATCCGCCCATTGATGGTATTTCTTTACCAGGCTTTCATCAGAAAGACTTCCGCTTCCCACAATGAGCACATTCATTTTAATGGTCCTCTTTCTTTAAGAAGGGTTACAAATGCTTTCGGATCTTTGCTCCTGAAAAATGCGGAGCCGGTTACGAGAACATTTGCCCCTGCGGCTGTAACCAATGAAACCGTATTTTCATTGATCCCGCCGTCTACTTCGATGTCTACGCTGAGATTTCTATCCGAAATCATCTTCTTAATAGCCGAAATCTTATTGAGCATACCCTCAATAAATGTCTGCCCCCCAAATCCGGGATTTACGGTCATGACAAGAATCATATCTATTTTATCCAATACATATTCCAATACAGTCTCAGGTGTGGACGGATTCAATGATACTCCTGCCTTCAGTCCCATCTCGCGGATCCTGCTTACCGCTCTGTCCAAATGAGTAACCGCTTCGGCATGGACGGTAATATTATTGGCTCCTGCATTTTTAAAGGCCTCAAAATACCGGTCAGGCTTTTCTATCATCAAATGCACATCCAAAGGAAGTTTTGTCAGAGGTCGTATTGCAGACACAACTAAAGGGCCTATGGTTATATTCGGCACAAAATTTCCATCCATAACATCAATATGAACCATATCAGCCCCGGCATTCTCGACTTTTTTAATTTCTTCTCCCAAAACCGAAAAATCCGCCGAGAGAATAGACGGTGCAACCTTAATCATCGCTTATCTCCTATACCTGTTGTCATATATTTTCTTTAGCTCTTTATAAAGCTCAACATACCTGTTATATCGGCCTTCGTCAATTTTTCCGCTATTGTACAGCTCTCTTATGGCACAATCCGGCTCCCCTGTATGACTGCAGCCTTTAAACCGGCATTCTTCAGTTTTACTGCTAAACTCGGGATAATAATTCTGAAGGTCCTGATGTCCTACTTCCAGGACAGAAAATGAACTAAATCCCGGAGTATCCAGGACATAACCGCCGTCGTTCAGTCTGAAAAGCTGTACATGACGAGTCGTATGCTTTCCTCTCTGGATTCGCTCACTTACCTCTCCGGTCTCCATAACCCAGTTTTTTAAAACAGCGTTAAGGATCGTGGATTTACCAACACCCGACTGACCGGCAAAAGCGGTGGTATTTCCAATCAGGTGTTTATATAGGTTCTCATATCTGTCAGGAAAAAACTTGCTTAATACCAATATGGTAAAACCTGTATTCTCATACGCTTTTTTTATTGTTTCAATACCGTTGTCAGTATCCAAATCAGCCTTGTTAATAATGATCAAAGGCTTTATATCCTTTGATATGCAAGTTATAAGGAGCTTGTCCACCAACATGAAATCCGGACTGGGACTTACCACTGACATAACGATGGCCAGCTGATCAATATTAGCCACCGGCGGCCTTATAAAATAATTCCGCCTTTCTAAAATCCGGTCTATACGCCCTTCTTTTTTCCTCTCATCGATTATTTCAAATGTAACCCGGTCTCCTGCCAGTGGAGTAATCCCGCCTTCCTTGCGGTGTATGCCTCTTACCTTGCAAGTGTAAAGCGCATCGCCTCCATTTTCCAGAACTTCGTAGAAACCGCCGACTCCCTTTAGAATGATCCCTTCGGACAAGCTGATTATCACACTCCTGATGAAGTAAAACTAATATGTTTTGTTATATACAAGCAAATCATCAATATAAGCCCTGACATTTGTTTCGCTTCCCGGGTAAACAGGAATTATCAGCGAATACGGGAAATCGGTTACCGGTACGTTTGCCAGGTCCTTGTACAGAGTTTCATCGCCTGTCTTTACATTCGTAAGATAAACTCTGAGCCGTACCGTTTCATTATCACTATATCCCTGCGGCAGGCCAATTGTAATTGTTTTTGCATATTCTCCAGGTATTGGCGTACTGGCGCCTGGTTCCTCCACTTTTTCCTCAAAATAAAGTGCCACAGGCGTATCTTCAACAACAGTCTCTCCAGCTTTAGGCGCCTGATCCACGATTTTGCCGCGGTGTCCTTCACTACCCTCAGGGAATGTTTCTCCAAGCTTAAGCTTTGCATCCATAAGCTTCTTTAATGCCTGTTCGTAAGTATCTCCTATCAAGTTGGGCACTATCACCGTTTTCTTCTCAGGGCCCTTGCTCCAATATAATGTAATTTCTGTCCCTTTCTTGACCTGTGTTTTTGCCGGAGGATCAGTCCTAATGCAGCTTCCGACCGGAACTTCATCGTTAAACTCAGCTACTTCAACAACTTTCAGCTTGTATTCGTCCTCCAGCTTCAGCTTCATGACGCTGTGATCCTGCCATTCAACATTAGGTATTTCCACCTTTTCTGCCCCTGAGCTTACTACCAGTCTTAAGGTAGTGTAACCGCCCAGTTTCATTGTAGAATCAGCGGTGGGGTATTGGGATATGACTATATCCTCGGGTATAGTATCACTTGGCTCGTAAACAACCTCTACAGGCCTGATGTTCTGGCTTTCCAGTTCTAACAGCACTTCATCTATATTGCGGTTAACGTAGTTGCCAAGGACAACTTCCTGGGTGTTGGTCGTTTCACCAACGATTTCATTTATGATCATTTTTACGAAATAGCCTATGCTGCCCAGAATAGTGGCTATCAATAGAATATAAATTATGGGCATCACGATTTTGTTGCCATTTCCGTTACTTCTGCTTCTTTTTCCTGTAGTGGATGATTTTTTATTTGCCATAACAAACTCTTCTTCCAAAGGCTCCTGTGTATTTCTTATTTCAGACCTGTCATGTTTTTTAATATCGGGTAAAAGGATATCATCGGCTGAACCAGGCTTGGATTGTAGTTTTTTCAAGTCATTTATAAGTTCCGATACCGTTGCGTAACGATCTCTTCTGCTTTTTGCCATTGCAGTAAGTATGATTTCATCCAAAGCCTGCGGTATATCAGGTTTTATGGAGGAAGGCACGGGAGGCACTTCCTGTATATGTTTCAAAGCAACGGAAACCGGTGTCTCTCCTTCAAAGGGCAAAGTACCGGTAACCATTTCAAACATGGTCACTCCCATTGAGTATATGTCGGACTGCTCATCAGTATACCCTCCCCGCGCCTGCTCGGGCGAAGAGTAATGCACAGATCCTATGGTATCTATTCTCACTGTATCAGTTTCGCTGACTAAAGAACGGGCTATGCCGAAGTCCGCCACCTTGGGTACGCCTTCCGAAGTCATGATTATGTTGGTGGGCTTTATATCCCTGTGAATGATGTTCCTGCTGTGAGCTTTCGCCATAGCGCTGCATACCTGTAATGAAATATTCACGGCTTCCTGCCAGTCAAGAGCGCCCTTACGCGCGATGTATTCTTTCAGGGTAATGCCGTCCACATATTCCATTACAATATAGTATCGATTATTATCCACACCAATATCATATATCTGGACAATATTGGGATGGGTCAAGCTTGCCGCTGCCTGGGCTTCCGTATCAAACCTTTTTAAGAATTCGCTGTCCTCACGAAATTCCTCTTTTAACAGCTTAATGGCAACGATTCGCTGAAGGTACCGGTCCTTGGCCCTGTAAACCTTGGCCATCCCGCCGGAACCAATCTCGGTCAAAATCTCATATCTATTTCCTAAAACTGTTCCAATCATTATTACACCCCTTTGACTACATCCAGGTAACTATTACAGTGATGTTATCCGCCCCGCCGGATTCCTTGGCTTTTTCTATGAGACGTTTGGCAATATTCTCACGCGGTTCTTTGTTGACCGTATCCAATATTTCTTCGTCACTCATACCCTCGTATAGCCCATCGGTACAGAAAATATATATATCATCTGGTTGTATGCGTTCCTTATTTATATCGGGGAAGAAATCCTCCTGAAATCCAAGGGCTCGTGTAATGCGGTTCCTGTCCGGATGATGATTCGCTTCATCAGCGCTTATCAGGCCTTCCTTAATGAGTTTGGCAACATAGGAGTGGTCTTCGGTCAGACGGGTTATTTTGCCGTCTCTTATCCTGTAAACGCGGCAATCTCCGATATGGATTATATGTAGATCATTACCTATAACCATCCCGACAGACAGTGTCGTTCCGCTTCTCAGTCCGCCCAGTTTTTCAAGGGAATAGTTCATTATTCTGTCATTTATTTTATTGATCTCACTTATTATAATTTCTCTGATAGACTCATCGGAAAGCTTTTTGGAAGTACACTCCAGCACCATCAAAGACATATTTTCCACAGCTATCCTGCTGGCCTGTTCTCCGGCAAAATAACCTCCCATACCGTCGGCAATTATAAATCCTATGGGGTTACCTTCCCTGTCCAAAACAATATTCCAATTATCTTCATTCTTTTCTCTTTTAAGGCCAATATCACTTAGTGCTGAGTATTTCAAACTTTCACCTTCCCGGATTTAACGTAATGTTGTTCCACCTCAACTGTCCGCATGCGGCCATAATATCCGACCCTAACTCTCTTCTGACGGTAACGGCTATGCCGTACTTTTCCAAAGTTCGTCTGAAATCTTCTATCCTGGCCCTGGAACTTTTGCTGAAGGCCGTTCCCTCCACATTATTCACAGGAATAAGATTTACATGGCAGAGAGTACCCTTTAACTTTTCAGCCAACATTTCCGCATGCTCAACAGCGTCATTAACGTTCTCCATCATCGAGTATTCATACGTAATACGCCTTGAGGTAATCTTGGTGTATTCCTTACAGGCAGCCATAAGCTCATCGAAAGACCATCTTCTGGCTATAGGCATTATCTTTTGCCTTATCTCATCATTCGGTGCATGCAGGGATACCGACAAATTCACCGGTATTCCTTCCCGTGCAAATTCAAGTATGCGAGGCACTATTCCGCAGGTGGACACTGTCATCTTTCTGAAGCTGATGTTCAAAGTATCCTCACGGTTGATCCTCCTCATGAATACCAGCACATTATCATAGTTATCAAAGGGCTCACCTATACCCATAAGTACTACATGTCCGATTCTTTCGCCAATATCATGGCTTATGGCAAGAACCTGCGCCAATAACTCGCCGACTGAGAGATTCCTTACCATACCAAGTCCGGCCGACGCGCAAAACGCGCAGCCCATTCGGCAGCCCACCTGTGTGGACAGGCAAACCGAATAACCATAGCGGTATTTCATAAGAACGCTTTCTATGATGTTTCCGTCTTCCAGTTCAAACAGGTATTTCCTTGTGCCGTCAATTGCAGATACCAGTTTTTTTGCTATTTTCAATCCGCCGGCTATAAATTGGCCGGCCAGTCTTTCCCTCATGTCCTTGGGAAGATTGGTCATATCATTTATATCAAGCCGGCCCGAATACAGCCACTGATGAATCTGTTTCGCCCTGTACGCCGGAAACCCCATAGCTGTAAGAGCCTCTTTAAGCTCTTCAAAAGTCATATCCAGCAGATCTCTTCTGTTATTCATCACTTCTCCGTTGCATATCATGACCGCTTTGTTATAAGTTACATGATATCCTAAGGTATTATACATTATTTTTCAGTCTGTCTCAAGTTACAGCATATTTTGAAGTACCCTTACAAAATTAAGGCCTGCAATATTCTCTACATCCATTTCCTTATAGTTTAGCCTCAAAAGAGCCTCTATTATTTTACCCATATCCTGGACCCCTGATATCCCCGCAGGAAGGCTGTCTATTCCGTCAAAATCACAACCGAAACCGATATATGAGGTCCCCACCAGTGAAGATATATGCTCTATATGCTTTATTATATCCGTTAAACCGGCATTTCCCGAATCGTTAAGAAAATCGGGGCATAAATTTATACCAATAACTCCTCCGCTTTCGGCAATGTATTTTATTTGCTCGTCGGTCAGATTGCGCCTGTGGGAGCAAATGGAGCGGCAATTACTGTGAGACGCAATAAAGGGCTTACGGGAGACCTTCGCAACATCGAAAAAAGTCTTGTCGGACGCGTGGGATACGTCAATTATTATCCCTAATTCTTCGGCTCTTTCCACGATCTGCCGGCCAAAGGCTGAAAGCCCGTTATGCCTGTTGTTTCCTGCAACACTGTCGCACACGGCGTTGTCATAATTCCAGCACAGGGTCAGTATACGAAGTCCGGCTTCATATAGCCTATCCAGTTCCGATAATGACTCGCCGATTACTTCCGCTCCTTCAGCCTCTATGATACAGCCTGTTTTATGCGGTTCAAATGAGTTTACACAATGGGATAACTCATCTTTCCTTCTTATTATTTTTATCCTTTCGGGGTAGCTTTTTTCTGCCAATAAGGCCGTGGCAAGCTGAACCTCCATTTTACCCTTTATTTCATGCCAGTCTTTGCCTTCCCCAAACAATGAAAGCACCTGGATGAATTTACCGTTTGAAAGGGCTCTGTCTGCATCCCAGTGCTTGTTGTTGGCAAAAAGCTCTTCGGGTTTAGTTATTTTCGATAATATATCGCAATGGGCATCAAAAACTATTTTCATATTCTCCGTTCCTTTGTTAATATCAAAATGCGTTTCTTATAAGCGAAATATTTTTAATACTGCCTTCTCTGTCCATCAAAATCTCCACAACATCAAACCGGACAGGAATATCGCTATAGCGGTTATTCTGCATGTAAACCTGCGCGATCCTCGTGATGGCAGCCTGTTTTTGACTCGAAACAGCCTGGGCTGGGGTCCCGAAATTGTAACCGCTTCTGGACTTAACCTCAATAAAGCACAGTGTGTCCCCGTCTTCAGCTATAATATCGATTTCTCCCATCCTGCCGACACGAAAATTGCGTGTTATTATTCTATAACCTTGCCTTTCAAGATATGCCGCCGCCGCTTCCTCACCCAAAGCGCCGTAGGCGCGGTTATTCATCAGTATTCTCTCCTTCATCCTCCGTGATGTTTCATAAGCTTTTTGTTTAAACTGTATGATTCATCCAGCCTGCTGACAAATGAAAGAACTTCAGCCACCACCTCATAAAGCTCCCTGGGTATTTCTTCCCCCAAAGAGATGTGGGAAAGCGCCTCTGCCAGATGCTCGTCCTCATAGATGGGGATTTTAGCCTCCCTGGCCTTTTCTATGATCTTTTCGGCTATCACGCCCCTGCCGGATGCAATAACCTTCGGAGCGCCGTCCTCGCCGGGAGTATAGCTTAATGCCGATGCTTTTTTTATTCTTTGTTCCTCTTTTCTTTCAGATGTCATTAAAGTACCTCTCTATATAAGAAATTCGACGGTCATTCAATATCTTCAGGGGGTAATTTTTATCCCGTTTTTTCCCCACTGCCCGGTTGCGGCAGGGGCGTTTGATTTCGTTATATTTTCAAATCTACCCTGGTTTTAGTCCCAAGCAATTCCTGGGCTTTTTTCGCTGCATTTACAGGATTGACCCTTTCCTTTTCCAACGCCCTGCATTTCATATCCACCAGTCTGAAACCTTTTTCCAGAAGACCGTCATATAAAACCCTGTAATTATCCTTCACCAGTTTGACAAGGTTCTCGTCTTCAACTCTGAAACTTATTGTTATGCATCTTTGGCTTGAATTCAAAAAGGTTTCCACAATACCCAGGTTTTTTGTTGCAAGTGATATAAACAGTGTAAAATTCTCCGTGTCGACTTTTTTTCTTCCTTTTTTCCGCTTCATGACATAGAGTTCACCGGTGGTATTCTCTTTGTTGATCTTAACAGGCAGTTGAAGTATGGCATCATAGGTGGTAACCTGGCTGAAGAATCTGAATGCGTCTCCTATCTCTTTGTATGCAGGCATAATCGACGCTTTTGCGTTTTCGTCCGAATTATTCAAAACCTTTTGCGAAAAGTCCATTATTTCCTTAAGCGCCTTGTTCTTTTCCCTGATATCAAAATCTTTGGCAACACCGTTTTGGACTTTTATTGAAGCCTTATCAAACAGTCTGTCAAGAATCTCCATAATTTCTTTTTGAAATTCATGACTTTTATTGTTGTTCTCAGGATTTCCGGCCTTTTTATGTATATTCTCCAGGGCTCTATTTATAGCTTTCAATAAAGCATCCGCGTTTTTAGGCGTTAATAACGATTGGATTATTGATGTTTCATCATTTACGTTCCGGTTTTCCAAACCTTGAATGGCGCTTTTGACAAGTGATTCCAGAGTCTCTTTATCGATCCTGACCGTACCATTTTCAGCGCCCTCTAATTCGTCCATAAGGGTTCTTAACAGCAATTCACGGACATTTTGCTCAATGGACTGAGCCAGTCCGGGAGATGCCTCCGACAGCATTTCTCTTAAGGTATAAGACAATTCATCGGCTTCCAGTGATATAATAAGCGGCTTTAACAGGTTCAAGGCCATTTCCTGCCCGACTTTAAAAAGAGCATCGGAGAGTTCTTCCTTAAGGCTCTGAAGATTTTCGTGAAGACTGAATTCATGCTCTGATATTTTTTGCAGTATTTGTGCCATATCAGGGTCATGCGAAAGTCCGTTGGCAACCAAAAAGGAAGCTTTATCCGGAGAGATCCCGGGGTCCTGCTTAATAAGGTCAAGCACATCCGAAATAAGCCGCTGAGTACCTGCAACCCCGAAAGAATCAAGGCTGGATTTGATAGTATTTATAAGAGCTGATTCTTCATCAGCTTTGCCGGTATTCTCGGTTTCCTGGCTGATTATTTTTGCAGTCAGCTGATTGTTAAGGCGCTCGCCGATTTCCAGGGTAACAGTCTCTCCGACGCCTATCGAAAACCCGTCGGGAATACTTGCGGTAAAAGATGACCCGTCCAAAAGTTTTATTAAAAGTAATCCGTTCTCCGCCGATTGTACTATTCCTTTCAGAATATCGCCTTCTTTCAGGTTTTCCAGGGATGCCCTGGAAAGTATCTGAAAAACTTGCTGAGATACAGCCGGGTTTAAATTGATAGCATCCATTTGATCACCTGACTTTGCTTTATACAAAATTGTGGGTAAAGCTCCTTCTGTGGATGGGGCAAAGCCCTTTCTCCTTTATGGCGGCAATATGCTCCGCAGTTCCGTAGCCCTTGTGTTTGGCAAACCCGTAACCGGGATATTTCTCATCCATCTTATCCATGATCCTGTCCCTTGTAACTTTGGCCAAAATGGAGGCTGCGGCTACTGAGACCGAGTTCTGATCAGCTTTTGGCACAGCTCTTTGGGGTATGTCTACGTTTATTCTAACTGCGTCAGTTATAAGAAAATCAGGCCGGGTCTTCATACATCCGACAGCAAGTTCCATGGCTTTTTTGGTAGCCTCATAAATGTTAATTTCATCAATTATATGGTTTTCAACAATACCGATCCCATATGAAATCGCTTCTGCTTTTATCCGGGTATAAAGCTGTTCTCTTACTTCTGCCGACAGTTTTTTCGAATCATTAAGCTTATGTATCAGGCAACCCTTGGGTAATATGACACAGGCTGCAACCACCGGCCCTGCCAGAGGGCCCCTGCCGGCTTCGTCAATGCCTCCCACAAGGCAATATCCGTTACCATATGCTTCAAATTCCATTGATGACATTGCCAGAAGCCGTTCTTCTTCCTTTTTGATTGCTTCCATCCTCTTATAATATTTATCGGCAAGTTTCTTTACAGGCTCCCCATATTCTTCCGAAAGAGATATCAGCCATTTAAAGGCTTCTTCGGCTTCCATGGCATCGGCTTGTTCTTTCAGGCTTTTAATCGTGAGTCTCTTCATGATTTTCCTCCTCGGGCGGCACTTCCAGTGTGATCTTTCCGATTTTTCCGCCCCTGAATTCATCAAGTACAATAGCAGCGATCCTGTTTAAATCGATTTCCCCTCCGGAAATCAGGCAGCCGCGCTTTTTCCCGGCATCCTCCAAGAGTTCGTAGCCTTTCTTGTCTTCTATATTTTCCAGCTTATACCTGGCTTTAATTTTCTCAGGATATAAAACAGCCAGTCTTTCCATTAATTTAGCCGCAAGTTCGGTGGTATCCATTATTTCATCTTTTATGGCTCCGGTAAAGGCCAGGTTCAGGCCTGTCAGCTGATCCTCGAACTTAGGCCATAAGATTCCGGGGGTATCCAGCAGCATGATTTCCGGATTGATCCGGACCCATTGCTGTGATCTTGTGACACCGGGCCTGTCTCCGGTTTCGGCGCTGGCTTTTCCGGCAATTTTATTTATAAAAGCAGACTTGCCTACATTTGGAATACCTACGACCATGGTTTTTACAGGCCTTTGAATACGCCCTCTGGCCCGGGCGGATTCCTGTTTCTTTCCGGTAAGCTGCTTCAGCTTTTCTTTCAGTTCTCTTAAGCCTTCACCTGTTATAGCATTCGTGTATATTACGCTGATACCTTTTTTTGCAAAGTAATTCTTCCATTTGCTGTTCATTTCGGGATCTGACAGATCACTTTTGTTGAGAGCTATAACCCTGGGTTTATCCCTTACTATTGAATCAATTTCCGGGTTTCTGCTGGATTGGGGGATCCGGGCATCCAACAGTTCAACAACAACATCAACCAGTCTCAGATGCTCGGATATGACTCGTTTCGTTTTGGCCATATGCCCGGGAAACCATTGAATTATCATTTGTTTATCACTCCGTATATCCATTGGGTAACTTATCTCTATTGTATCCTATAATTGCATTAAAAAGTAGCTTACTTTTGGAATACTGATATATAAATGTCATTATAAGCATTTAAATAACATGCTACGACAGCTTGATGCGGAGCAAAGAATCCTATACTATTAGCAGGTCAATTCAAGAGTTTTACAATACAAAAAGAGGACCTTTTTGGTCCTCTCAGATTGTAGACAAAAACGGTTGTGGTTTTAGGCCATAACCGTTTTTTCTAA
>ERZ773359.3216-NODE-3216-length-19099-cov-22.612476_pt1 | contig 19099 bp, 17 predicted proteins | sample MGYA00374955_ERZ773359 | MGnify/ENA primary metagenome ERZ773359 (study PRJEB29098, sample SAMN04486028) | biogas fermenter metagenome | study: EMG produced TPA metagenomics assembly of the Biogas fermentation microbial communities from Germany - Plant 4 DNA1... | reverse complement strand
TCCGAGTGAAAGCCATATTTATCTTTCCAGTAGTTAATAACCGGCTCCTCGCCAAGGGCAATCGCGGCCAGGCCGTAACCGGCCCGGGTATCCTCCCAGGCGCCAAAGGGGATATAGAAGTTGGGCACATTGAAGCCGGCCTCTTCATCACCCCTGGCATTGCCGCCAATGGCCGGGTGGGTATAATAGAAGATACTCTCTAAATTCCAGGGGGTTGTATCGATATTCTCCACCCACAGGCCTTGCATGATGAACCAGCCGGAAGAGGCTTTTGGCACCCAGAAGCGGTAACCGGCCCGGTAGGCGCCGGGCCCATCCGCCGGGGAACCCGGGGTCTTCCTCGTAAAGAGAAATGTCACATCTACCACAACAAACCCCGGCCCTTCGTAGTAAGCCGTCACCTCGCTGCTCTCAGCGCCAACCCAGTGGTCCCGGGGGGTTTTTTGGTGGATCAGGGCGGTGATCCCGCCCAGCGGCACCCCCTCATACTCTATTTTCCATTCCCCACCCCTGCGGCTCTCCTGCAAGACCAAAGGACCGCTCTGTAACTTGAGAGGCGATCGCGCTACGGTGCTGCTGGGCGGCAGCGGCAGGTGACGCCGGACCGCCTGCGGCCAGTCGTTGACGTAAACAAGGTCCCCCGAATGATGGACCGCAGGAGCCTGCGGGTTCACTTCCGCGGCCGTCCGGGTAAACTCCTCCCAGGGTTCGTCCGTAACATCGACCAGGCCGTAATTGGAATCCTCCGGGAAGGTCGCGCTGATCCCCAGGGCCGGCTGGTCTATATACATGAAGTAATTAGAACCCACCATAAAGGGGAGGGCAAAGAGGGTGTTCTGGAAGAACCGGTAGCAACGGGCTTTCTGGTTTTGGGTCGCCACGCGCATCCCGGCGCCGTGCTTATTGGGGAGACCACTGTCAAGGGCGGGAAAACTCCATTCGGTGATCCAGAGCGGGGCCTGCGCCTGATCGGAGAATTCCCGGTATTTTTCCACCAGATCCCGGTGAACGCCGCGGTCCATATCAATCCGGGGATAATCGTTAAAAGAGATCACGTCGCAGTATTTACCGGCGATATCCCAGATCCCCGGCGACCAGCCGGCAAAGCGGCAGCCCAGGATGAGGTGGTTCGGGTCGTAACGGCGGATGGCCCCGGTCAGGACGGAAAAGTAGGCCTCAGCCACCAGGCGGGTGTATTCCTCCGCCATGGCCCTGGCTGCATCCGTCCCCGCCTTCCGCGGTACAGTGGAAGCGGCGATCTCCGCAAAAGAGGCAAAATTTGTCCCCCAGGCCCGGTTAAAAGCCTCCACATCCGGGCAGTGCCGCTTTACTACCTCCATCCAGACCTGCTTGGCGCTGTGTTCCGGAGGTTTCTTCCATGTCTCTTCCCAGAGGCCGTATTCATTGCGCCAGTCGTCGAGGCCGCCAAACCACTGGAGCTCGTTATCGAGAAAATACCCGATTAACCAGGGGTCGTCCCGGTTCGGGGCGCAAACGCGCCGGGCCACGAGATCGCAATGGCGCTCCCAGAGAGGAGAAAAGACATTGGGAAAACCGGTCCAGGTCGTAACAGGGACGATATTATCGATCTCCGCGAAGCTCCTCCCGGCGCCAACCCACTCCGTATGGGCAAAATGGGTATAACGCAGGTACAAGGAGTGGCCGGCGCCCAGGGTATTAAAGCCCCAGGCCCGCAGGCGTTCGGCCTGCGCCGCCGCCCACGCCTCTTCACTCCCGTATTTACGCTCCACATTCCGGTGGTAAGGCGCATACCCTAAGGCCTCGCACCAATGGGCGTAGTAGTTGATATGGTCCGTGCCCACCGCAAAGAAACCAAAGCCGTTCGGGTCCATCAACCACCAGGTACTCCCGTGTTCTTCCAGGTGGAAAAAGCCGGTGGCCTCGCCCTGCACCTCTTCCCAGCCGGGGAGGGTGTAGGGAGGAAATTCCCTGGCCGGTTCCTCGGGTTTAGCGATCTTAACCCCGCCAACCCGCGCTTTCACATCGTCAAAATACCCGGTAAACAACGCCCCGTCCAGGGCGGCGGCGCCACTTGTCACCGCCGGGGTTCCCGCGCTGAAAGCCCAGCCCAAGCGGTACCGGACCCGGTCCCCCTTGGCGCCCGGTTCGCTGACCACCCCTTCAATCCCGTTCGGGGTCAGGGTCAAACGTAACCGGTACGGGCGGTTATATTCCCACTGCCAATTGGGGTTGCCTCCCCCCGTGGTCGCCTTGAGTCTCGTATCACCTTGGAAATTTGCCGGCCAAAGCCCGCCGTAGGCCTCGTTTAGCTCCACAAAACGGCGGCCGCCTTCGGCAGCCGGCGCCTCGACCAGCGCCAGGTGCCAGAAGTTGTTTTCGTCGTAGTAGAGGGCCACCCCCGCCACTGCCCAGCCATCCCCGGTCCGCCCGGTGACAACCAGCGTTGCTTCAACCTCCACCCGGTTCCCGTAACCGAGCTTCTCCAAGACTAAAAAACGCCTCTCCTGGCCGGTCCGGAAGGTCATCCGGCCCTCCTTGGCGATCCAGGAAATAGAATCGGGCCGCCAGGCCGGTTCGCCGCCTGAACCATCCGGATAAGAAAAGGCGTCGTAAAAGGTTTCCAGTTCTGTAAAGGATTCCGGTTCCGTAAAGGTCTCCGGTTTCGCAAAAGCCTCCTGTTCCGCCCCAAGGCCGGTCAGGGCTGCAACAACCAGGAAAAAGCCCAGTAGCACCAGGCCTCTTCCCCTCTGCCCGGCCTTCCCCATTTTCCTGCCTGTTCCTGTTGTTCTATTCATTTTTCCTCCTTGTTGGCCGCTCTTCCCCAGTCCGGTACGAGGTTACCGGCTACGGTGGTTAGCCAAGCTGATATCGCCTGTATTCTCCCGTCTTCCGGATTATTTCCTTTTCAACGCCAGGGTCCGGGTTGCCCGTAAAGGTTGGCAAAGACCTTCTCGTACTGCAGATCTTCTTTTTGGTGGGGAGCCTTCTCCTCCGCCGGGTAGCCAATGGCGATAATCGCTTCCACCTTTAAATGCGGCGGGATCTGCAAAACCTCCCGCACAAATTCTTCTGCAGTCTTTTCCGGGCTGTGCCTTCTTTCGCGGATCTGGACCCAACAACTGCCGAGACCCAATGCTTCGGCGGCCAGAGAAATAAAGGTGGAAGCGATCGAAGTATCTTCCACCCAGACATCACACCGGGCCGGATCGGCACAGACCACAACCGCCAGCGGGGCCCCTTTCAAGAAGGAAGACCCGTGTTCTTTGGCCCCCGCCAATCTATTAATAAGGCTCTCGTCATCGACAACAATAAACTCCCACGGGTTCAAGCCCCGCGACGAGGGCGCCCGCAGGGCCGCTTCCAACAGCAACGCGATTTTCTCCGGTTCCACCGGTTGCTTCTGGTATCTCCTGATACTCCTTCGCTTGCGCACAATCGCGAAAAACTCCATGACCCTACCCCTCTCTGCCTTCGTTCCTGCTTTCTAAGGCATTTATGCCTGCCCGGCTCTACCATACCTTGGTATTCAGACCGTATATTTTATATTTCTCCCTGCTACCAAGGATATCCTGCATTATTTCCGCCTGGTGTTTCGTATCTTCATATCACAAAAACCCATAAAAACATGCTAAAATATTAAATAAGGGGGGTCGCCAATGAAAAGTCTGTTTCTTCCGGTTCACGTCTTTTTTCTCCTTATCTTCTCCCTGCTTTTTGCAAAGGCATGCATGGCTTTTGAAATCCGGGATCTGGTGGAATACGTGGACCCCTTCATCGGGGTGAGGGACCCGGGGAGCAACACCACCATCGGTCCCCAGTTGCCTTTCGGGTCGATCAACCCGGGGCCTGATACAAAAGACGGCGGCCCGGACGGGTATCATCCCGCCCGCCCGATCCGGGGGTTCAGCCAAAACCATGTCAGCGGCACCGGCGGCGGGGGCAAATACGGGCATATCCTGATCTCACCCCAGATCGGGCTGGCCATTGATAAAGAGGGCCACGACTCGGAAAAAGCCGGGGAAATTGCGATGGCCCATTATTATTCGGTCCGGCTGACCCGCTATGATATCCGGGTGGAACTGACCCCCACGGAGCATGCAGCCATCTACCGGTTGACTTTTCCCCAATCCGAAGAGGCCCATATCCTCTTTGACCTGGGGCATAACATCCCCGGCGACATCGCCGGTTCCTGGACCGGCGGGTACCTGGAAGCCGGGGAGGTTAAAATCGATAGTGAAAATAACAGGATCACCGGCTGGGGGCAGTATTACGGCGGCTGGCAAGCCGAAGCCTACAGGGTTTACTTTGTCGCCGAGATCAGCAAGGCCAGCAGTGCCCACGGCGTCTGGAAGGACGGGAAGATCCAGGCGGGAGAAAAAACGGTCGCAGTTGCCGCCCCCAAAGAGCGGATCGGCGCCTATTTCCAATACTCGACCAGGGAGGAAGAAGTGGTCCACCTGAAAATCGCCGTCTCCTTCCGCAGTATTGAACAGGCGGAAAAGCATTTGCGGGAGGAGATCCCCGGCTGGGACTTTGCCACGGTGGCTGCCGCCGCCCGTGCCAAATGGAACGAGTACTTAAGCACGATCCTGATCGACGACCCCACAGCCACCAGGGAGCAACTGACGATCTTCTATACAGCCCTCTACCATACGGCAATAATGCCCCGCGACCGCACAGGGGACTGCCCGTGGGAAGATTATGCCGGGCCCTACTGGGACGACCATTACGCCATCTGGGACACTTTCCGGACCCTCTTCCCCTTGTATGCTCTGGTGAAACCGAGCATTGTCCGGGATAATATCAACTCTTTCATCACCCGGTTTCACCGGAACGGCAAGGTGATGGATGCCTTTATCGCCGGCCGTGACGGCGGTTCCCCCCAGGGCGGCGATGCGGTGGATACGGTGATTGCCGATGCTTACCTGAAAGGGATCACCGGCGTGGACTGGTATGAAGCCTACGCCATCCTGAAGGATGCGGCGGAAAACAAAAGACTGCCCGCCTACCGCGAGCACGACCGGGGCTGGATCCCCGACGACCTGGTGGAAGGCTGGCCGCCGGCCAGCGTCTCAAAAACCCTGGAATTTGCCTATAACGACTTTACCACCGCCCTGGTCGCCAGGGGCCTGGGTTTTATGGAGGATTACGAAAGGTACCTGAGAAGAAGCAGGCAATGGGAGAATTTGTGGAGCAGCCGGACGAAAAGCAACCAGCCGGGAAGCCGCAGCTTTTCCGGGTTCATCCGGCCGCGGCGGTCCAACATGGCCTGGGTCTCCTATGACCCGGACAAATGGTATACCTGGGACGGGCCGTTCTTTTATGAGGGTTCGGCCTGGACCTATTCCTATTACGTCCCCCATGACGTCCACCGGCTGATCCAACTGATGGGAGGCCCGGAGAAATTCGTGGCCAGAACGAAATATGCCTTTGAGAACAACCTGATTGACCTGGGTAATGAACCTTCCTTCCTGGTGGCCAGGTTGTTCAATTACGCCCTCCGGCCCGACCTCACCTCTTATTACGTGAGAAAATCCATGGCCCACTGGACGCTGGACGGTTATCCCGGCAACGAAGACAGCGGCGCCATGTCCTCCTGGTATATCTTTTCCGCCCTCGGGTTTTTTCCCGTGGCCGGCCAGGATCTCTACCTGATCAACGGCCCGCTCTTTAAGAAATGCACCATCCAGTTGGAAAACGGCAAGAAACTGGTGGTGGAAGGGATTAACGCCTCTGAGGAAAACATATACGTTGCCGCGCTTACCATCAACGGCGAGGAATACGATAAAAATTGGCTCCGGCATAGCGAAATAAAAGACGGGGGCCGGCTGGTTTTTCAGATGGCCGCCGAGCCGACGGATTGGGGCAAAACCGTCCCGGTCCCGGCCTCTTTCCCCGCCCCGTCAATCCGGTAGAATTCAATGTTGTTATCCCGGAAGTTGGAGACCACAAGGTAACGGCCGGAAGGGTGCACAGCCAGGGCCGTCGGCTGGTTGCCGAGGACCCGGCGGTCCACCACCTTACGGGTGGCGGTCTCAATGACATGAAGCTCCCCGGAACGCGGGCTCCGGGCAAGGTAAGTTTCGGGGGCATTTGGCCCCCGGCAGGAGACAAAGAGGTAGCGACCGTCCGGGGAGAGCGCGATGGTGTTGGGGTTCCGGTCTACCGGGATTTCCGTCTCAATCTTCCCGGCTTTCAGGTTATATATGTAAACACGGGCCCGCCGCATATCCGAAGCAAAAAGCAGGTCCGGATCCTGACCGGCCACCACGTGACGGAGAGCTCCGAGCCGGGGGGAAGCGATACTCTCCACCAGTTCCCAACTGCCGGTATCGATCCGGTGCAAATCGCCGGTGGAATAGTTGGTCACAAAGAGCGACCCGCCGGCAAAGGCCAACCCCCGGGGGATGCCGGGGATCTTTACCTTGGCAACGAGTTTCTTTTCCGGGTAGGAAAAGACGGAGACATCCTCGGAGATCCAATTGGAAACGGCAAAAAGATCGCCGGCCGGCGAGAAGACAATCACCTTTGACCAGGTACCACCGGTGGTCAAATGCTCCGTCATCTCCAGGCGGTTTGACCCCGACAAGGGGATAAAATGGACCGTGCCCGTCTCCATCTTGCTGGCGGCCACATGGTCGCCAGCGGGCGAAACCCCGATCTCCACAAACCCACTCTTGCGGAAGCGCGGCTCCGCCGGTACGATCCGGCCGATCTTCTCCAGGGTCTCACCGTCAATAACCTCCACCGCCGCCTCGCCCAAGAGGGCGATAAAGAGATAGCGGCCGTCATTGGAAAAGGCCATCCCCTTCGGCTGAATCCCCACTTCCACAGTTTTGATCTGGGTAAGCAGGGAACCCGCCGGATCGGTCTTAAAATGCAAACGGGTGTCTTTATCCAAAAAGAAGGTAATGGTTTTAGGCTTTATCCCTTCCCCGCCCACCTTCAGCTCGTATTCCCCGTAAGGCAGCTCCAGGCGGCCGGGGGTAACCGGTTTGCCGTTTAAGACCAGTTCCGCACGGCCCGCCTCTTCCCCCGGGGCGTGCGGGTCAACCTCCAGTAAGAGCTCATACCGGTGAAGCTCCCAGTCAACAGAAATCTCCCTCGCCAGCGGGGTGATTTTTGCGGTAACCGCCGCCTCCCGGCAACCCGGGCGGGTGAAGACCAGCCGGTAATGGCCCCAGGCCCAGGAGACCGCCGGCAATTCCTCCCCGGCAAATTCGTGGGGAAGGACGGTGATCCCATTTTCCCTCAGAAACCGCGCCGGGGCCTTCTCCACCCTTACCCCGGCAATAGGAAGGTTGTTACTGACTGTAATAACCGGTGTGACCGGCCAATAAAAACCGGCAACCGCCAGGAGCACGAGGATAAGCCCGGCGCCGGCCAAAAAGAAGGATATTTTTCTCATCTTCTGTTTCACTCCTCATCTTCCCGGTTCGCCCCTGTCTTTCAAGCTCACTCCTGATCCTTATGGTTCACTCCTGATCTCCCGGGTTCACCCCGCTTGCAAGTTCCGCTCGTCCGCGACCGGCGCGCCCCCGCGCGGGCCCGCTGTCACCCCCGGCCACAACCGGCCGCTTGCCATAATTATTCGTCTTTTTCCGGGGTTTTCCTTTGCCATTCCCCTGTGCCATTTAACCTGGTGGATTAACCCACGGGACCGCCCGCCGGATTAACCAGCGGGTTGGCCTGTCGTGGGCCGGTGAAAATGGGGTAAAAAACTGCCAAAAATTTACCTTTCCCCTCTTTTCAACTTGCGAAAATAAAGTGCTTGTATTAAAATGGCGATAATAGTAATAGTAGCTTTGTTATGTATCTGATTGCATGGTTTAAGGAGGGTGCAGCGGTGAAGGAGTATTATGCGGAAAGAGTCGGTACAATGGCCGGAGGTGAATTGGGCGATCTGATGCGCCTAGTGGGCAGGGATGATATCATCTCCTTTGCCGGGGGTATCCCTTCTCCGGATGTTTTCCCTTTGGCGGAGCTAAAAGAGATCACCCTCGGGCTTTTCGAGAATGAGCCACGCCAGGTTTTCCAGTACAGCAGCACTGAGGGGCGGAACGAACTCAAGGATTTCATCGTTGAATTCCTTTCCCGCCGGGGGGTCAATACCAGCCGGGAAGAGCTGATCATCACCAGCGGTTCCCAGCAGGCTTTGGATCTTGTCGCCAAGGTTTTGGTGGACCCCGGCGACCCGGTGCTGGTGGAGAAACCGGGCTATGTCGGCGGGATTGGCGCCCTCAAAAGTTACCAAGCCCGGATCCTCGGTATCGATATGGAAGAAGACGGGATCAGCATCGACTGCCTGGAGGAGACCCTCAAAAAGACCGTTGGTAAAGAGCGGCCGGTAAAATATATCTACCTGGTCCCCGATTATTCCAATCCTTCCGGGGCCCGCCTGTCGGTGGAGAAGAGAAGAAAAATCCTGGACCTGGCCGGGAAGTATAATTTCTACATCTTGGAGGATACCCCTTATAGCGAGTTAAGTTATTACGAAGAACGGTTGGATTATATCAAAAAGTACGATGAAGAAAACCGCGTGATCATGCTTGGCTCCTTTTCCAAGTTCTTTGTTCCCGGGTTGCGCGTGGCCTGGGTCTGCGCTCCCCGCCCCTTCATTGAACTGCTAAGCCGGGCCAAACAAGATGCGGACCTGGCGTCCAGTACCATCGGGCAGTTGATCATCACCCGGGCCGGGGAAAAAGGGCTGGTTGAAACCCAGGCCCGTAAAGTGCGGGAGTTTTACCGCCCGCGGCTGGAGGCCATGGGCCGGGCACTCGAAAAGTATTTCCCGGCGGAGACCTCCTGGTTTACGCCGCGGGGAGGCTTTTTCTTCTGGGTGAAACTGCCGGCCGGAGTGAACAGTAAAGAGTTGCTGGCAAAGACAATTGACGAAGATAAGGTGGCCTTTGTGCCGGGGACCGCGTTCTTTGCCGATCCTAAGGACGGTTACTCCTACGTACGGCTTTCCTTCTCCGATATTGAACCGGCAATGATTGAGGAAGGCATTAAAAGGCTGGGAGAGGCGATCGCCAGGTACTCCGGATAGCGTAGAAAATCCCACCGCAACCGGGTCACGGCCCGGTTTTTTGCACTGAACAGGCGCTGCCGGGCAGGTACAAGGCGGGTACAGGACGGGTGCAGATCGGGTCAGGTCGAGTACAGGCCGGGTGCAGGCCTGCCCGTACGTAATGCCGCCCGGCAAAGGAGAAAAAGAGAGTAAAAGAGGATGAAGAGAACAGGAGAGGATGGGGAGAATAGAAACGGGCGGGTAAAAATAGATGATGTAGATGAATAATGAATAGATACAGAAAGGGGTGGGTGGTCTTGGAGAGAATTCTGCCGGTAAACCCCGGTAAAACAACGGGTGATAAAAATGAAACCCGCAAGGAAATCTGGCTGGCCGGCGGGTGTTTTTGGGGTGTGGAGGCCTATTTCTCCCGGGTCCGCGGCGTAGTGGCAACAACCGCCGGCTACGCCAATGGTGAGACGGAAAACCCCACTTATGAAGAGGTCTGTTCCGGCACTACCGGGCATGCGGAAACCGTCCACGTTGTATATGACCCGGAAGTGATAAGCCTGGCCCAGCTTCTCCAGTATTTTTTCCAGATCATTGACCCCACTGCCCGCAACCGCCAGGGGAACGACGTGGGCTCCCAGTACCGTTCCGGCGTTTACTACCGGGACCCGGAGGACCTCCCGGTCATCCGTTCCGTCCTTGCCGAGGTGCAAAAGGGGTACCAAAAACCGGTGGTCACCGAGGTGCTGCCACTGGCCAATTTCTACCCGGCCGAGGAGTACCACCAGAAATACTTGGAGAAAAACCCGGGCGCCTATTGCCACGTGGACCTCAGCCTGGCCACCCGTAACGTCTCCCCTCCTGCCGGTTACCGGAAGCCTTCGCCGGAGGAGATTAAGGAAAAGCTCACCGCCCTGCAGTATGATGTGACCCAGCACAACCAGACCGAACCGCCCTTTGCCAACCCCTACTGGGATAACCATGAACCCGGGCTCTACGTGGATGTGGTCACCGGCGAACCCCTCTTCAGTTCGAAGGATAAATTCGATTCGGGTACGGGTTGGCCCAGCTTCACCCGGCCCATTAACCCCGGGGCAGTGACCTACCGGAAGGACCTCAGCGCCGGTATGGAACGGATCGAGGTGCGCAGCAAGATCGGCGATTCCCACCTCGGGCATGTTTTTGAAGACGGCCCGCCGGAAAAGGGCGGCCGGCGTTTCTGCATCAACAGCGCGGCGCTGCGTTTCATCCCCCTGGACGAAATGGAAAAGGAAGGATACGGCGCTTTTATCCCGCTGGTCAAGGGATAGTGCGTGCGGTTATTTTCTCACCCGGACAACCTGTCCTTGATTGGCCCTTAAAAGCTCAGCCGTGCTGATTTTCACCAATGAGTTTGTCGTTCCTCCCCCCGTATAGACATAGGCTGATTCTGTCACTTTTGTATCAATTAAAAAAACCGCCGGATACCCAAAAGACGGGACCCCGCCTGCCGGGTATCCGGTATACCTCAATATCTCATCGGCAGTTGCCAAACGCGGCCGTTCGATCTGTAAGATTTTACCCACCCGCGAAGTGCTTACCCGGTCTTCCCCTTTAACAATGGCCACGATCAAATGGCCGTCTTCACTGATGAGACAGACATTTTTGACAAGCTCATCAATGGAAGCATTGACGGCTTTTGCCGCCTCTTCAACCGTATGGCAAGATGTTGCAAATTCAAAATGCTCAGCTTGTAAATTGTTCTGTTCTATGTACTCCCTGATTTTTGCCTTGTAATCCAAAATTAATCCCTCCATTTTATTATTATTTATCATGATCTTCTGCCTTACGGCCCGCCCCTTCGCCCCATGTTTTACATATGTTAATACATGGCTCTATAAAGGAGGGGTGATGTTTTTTGAATAATGTTTTCTCTTCCCAGGTGCCATGTCCCGGCGGTACTGTCTACACGATCCGCCCGGGGGACACCTTCTTCAGTCTTGCCGCCCGTTTTAACACTACCGTGCAGGCGATTATGAATGCCAACCCGGGTGTTAACCCCAACAACCTCCAAATCGGCCAGCAGATCTGTATCCCGGTCGCGCCCACGCCCGGAGAGTGCCCGGGAGGCTTTCTCTATACAATCAGGGCCGGCGATACCTTCTTCAGCATTGCCCGGCGTTTCGGGATCACCGTTAACGCCCTGATTGCCGCCAACCCCAACGTGGATCCGGACCGGCTGCAGATTGGGCAAGAGATCTGTGTTCCCGCTCCAGTTCCAGGGCCGGGTTTCTGCCCGGGAGGCTTTCTCTACACGATCCAGGCCGGCGATACCTTCTTCAGCCTTGCCAACCGCTTTAACACTACTGTACAGGCGATCATCGACGTCAACCCGGGGGTGGACCCGAACCGGCTGCAGATCGGGCAACAGATCTGCATCCCGGCACCGCCGCCGGTCGAATGCCCCAATGGGATCATCTACACGATCCGGGCCGGCGATACCCTCTTCGCCTTGGCCCAGCGCTTCGGTACCACGGTCAATGCGATTATCCTCGCCAACCCGGGTATTGATCCCAACAGCCTCCAAATCGGACGGCGGATCTGTATCCCGCAGTAAGGAAACTGCGGAAACAGGCCCATTTCTCGTTATACACGTGCGTTTGCTACGGGCGCCATGCTTTCGCCCCAACGCCGGACGCGCGGTGCATAAAAAAGAGGCTCCTTTTGGGAGGCCTCTTTTCTTTCTACGTCCGTTATTTCTCCTCCGGCAGTACTTTTTATCCCGGTTTTACGCCGGCAGCCGGCTGTGCCGCACGTACGCCTGTGAAGACACGGCCCTACCACGCGGAGAGAACCTTTTCCCTGTAAGCCTCCACTGCAGGTGTTAAACGGTAGTCATTCTCCGCCAACACGTTTAAATAGCCTTTTATCTGTGCTGAAAACTCGCCATCATCTGCCTGCGACAGGTATTCCTCATAAGCCCGCCGCGCTTTGGGGTTCATCTCCTTGGTCCAGTAATCAAAGAGAGGGGTGTTGTCACAGCCGTACAAAGCAAATCGAAGATAGCGTTTGAACAATTCCCTGACCGCCTGGGCTATTACGGTTCTGTACCCGTACCCCTGTCCCTGCCCGTCGCCGGCCTCCCCGCCGCGGGCAGGCGTGCCATAGGTACGCAGGAATCGTTCCTGGTTGGCGGCCCGGCGGAGGATCTCATCCCACCCGATCACCAGCGCGGCGTCCTTTGCCGGAGGCTGCTCCGACTCGACCGCCATGAGTTCAAGGTAGGCGGCCATCTCCGGGGGAACGGCCGCGTGGTACCTCCGGTAAAAGGTATAGTCAATGACCGGGAAATACTGGCCTTCCGCAGTCTCCACCTTATACCCGTTTTCTATGGTCTCCTGTAATAGCTCCTGTAACTTCCCATTCCCAACGCGCGCCTGCGCGCGCTCTATAATTCCCTGCGGCGACCATTGGCCCCCGTAAATCTCTATCAGATTCATCTGCAATTCTTCATCTTCATACCGCTGTTGCCACCAGGCCAGGTTTGCCTGTTGCACCGCTTCCAGCCCAAGTACCATGGTTGCCGCCTTTTCCTTGGAGACGGCATTTATATGCTCATCCAGGTACGCCGCAACCTGTGCCACTGAAAGTTCCTCGGCAGCCATGAGCGCGGCATATCCGGCCATGGCCTTTTTCTCCCTGGCCGCCCGCAAATGGTTGTTAAGAACAAAACCAGCCGCAAGAAGACCCAGGGCAAGGATGACAAAGACAAATACGCGCTGTCGCAAACCGGCGCCTCCTTTGTTCTGCGTACCCCCGTCAAATAGAGGGAGAGGCACAGAGGTTGCCATTTAGTTCCCGGCGTGTACCTCCGCTTTCTCCTGCCCAATTATAACGTTACCGCATAAAAAAAGTTCGGCCCCGGCCGACGGCAATTATTGCCGGCCGCGAGCCGCTCCGATTTCAAGTCAACCCTGCTTTAATCTCAAGTTAGCCCTACTTATGGTTGGCACTGAAGTTCCGCAAGAAACTCCTGGTCCGTTCGTTTTCTGGATCACCGAAGATCTGTTCTGCGGTGCCTTCCTCCACAACCTGCCCTTTATCCATAAAGATCACCCGGTCGGCCACATCACGGGCGAAAGCCATTTCGTGGGTAACCACCAGCATGGTCATGCGCTCGGCCGCCAGTTGCCGGATGACCTTCAGCACCTCGCCGGTTAACTCGGGATCCAGGGCGGAGGTGGGCTCATCAAAAAAGAGGATATCCGGCTTCATCGCCAAAGCCCTGGCGATCGCCACCCGTTGACTCTGGCCGCCGGAGAGTTGGTAGGGGTAGGCATCGGCCTTGTCCGCCAGGCCAATCTTGCCCAAGAGCCTCTCCGCCTCTTCCCTGGCTTTTTCCGGCGAAAGGCCCCGTACGTGGATGGGGGCTTCGGTAATATTACGCATTACAGAAAAATGGGGGAAGAGATTGAAGTTTTGGAAAACCATGCCCAGGCGCAAACGGATCTTCCGCAACTGCTCTTCGGAGGCATAGACCACACGGCCTTCCGGAGTTGTTTCAACCATGGTCTCCCCAGCCACTTTGATTGTGCCGTGGTTGATCCTCTCCAAAAGGGTCAGGCAGCGCAGTAAGGTGCTTTTCCCGGAACCGGAGGGTCCGATGACGGCGATTACTTCCCCTTCATTGATCTCAAAGGAAACGTCAATAACCACCTCGCCGCTCCCGGCAAAACTCTTATAAAGGTTTTCCACCTTTAAAATCTGCATAACCAATGCCTCCTACCGGTAATAACTCAGTTTTTTCTCGGCGCTTTCAAAGACTTTTGTCACGATCCAGTTGAGGAAGAGATAAAACACCCCGGCGACAAAGAGGGGGGTCGTCGAAAAAATCCGGGAAGATTCATTCTTGGCGACACGGAAGAGTTCGGAGATCCCAAGGATCTGGACTAGAGCGGTATCTTTTACCAGGGTTATCACCTCATTGCTGATCGGCGGGAGAATCCTCTTGACCACCTGCGGCAGGATAATCTTGAAAAACGTCTGGGTCCTGGTAAAACCGAGGACGGCGGCGGCCTCATACTGCCCAACGGGGATCGACTCGATCCCCCCGCGGTAAATCTCGGCAAAATAAGCCGCATAATTCAGGGAAAAAGCGATAATCGCCGCGGTAAAACGGGGCAGGCTAAACCTGAATCCCGGCGGTAACATATAGAACGGGGCAAAGTAAAAGAAGATTAACTGCAACAGCAAAGGCGTGCCCCGCATGACCAGGATATACAGGCGTATGGGATAACTGATCCATTTATGCGACGACATTCTCCCGAGCGCGGTCAGCAGACCCAACGGCAGGGAAAAAAGGAGCGTCAAAAAGAAGACCTGCAGGGATGTGATTAACCCGTTGAAAAGGAGTGTTATTAATTTTATGGCATCTGTTGGCACTTGAAATATGGACATGGCAAAAACTCCTTAAAGGGCCGGTCTTTTCAGAGGAAAAGGGTTATGAGCCAACCGTATCTACGGAAACTCACAACCCTTTCCGGTGCTACACGAAATAGCTCGTAACCGCTGGTTTATTGATTAATTATAGTGATGTCCTCGCCAAACCACCGTTCGGAGATGGCGGCCATTGTCCCGTCTTCAGCCATGGCGATGAGGGTCTCTTCAATCTTCTCCATCAATGCCTGATCTTCCTTGCGGAAACCAACACCATATTCCTCACCGGCCAGCGCCTCATCAAGCACCTTGTAGTTCTTGCTGCGCTGCTGGATGTAAAAACGGGCGACAATCTCGTCCATGAGCACCACATCGACCCCGCCCTGTTCCAGATCCATCAGTGCGGTCATGTTGTCATCAAACTCAACAACCTGCCCCAGGGAGGCTTTGAACTCTGTTGCATTGTTCAGGGCATCATTGGCGCTGGACCCGGCCTGGATCCCCAGTTTTTTCCCGGCAAAATCGGCGAGCGCGGCGTAGTCGCTATCAGCCCGGACCACCAGAACCTGGCGGTTTTTCATGTAGGGCTTGGTGAAGAGGATAACTTCTCTCCGCTCCGGGGTAATCGTCAGGCCATTCCAGATACAATCGATATTTTTCGTATTAAGTTCCTGCTCTTTAGCGCTCCAGTTAATCGGTTGCAGGATCAGCTCGACTCCCAGACGGGAGCAGACTTCTTTGGCCAGGTCAATATCGAAACCGACAATCTCCCCGTTTTCATCCCGGAAACCCATCGGCGGGAAGCTGTCGTCGAGACCTAAGACGAATTCGCCTCTTTCTTTTATTTCTTCCCAGGAATTATCGGCAACTTCGCCCTCTTTCTTGCAGCCGGAGAGCACCAAAACCATTACAAGCATGGCAAAGGTAAGTATGGTGATGGCTCTCTTCAAAACAAACACCCTCTCTCTTGATCATTTTGTTCTAATTGTACTAAAAAAAGAAGAAATAGTAAAGGGAAGATGCGATGGAGAAGAACAACAACGCAATATTAATCCTGATTTATGTTACAATAATAAAAATGAACTTTTTTCCCACCCGTCCCGTCTTATTAATGAGAGGTGAAATCATGGGCAAACCGGTTATCATAATGGAAAAGGTGAACAAGGCCTTTCTCCCCGGAGTACGGGTCATCGACAACCTCTCTTTTTCCGTGCAGAAAGGCGAGATTATCGGTATTTTAGGCCCCAACGGCGCGGGGAAAACCACCACCATCCGCCTGCTCAACGGCGTCCTTTACCCCGATACCGGGCGGATCAGCGTTGCCGGGTTCGACCCGGTCTCCGCCGGCGACGAGGTCCGGAAGAGATGCGGGGTGTTGACGGAATCCGCCGGTCTCTATGAGCATATGACCGCCCGTGAGAACCTCCTCTTCTTTGCCGAGCTTTACGGGGTTGCCGAACCGGTGCGGCAGGCCGAAAGGCTATTATCCGAATTTGGCCTGGCGGATGCGGCCCGGAAAAAGGTGGGGGCTTTCAGCACCGGGATGAAAAAACGTTTGGGGATTGCCAAGGCCCTCCTCCATGACCCGGACGTTCTTTTCCTGGATGAACCCACCACCGGCCTGGACCCGGAAGGTTCACGGGATTTGCTCAATTACATTAAGGAGTTGAACCGGGAGTACCGGGTGACCATCCTTCTCGCCACCCACCTCCTCAAACAAGTGCAGGATCTCGGCGACCGTTTTCTCTTTCTTGAACGGGGGCGCCTCCTCGAAAGCGGCACCTTCGTGGAGTTGGAAGGAAAATACCTGCGGGAAATAACGCTGCAGGTGGAGACGGGCCTGGCCGTCTCCGGGGATGAGTTCGCCGGTTTTCCAGTGGTCAAGAAAGCCCCCGGTTATCTCTGGTTCCGGCTGGAGAATAAAGACGCCGTCCCGCTCCTGCTCGAAAAGATCCTGGCAGTCGCCCCCGTTTATTCCGCGGTCATCACCGGGCGGGACCTGGAGACGATCTATTTTAAGATCAGGGAGGAGAAGCGATGAGAAAGCGACAAATCCGGGCGGTGATCAAAAAGGATATCAAGGCTGTCACCAGCAGTTTTCAACTCTGGCTGCCCATGCTCTTGCTGCCGGTGGTTTTCTCACTGCTCTTGCCTTGCCTATTGATTCTCCCGGCCTATAAATATGATATCAGCGAGCGGAGCATCCTTGAGGTTCTTAACAATTTGCCCCCGGGCGAATTGCGGGAGACCATCTTCTCCTTTGCTTCCACCAACCAGCAAATGGTCTACTTCAGCGTGCATTATCTTTTCGCTCCTTTCCTCCTGATCATCCCTTTAATGGCCGCCAGCGTCCTTGGGGCCGGGAGTTTTGCCCGGGAAAAAGAGCGCAAAACCATGGAAAGCCTGTTGTTTGCGCCGATCTCCGCCCCTGACCTCTTCCGGGCGAAGATCTTCGCCGCCTTCATCCCTGCCGTTCTTCTTACTTTCTTCTCTTTCCTGCTCTACGGAACAACGGTCAACCTCGCCGCCTACCGGCTCTTCGGCGGGTTAATCTTCCCCAGGCCCCACTGGCTAATCCTGCTGTTTTGGGTAAGTCCCGCCCTCAGCCTGGGCGCGGTCTTTCTCAACGTCTTTATCTCCGCGAGAGTAAAAGGGTTCCAGGAGGCATACCAACTCGGCGCCGTGACCGTCCTCCCGCTCATCGCCTTGATTGCCGGGCAGATCACCGGCGTCCTCCTGCTGAACAACACCGTCCTTTGGCTCCTGGGCGCCGGCTTGTGGCTGCTGGATTTCTTTTTGATTAGAAGGGCCGGGCGGTACCTGGACCGCAATAAACTCTTTGCCACCCTGGCTTCATAGACCGGAAAGAAAGACAGGTGTCCAGTTGAGAGAGAAGGAGTTAATCAAAACGGCTCTTGCCGGCGGGAAAAGGGGGGAGGAGGCCTTGGCCGCCCTGCTCCAAGCAAATTACCGGCTGGTCCTGGGATATTTCCTCAAAGTCACCCAGGATCCGGAGCTGGCCAGAGACCTGACCCAGGAAACTATGGTCCGGGCCTTAAAGAACCTCCCGAAATACAGGGGCGAAGGAAAATTCTCCACCTGGTTAATCGCGGTCGGCTCCAACTTCTACCGGGATGAACTGCGGAAAAAGAAGACGGCAGAGAAGATAGCAGAGAAAACAAACGACAGGCGGTTTCCCCTCCCGGAAAAGCAGGCGGAAGCGGAGACTGTGGATATAAAACGGGCTTTACTGGAACTGCCCGCAGAAAAACGGATCCCTCTCGTCCTGAAATACTACTATGACTACTCATACCAGGAGATTGCCGCCACCCTGAAAATTCCCCTGGGAACGGTCCGTTCCCGGTTACACGCGGCCGTACGCCAACTCCGGGAACGGTTACAGGAAGAACCTGAGGGAACCCATAGGAAAATACGGGCTACTTTGGAGGAGTCTTAAAAATGAGAAAACCGGAGAAACACCAAAAAAACCTTTTTCCCCGGCCGGCCACTGGACCGAAAAAGCAAAGACCCGGCAGTGACGAAGAGGAACTTCTTTCTGCCCTCGCGCCGCTTAAACCAGCTCTCGATGCCTTTGGCGAAGAAACGGAAGAGATCCTGGCCGGCCTTGCCACCCCCGGCCCGGCCTATTTTACCGGGATTGTCCGGAAGGCATTGGCCGGGGCCAGAAAAGCAGCGCTGGCCGAGGCGTTAACTTTTATGGCGGTGGCAATAGCTTTCCTCACCGGGGTTCACTGGTTTTTACAAGCCGGCTACTTTCTTCCGGTGGCTGTTGGTTATGGTATCATTGCCCTGTTGCTGCCAACGGTGATCCTTTTCGTCCCCGAAGCCCGGCACGGGGAGGTGAATGAGTAATGAACGCGAACCCGGTTTCCTGGCCCCTCTACCTTCTCTTTGCAGTACTGGCTTTCACGCAAGCCCTCTGGATCTTTTATGATGCCCGGAAGCGGGGGGAAAACCACTGGCTCTGGGGGCTTTTGGGCCTGCTGAACGTCCCTTCTTCTCTCATCGTATACCTCCTGGTCACGAGGAGAGATAAGAAAAAGAAAAAGCCCGGCATATAAGCATGCCGGGTTCCGTGCCCAGGCGCGACATCATAAGAGCCTCCCAAGAGGCAGGGCTTTTTCCTTTAGAACGTAGAAACGCGCGGTTGCACGCGCGTTTATTATATCGCAAAAACGTTATTTTTTATGGTGGGCGAAGCTGGATTTGAACCAGCGACCCCTTGCTTGTAAGGCAAGTGCTCTCCCCCTGAGCTATTCGCCCATAACCGGCTTTGCCAAGCCAAAATTATTATACCCTAAAGAATAGAAAAAGTAAACCCCCAACCCCCTCGGATGTTTGGCCCTATTCTCTACTCCGTCCCACTTTCTGTTTGCGTCTACCAAGTACGCATACTGCTTACTTTCTTTATGCTGGTAATAGCTCCGCTCGTAAACCAGTTGACAAAAAGGGGTCAATATCGTTTTCCGGTCTGTTTGGGTCAGCCTCTTTACTTCCTAATGCTAGCTTTGTTTCATCCTTATTAGTGTCCCGATAACTACACCTAAAATAAAATTTATAGAAAACTGATTTATTTGCGTACGACTCATATTAAATAATGCTAATACAATAGATCAAGTCCAGATTAGTGTGTAAATTCCTCAGTTATCAATAAGCTTATCT
>ERZ773359.3210-NODE-3210-length-19137-cov-7.256996_pt1 | contig 19137 bp, 20 predicted proteins | sample MGYA00374955_ERZ773359 | MGnify/ENA primary metagenome ERZ773359 (study PRJEB29098, sample SAMN04486028) | biogas fermenter metagenome | study: EMG produced TPA metagenomics assembly of the Biogas fermentation microbial communities from Germany - Plant 4 DNA1... | reverse complement strand
TTCAGGGCGCAGTGGGCAATAGCCCGTGTGGGTTCGACTCCCACCTTCGGCACCATGTTTTCACAAAGCCCTTCGTCAAGGGCTTTTTTATTTCCACGAAAGCATCCGTTCATAAGTGTTCATGCACATGTTGAAAGATGTGCTTGTTGTTTGCCGTCAACCCATGTGGGGCTTTTGGTGGTTAGCAGTCGCCTTGCATTGATTGAACCGACGACGTCTGCCATTCTGTACGAAAGGCCAGACGATCCTCAACCAAGCCGAGATACGCCTGTCGGGCTTCCAGTGATACGAGGCGTAGATTGGGTCGCGCCACAACGGTTGGCGGTAGATGTGCTTTGGGGCGCTTCTCTTGGTAGCGTCACTGTACTCTTGTCAAGGTGACACCGCGTTGCCGCGCTCTTGTCAGCACGATGGGCAGATCGACATCGAGGCAGACGAGCTGGAGGGCATCCGCGACAATGCCTCGCACAGCCGACGGAGCCGAGACATCCGGAAAACAAACGAACGGTGTTTGTCGCACGGCTTTCTTAGGACGTGCGGCTACGACAACCGATAAGTCAGTGTCGCTGTGGGGCTTGAGGCCGCCCTCCGCTACAGCCCCGGTAACGTCGATGGCATATGTCGATCCAGGACATGGCGCACCAGGGACACCCGCTTCGATATCCGGGCTGGCAAGGTGTGATGTCACGCTGTGAGCTCTCTCCCTCAACACTGATCAGATATCGGCGCCATTGCCGCCAATCTCCCGCACTGATCGACCTTCGCCGAACGGGTGGCCGTCGGGAAGGTCGATCGAGACGAGTGACTGACCGAGAGCGAGACTCAATTGAGGACTCTTGCCGCGTTTCCGATTCTTTCCGAAAAAGCGGGCATCCTGGACGGACGCTGATTAATCCGCGGCCGGGGATTGACTTGTTGCATGGTCTGCCATAGCGCTCTGGCACGGCTCATCAAGCGTTGAAAGGCCTCGAGATCAAGAGACTGCTGTCCGTCAGATGTCCAAGAGTGATCGGGATCGTGATGCACCTCGATGATGAGACCGTCGGCGCCGGCAGCGACTGCAGCCAAAGCCATCGGCTCCACCAAGGCCCGTCGACCGGTGCCGTGACTCGGATCCACGACAACGGGTAGATGCGTCAACTCTTTGAGAGCGGGTACCGCACTGAGATCAAGCGTGTTACGGGTATAGGTTTCAAAGGTGCGGATACCGCGTTCGCAAAGCACGACGCGCGGATTGCCATGGGCCATGATGTACTCGGCCGCCATCAGCAATTCCTCTAAGGTGGCCGACATGCCGCGCTTTAGCAGACACGGACGATTCGAACGCCCCACAGCTTTTAACAACTCGAAATTGCTCATGTTGCGGGTGCCGATCTGCAGCATGTCGGCATAACGGCTGACCAGAGGAACATGCTCCGGGGCCACCACTTCTGTGACAACGGGCAGGCCCGCCTTCTTGCCGGCTCGGGCAAGCATCTTGAGTCCGTCTTCGGCCAAACCCTGGAAGTCATATGGGCAGGTGCGTGGTTTGTAGGCGCCACCCCTCAGGGCTTGTGCACCAGCGGCTCGGATGCCCCTGCCAATGATATCCATCTGTTCCTGGGTTTCCACTGCACAGGGGCCAGCGATGACGACGAGGTCTTGGCCGCCAAAAAACAGATCGCCCACCCCCACGATAGTTTGCTGACTTGACCACTTTTTCACAGCCAATCTCGCCTTGCTCACATTGTTGCCCCCTTCGCATAGGTTTTAAAATAAAGAGGGGCCGTGACTGAATAGGTTACGGCCCCTTCTTTGGATAGGAAAAGGCCGCAGGTCTGTGCCTGCGGCCAGGATGTTCACTTGTAGCGGACTACACGATACAGCTGGCTACGGGCACAGAACCGGGAAAAAAGAAGCTAAAGTAAAATCGCCAGCTATACGTGAAGCCAGTATGGTTCCCGATCTGCACCACGTCGCCTCCTCCCTTGAAGCACTCCGCGACAATATGTCTGATCGTAATTATATGCCTTGCTCTGTGAGAGGTCAAGCATTTTTTCGCCACAAAAGCGCGATTGTTTGAGCTCCGTACGCCTGTTCCGCGGTCAGATGGCAGCTGCAGCTTGCCCCATATGCCATTGGGGTATACAATACGTACGTGCGGGGGGTGGCAGCATGAGCTGGCTTGTTAGACATGTGAGTTCGCGAATAAGGCAGTTACGTCAGCAGTCGGGTTATACGCTTGAAGAGCTCGGAGCCCGTCTGGGCATGAAAGGGCACAGCGTGTGGCGCATAGAGACGGGCCGACGCACTCCGAGCCTGGAGCTTATCGAGAAACTGACTGAGATCTACGGAGTCAGACCCGACTACTTCTTCACGGACTCGACTGAATCGGTTTCCGCAGAGCATGCTGTCAAAGAGCTTGATCCGCTTCTTCGAGATCTATGGCAAGAATGGAATCAATTTCTCCATTGTGAGCATGCTATAAACAGAGAGCAGGCAGTGGCAATCCTGAAGGCAGTGTTACATGCCTTGCGAGAATTGCGGGCGGAAGCGGAATAAAAATCCTCGTGATGCGGAAAGACGAAAGTGTAGGTTTACTCAGTCTGCGCTTTGTTAAGTCCTTAACTCACTAACGCGCTGACTCGACAGGAGTTATCGGAAAACAGACCGTTTTGTGGGTTTTAGTCCTTGCGGATGGCATGTCGGACGTGTAGAATAAGACGCAGTGTCCAAGATGACGGTTCGCGCATGAGGTTTCTGGTTGATTTGCATTTGTAGGCGTAGAGTGTTTCGTTGCTTCGATTGGGTAAATGTTGACAGATGAACTATAACGTGCTACAATATTCGTAACCACTGTCGTTTCGGAAAGAGTGCCAGCTCCATAATCGACTAAATACATGGTTAACAACCGGGTTAGGGGAGCCAGGTCGCAGAAGAATGTCTTCGCCCCCGTTGGAGGGAGACCTCTGAAACCAGTGGTCGGAAAAGAGGAAAGGGTGAACACTTTAATGCTCCTTAAGAGAATGAACAAACTAACCCAGATTCTCCAAAACGAGGGTGGCAATGTTGATTTTTCCGAACTCGGGGAAGTCCTGCGCGACTCTATTGGAGACTGCAGCGTCTATGTGGTAAGCCGCAAAGGTAAGCTGCTGGGCTATGCGCTGGAAGGAGACTTCGAGAGCACGCCTTTTGACGCTGAGTGGATAGATTCAGGCTATCTCCCTGAGGATCTGGCCAACAGCCTGCTTAAAGTAGGTGTCATGTCCAGTGACACCGAAGCGGCGAAGATAACCGGACATGCCTCCATTGTGGCTCCCGTGGTCGGTTCCGGCAGACGTGTCGGTACTCTCTTGGTTGTCAAGACAGAAGGCGAGTTCTCTTCAGACGACATGGTCTTGACCGAATATGCCTCTACTGCAATCGGTCTGATCATGAGCTACCTGTTGGACATGGAAGAAGAGGACGAGGCTGAGGAGAAGCGTATGGCTCGCTCCGCCATTCGAAGCCTGTCATACTCGGAGATTCTGGCCATGCAGCATATCCTCGATGAGCTTGACGGTGACGAAGGCCTGCTCGTAGCCTCTCGGATCGCCGACGAAGCCGGTATCACGCGCAGTGTGATAGTCAACGCACTCCGAAAGCTGGCTTCGGCGAACGTCATCGAGTCGCGTTCTTTGGGTATGAAGGGCACATACTTGCGCATTCTCAACCGCGAGTTGCGTAATGAGCTTGAGCGTCAGCGATATCCGTACTTGACGAGTGCCGGCAAGAAACAAGATTAACTCAGTGTCGTATGAGACGCGCTTGTAAATCAGCGGAGGCTCGCCAGGGTCTCCGCTTTCTTAGTGTTCGCCGTGTTTGCCGCGTCGGACAGGGCATTCAAAACAACTCTAGCTGACAAAAAGGGATCAGATCAGATACATAGACTCCCAAAAGACGAACGGATCGCCTGATCTCCAACGAATCCAACAGCGTTTCGGCGGCATTCATGATCTGAGCCGCGCTTCTGACACCATTCGGCGTGCGACGTTGTCGCGTCACGGTGTCGAAATCGCTGAAACGTACCTTGATGCTGACCGTTCTCGCATAACGTCCGTCCCGTTGCAACCTTTGAGCGACGCGCTCGCTTAGTTTTCTCAGCTCTCCGGACAGAACCGGGCGCGCCCGAAGATCCGTCGGAAATGTGGTCTCATGCCCGATGGACTTGGGCAAACCCGGGGGTTCCACGGGCCGCTCGTCGATACCGCGGCATAGATCATACAGCAGCAATCCCGTCTTTCCCAGGTGTTGATTCAGCCAGCCCAGGCTTTTTTGGCGTAAGTCAGCCACTGTATGCACTCCCAGTTCCGCAAGTCGCGCTGCTGTCTTTTCGCCAACACCCCACAGCTTACGGACGGACAGGGGCAAGAGCAAAGCATCAATGTCTTTGGGTCTTACCACTACGAGGCCGTCGGGTTTGCGAAGATCCGAAGCCAGTTTGGCCAGGAATTTACAGGGCGCGATGCCCACGGATGCTGTACAGCCCACTGCATCGAAAACCCTCCTTTTGATGGTCATTCCCATCGTTTCCAGATCCGGAAACAGGTGAGCGCGGCTTGTCATGTCGAGAAAGGCCTCGTCTATTGACAACGGCTCCACCACGGGGGCTATCTGTTGAAATACGTTGTGGAGTTGTGCTGAAACCCGACGATAGAGCGGGAAATTGGGCGGTATGAAGATCCCCTGAGGACATAGACGGGCTGCTTGTGCAATGGGCATCGCCGAACGCACTCCATAACGGCGGGCCTCGTAGGAACACGAAGCCACCACGGCTCTGCGGGAGTGTTTGTAGCCTCCCACGATCAGCGGCCGTCCACGATAGGCAGGTTGGAGCCGCGCTTCCACCGCACAGTAGAATGCATCCATGTCAACGTGTACAATGATACGCACAGGGGAACCTCCCAGATGTATCGTACAGATGTTCGCGCGTGCATTATATCACGTCATCTTGATTAAGAGGGGGTGAAGAGCCAGTGAGAGCCGTGGTTTTCGCGGTGGATGTGCAAAACTCGGATCTTGACGTTGAGGAGTCTTTGGCTGAACTCAGCCAACTCGCTGATTCTGCCGGGGTCATAGTGGTGGGAGAGCTGGTGCAACGTCGCGGCGCTCCTGAGCCCTCCACCTATTTGGGGACCGGTAAAGTGGTGGAGCTGGCTGAGCTCATGGAGGAAACGGAAGCTGACATGGCCATCTGCGACGATGAGCTGACCCCCGCTCAAGCAGGAAACCTTTCTGAGATGCTCCAACGACGCGTCATCGATCGCACACAGTTGATTCTCGACATATTTGCCGCCAGAGCTCAAAGTCGGGAGGGCAAGGTTCAGGTCGAGCTGGCTCAGCTGCGCTATCTGCTTCCGAGACTGACGGGGCAAGGTCTTGCCTTGTCTCGCCTAGGCGGAGGTATCGGCACGCGGGGTCCGGGTGAGACGAGACTGGAAACCGATCGGCGACATATCAGGCGCAGGATGGCGGAGCTGAGACGGGAACTTGATCGTATACGACAAAGGCGTCGCCTGCAACGGGAGCACCGTCAGGAATCGCAAGTGCCAGTGGTAGCTTTGGTGGGCTACACAAATGCCGGCAAATCGACTCTGCTCAACACGCTCTCGGGGTCATCCGTGCACGCGCAAGATCAGCTTTTTTCAACCTTGGATCCGACCGTGCGCCGGGTGGAGCTGTCCGGAATCGAGCAACATGTTTGTTTCGTCGATACGGTAGGCTTCATCCGTAAGCTGCCTCATGATCTTGTGGCTGCCTTCAGAGCGACATTGGAGGAAGTGGACGGCGCGGACATGCTCGTCCATGTCGTGGATTGCCCTCATCCGCAGATGTGGGAACAAATGGCGGCCGTTCAGAGTATCTTGGCGGATCTGGGGGCGGCAGACAAGCCGACGATCACCGCCTTCAACAAGCAGGATCGTCAAGATCCCCAGATCGTGAAGAGGTTGGTGGAGCGCACACCGCATTCTTGTGCCATTTCTGCCACAACAGGGGATGGATGCCAGGAACTTCTGCGGTTGGTAGAAGAGCTTCTGCCGATACGGCATGTTGTGCGTATCTACCGCATCCCTTACGGTGATGCAGGCGTTGTTTCGTGGCTTCATTGTTCGGGACGAGTGTTGCATGAGCGCTTTGATGGAGACGGGGCCCGGCTCAAAGTGATCATAAGAAAGGAACTGGCCGAGCAGGTGCGGCAATTTGAGGAGCAGCCATAGCGCCGGGCACAATATACTCTGCCTTGCTCGATCATGCTGTAGTAAAATAGAATAATGCTAGGTAGAATGAGGTGGCTCTTGAATGTCCAATCGCTTTTCCTACGGCGGGCAGGCAGTGATCGAAGGCGTCATGATGCGCGGACGGCACAGCCTCGCTATTGCCGTGCGGCGTCCTAGCGGTGATATTGTAGTCAGCGAGAATGCCATAGGCGGTTTCAGCAGACGTTTTCCTTTTTTGAGATGTCCATTGATTCGAGGCGTCGTGGCCTTGGTCGAGGCGCTCGTGATCGGCATGAAAGCCCTCAATTTCTCGGCTAACCAGTTGCTCGATGAGGATGAGGAAGAAGAACCCTTAGGTTTCAAGGAGCTTGCCTTCAGCATGCTTCTGGCCGTCGGCTTGACGGTCGTATTGTTTATCATGGTTCCGGCCTATCTCGTAAAACTGGTGCAGACGCGCATCGCGAGCAATCTGCTGCTGAACTTCATGGAAGGTCTGATCAAAGTGGGGCTCTTCTTGCTCTACATCGCCGCCATTTCGCTGATGCCCGATATTCGACGCGTTTTTGAATACCACGGAGCCGAGCACAAAGTCATCAATGGCTATGAAGCGGGTAGTGAGTTGACAGTGGACGCCGTAGCCGCCCATAGCCGATTTCATCCTCGCTGCGGAACCAGTTTTATCGTCATCGTCATGTTGACGGGGATTCTGATTTTTTCGTTTTTCGGCCGTCCGCCTTTTTTGACCAGGGTGTTGATTCATCTGGCGTTGTTGCCTGTGGTGGCCGGGATTTCGTATGAGTTTATCCGGTTGGCCGGACGTCAACAAAACAACCCGATTGTTCGCCTTCTGTCGCTTCCGGGCATTTGGACGCAGTATTTGACCACCCGGGAACCTGATTCGCAGCAGTTGGAAGTGGCCATTCGTTCTTTGGAATCGGTGTTGAGGCAAGATGCGCAGAAGGCTGAGGAAACAGTGGTTGAGATATTTGGGAGTGATAGCCGGTGCTTGCGAAGCTAGAAAGCATCGCTGAACGTTATCGTCAGCTTACCGATCAGTTGAGCGATCCTGCAGTAGTGGCGGATGCTGAGCGTTATCAGCAGGTGGCCAAAGCCCACCATGCCTTGGAGGAGCTGACGAACAGCTATGAGGAGTACAAGAGGCTGCAGGATCAGCTGAATCAGGCCCGAGAGGTGCTGTCGGATTCTTCCGCAGATGCGGAGCTGCGCGAACTGGCTCAATCTGAGATCGATTCCCTTACGGAACAGTTGGAAACGCTGGAAAAGCACATTAAAGTGCTGTTGTTACCCAAAGATCCCCGGGATGAAAAAAACGTGATCATGGAGATTCGCGCTGGTGCCGGAGGAGAAGAAGCGGCGTTGTTTGCGGCCGATCTTCTGCGCATGTATACGCGCTACGCGGAGCGAAGAAACTGGCCCGTGGAGCTTCTCAGCAGCAATGAGACGGAGTTAGGTGGCTTTAAGGAAGTCATCTTCATGATCAAGGGCCGGGGAGCATACAGCCGGTTGAAGTTCGAAAGCGGCGTGCATCGTGTGCAGCGTGTTCCTGATACGGAGGCCAGCGGGCGGATCCATACCTCTACGGTAACCGTAGCCGTTATGCCCGAAGCCGAAGAAGTAGAGGTTGAAATAGATCCCAATGATCTCAACATTGACGTCTTCCGCGCCAGCGGGCATGGCGGGCAGCATGTGAATACGACCGACTCCGCGGTGCGGGTGACTCACATACCGACAGGTATTGTGGTCACGTGTCAGGATGAAAAATCACAGTTAAAAAACCGCGAAAAGGCCATCAAGGTCCTACGGGCCCGGTTGCTGGCTGCCATGCAACGCGAACAGGAAGAGGCCCTGGCTGAGGAACGGCGCAGTCAGGTCGGTACCGGTGACAGATCAGAACGTATTCGTACCTACAATTTTCCTCAGAGTCGGTGCAGCGATCACCGCATCGGTTGGACCACGCGCGATCTGACAGGAGTGTTGGACGGCGACTTAGATGAACTCATCGACGCCTTGGCCACATGGCATCAGGCCGAACAGCTGGAGAAGGAAGATTTTGCGGAGTGAGAGGCATAAAGCATACGGTCTTGGATCTGGTTCGCCTGAGCACCTCCTATTTGGCAGAACGCGGGGTGGAGACACCTCGGCTTGATGCCGAGGTGTTGCTGGCTCATGTCCTGGGTTTGGACAGGCTTGGGCTCTATGTGAATTTTGATAGGCCCTTGGAGCCTCATGAAGTTGATCGCTACCGGGAGGCCATTCGGCGTCGGGGACGCCGGGAACCGGTGGCTTATATTCTGGGTGAAAAGGAGTTCATGAAGAAGACTTTTAGCGTATCTCCGGATGTTTTGATACCCAGGCCGGAGACGGAGTTGCTTGTGGAGACGGTGATCACCCGAATCAACGAAGAGATCGCCTCAGATTCCGTTTCTCTGCTTGATGTCGGAACAGGCAGTGGGGTGATCGCCATCATGCTGGCTTTGGCCTTTCCGCAGGCGGAGATTACCGCCTGTGACATCTCGTCGCAAGCCCTGGCCGTGGCCTGTCAGAACGCAGCCAGGCACAGTGTCGCTTCGCGAATCAGACTCGTACAGAGTGATTTACTGACTGGCTTGCCTCCTGAAGCTCGCTACCACTGCATCGTCAGCAATCCGCCCTATGTTGCACAGGCGGATTTGATCGGCTTGGCGCCCGAGATCCGCTACGAGCCGAGGATGGCCTTAGACGGCGGAGCTGACGGACTCGTCTTTGTCAGGCGTCTGATCGAGGAAGCCGGGGAGCGATTGCTTCCCGGAGGGTTCTTGGCTATGGAGATCGGTGCCACTCAGGGAGAAGCCGTGCGCTTACTGGCCAAGGAACGCTTTTACGGATATGTCGAGATCTTGAGGGATTACGCAGGTCGGGAACGCTTTGCTTTCATACGGAAGGTGGAGTCGTGAAGACGCGGGTCTATAGGCTGGAGTCAAATTCGTCGTGGGATACCGCCTTGGAGGTCGCCGTGGAGGCTTTACATCGCGGGGAGCTCGTCGCATTTCCCACCGAGACGGTATATGGATTGGGTGGTCACGCACTGGACGAACGGGCGGTTCGCAAGATCTTTGCGGCCAAAGGACGTCCTGCGGACAATCCCTTGATCGTCCATGTATCCGACTATGAGGATGTGCTTCCGCTTGTAAGCAGTGTGCCTCCCCAGTTGCCTGTTTTGGCCCGTCACTTTTGGCCGGGGCCTTTGACTGTGGTAGTTCCCCGCTCTTTGCTGGTACCCGATGTGACGACAGGAGGCCTGGACAGTGTGGCGATACGCATGCCCGCCCATCCGGTCGCTTTGGCCCTCCTTACACAGGCCAAGGTGCCCGTTGCGGCTCCCAGCGCCAATCGCTCCGGATATCCGAGTCCCACCGAGGCCAGCCATGTGCTTGCTGATTTGGCCGGACAGGTGGCAGTTGTGTTGGACGGCGGTCCGACACAGGTAGGAGTGGAATCCACTGTCTTGGACCTCACCGGTTCAGTCCCGACCATCCTCCGTCCCGGGGGCGTAACTTACGAACAACTGACTGCCGTGCTGGGAGAAGTAGCCATTGATCCGGCAGCCAGAGCCCGTGAGCAAGACGGTCTTGAATGCGGCCAACCTGTTCGCTCGCCGGGAATGAAATACCGTCATTACGCACCTCGGGCTGAGGCGATCCTCGTTGAAGGTGAGCCTCCCCACATATGGCAGACTCTGCGCGATCTGCTTTCGAGCCAAGGAAACGTCCGGTGTGGCCTGTTGGTGAGTCGCGAGGGCGAGTCGTGGTTGCGCACAACGGGACTGCCTGAGGACGTAGCGGTATTATGCCTGGGTTCACGCCATGATCCGGCTGAGTTTGCGCGCTGTATCTTTTCGGCTCTGCGTGCGATGGATGAAAGGAACGTAGACATCGTTCTCATAGAAGGCATAGATGATACAGGGCTGGGACTGGCGGTGATGAACCGCCTGCGGCGGGCGGCCGGAGGGCGCATCGTGAAGGCCAAGCAGGGCTGAAACTCATCCGTGCTCATCTTTGGTTTCGGGATTTGTCTGTTCGCCACCTAACCGGCTCGAGATAGCGGGCCCATTGGGGTATGGCCTCTTCCACCGGTATGCGCCGCATTTGCGGTGAGGCTCATGATGAGCGTAAGCTCGATGAACGAGAAACAATCCCTCGGCTTGAGCCATGGGAGAACGTCAATATCCCCGCCCACGGTTAACTTGGGTTTCTCATCTGCGTTGGGCTTGTCGAATGAAGACCGCCTCCTTTCCTACATACTCACACTGTTGGCAGCGGATTTCCAGATCCGGTTGCCCGTCGCCTTTGGTCATCGTTTCCAGTTCATCGGAGAGGTAGGTAACTCGTCCGGTGTCCGGATCTTGATGTATCTCCTGCATCAGTTTGTAGACGATGTGAAAACGGCCAGCATTTGTCTTGCATACTGGGCATGCATAGACGCGGGCACCGCTCCTTGATCTGCTCGTGTTGACCTGAGAACTGTTTGTCTTGGCAGAACTGTTAGGCATGGCCTTCCATCAGCCTCCATAGGATGAGTTAGATCAAGGGGGTGGGTGCGTGAGCTTGGTAGAGACCGTTGCTTTAGGGTTGGCCTTGGGCGCTGATTCCCTATCGGTGTGTATAGGCATGGGAATGGCCGGGATGCGGCTGTATCGTGTGCTGAAATTAGCCCTGTTATTCAGTGTTACCCAGGGCGTCCTCCTGGTGGGAGGCGCCAAGTTGGCCGTGGCTTTTCACTTGTTGCTCGAAGGCGCACTGATGAACCGCTGTGATTTGGTCCACGCTTTTCATATCGCTTTATCATTGATCGGGGCGGTTATCCTTTGTCTGGTAGGTATCAATCTCATTCGTGCCTATGTCGTACAGGACCTAAGCGGCCCGATCTGTTACAAAGGACGGGTCGCCTTGCTTTTTCTCACGTTGAGTGTCAGCATGGACGCCTTCTCAAGCGGCGTGGGCCTGGGCATGTCGGAGATGAAGGTCCTGCTTAGCGTGGGAACGGGTGTCACGGCTGTTATCTTCGTGATGGCATTTTTTGGCTTACGAGCCGGACATCACATCGGGCGGATCATCGGTCGGACGGCTGAGCCCGTCGGAGGAGTTTTACTCATCTTGTTGGCAATTCGTCTCGTTTTGGGAACACTGTTATAGTCTGGCAGGATAGTCTGTCACGATGCAGAACACGAACATAGACATCAACAAGACGATGTGGGTGGGCATTTTGTGCAGCATAGAGCGTGTTTGGTTTGTGTGCACGGGAAACACCTGCCGCAGTCCCATGGCAGAGGTTTTGTTTAGAAAACTGGCTCAAGAACGCGGGCTGGACATTGAAGTCGCTTCTGCCGGCGTGTACGCAGCTCCGGGAGCTCCGGCTTCTTCGGGTGCCAAACGAGCCGTACGGAAGTGGGGAGTCAGTCTCGATGACCACAGGGCTCGTAGCACGGAAGAGATGCGATTTGGACCGGGCGATCTCGTGCTGACTATGACTCGCCGTCATCGCGATCTGCTCTTGGCCCAACATCCGCATCTTGAAGGGCGGGTCCACGTCCTCAAGTCGTTTGTAGGCCATCCCGCGGATCCTGATGTTGCGGATCCGTTCGGCGGCAGTGACAGTCATTACTTGCAGACCGCGCAGGAAATCTATGACCTCTTGCCGTTGCTCATACAAAAGCTAGAAAATGAAAATAGGTTGGAGATGGTTATGAAGCGCGTGGCGGTCGGCTGTGATCATGCGGGATTTGTTCTCAAACCGACGGTTCTTGAGACTCTTGAGCAGGAACGATGTCAGGTTTTGGACTGTGGCACGTTCTCGGCTGAATCAGTGGATTATCCTGATTTTGGAGCGGCTGTCGCCAAAAAGGTGGTCAGCGGTGAAGCGGATTTCGGTATAGTTATATGTGGTACAGGCATCGGCATATCCGTTGCGGCCAATAAGGTGAGCGGAGCCCGTGCCGCTTTGTGTCACGACACTTATTCGGCGCGAATGAGCCGCGCTCACAACGATGCCAATATTTTGGCCCTTGGAGCGAGAGTGATCGGGCCCGGACTTGCCCAGGAGATCATCAGGGCTTTCTTGAATGAGCCGTTTGAGGGGGGCAGGCATCAGAAGCGTCTGCAAAAGATAGCCGAGTTGGAAGAGGGGCGAATTTGACCCGCATCTTCGAGTCGTTTAAAATGCATAAGGTTTGATTGTTATCCGAGGGCCATGGAGAGTGATTTTAATGTCATCTTTTGTGCCGGCTGCCTTGATAGCAGTGGCCTTATCCTATGGTCTCACCGTTTTTGTGCGTCAATTAGCTATAAGACTCGGATTTGTCGAGTGTCCTAACGAACGGCGCATCCATCTCAGACCCATGCCCAGCGGGGGCGGTCTGGCCATATACGCTGCGTTCTGGCTGACTGTGCTTTGTAGTCTTAACCGTTTTGTCCCTCGGGTGCCGGCGGGTTTGCTTTCCTTGTTTTGGGGATCGACCATCATCGTCTTGATCGGTCTGATCGATGATCGGTTCGAATTGCGCCCTCTGGTCAAATTCATCGGTCAGTTGGCGGCGGCAGTGTTGGTCGTCTGGTTCGGGCACCGCATCGAGTTTGTCACTGATCCCGTCCGCGGCGGGATGTTGTATTTGGGTTCCTGGGGATTTCCGCTTACGGTTTTTTGGATTGTGGCCATAACTAATATGGTCAATTTCATAGACGGTCTGGATGGCTTGGCGGCCGGAGTCTCGGCGATCGCTTGCGTGCCGCTGGCAGTCGTTGCCATGCAGCTGGATCGTCCAAGCATTGCTTTGTTGACCTTTATCCTGCTTGGCAGCATCTGCGGATTCCTGCCGCACAACTTCAATCCGGCCCGCATATTCATGGGCGACACCGGCGCGATGTTTTTGGGCTTTATGCTTTCGGTGATAGCGGTTGACGGGGCGCTTAAAGGCGCGGCAACCATCGCTTTGACGGTGCCGATTCTGGCTTTGGGAGTACCTGTCTTCGACGTTCTTTTTGCCGTGATCCGAAGAGTCGCCGCAGGTCGACCGTTTTATGAGGCGGATCAGGGACACCTTCACCACAGACTGTTGGCGATGGGCTTGACACAAAGACAGGCGGTCTTGGCCCTGTATACGGTCAGCGGTCTGTTGGGGCTGGGGGCCATGTGGTCCTTGGGTCTCAAGGATTGGCAAGGTATCGTGGTTTTCGTCGTTATTCTCGTCTGCGCGATGATTGTCGGGCAGCGGGTTGGCGTACTGCCTTCGCCCTATCAACGGACTTGGGCGGATAACGAATACGCTCAGAGGACTCCCGCAGATGACAGAGGCGACTGACCGTCCGAAAGTGATGGTGATCTTCGGTACCCGGCCCGAAGCCATTAAAATGGCTCCGGTGATACGGGCCCTCAATGATTCGCCCTTGCGCTCAATAGTGGTCGTCACAGGGCAGCATAGAGATATGCTCGATCAAGTGCTGCAGCTTTTTGCCATCCATCCTGATTACGACTTGGCCATTATGCGCCATGGGCAGACCCTCAGTGACGTCACCGTACGGGTGCTCACCGGTTTGGAAGAGGTCCTGGAACGAGAAAACCCTGACCTGGTCTTAGTGCACGGTGATACGACCACCGCCATGGCTTCGGCGCTGGCATCGTATTATCACCGGATTCCGGTAGGGCACGTGGAAGCGGGCCTGCGCACGGAGCATCCGTACAATCCTTTTCCTGAAGAGATGAACCGACGTCTCATCAGTCGGATCGCCGCCTTGCATTTCGCTCCTACTGAGACGGCCAAACAGAACTTAGTACGCGAAAACGTGTCGCCTTCTTCGATATATGTCACCGGCAACACGGTCATTGATGCTCTTGTTTCGGTAATCCGCAGTGATTACCGCTTCCGGGATCCGGAATTGGCCCGTATTGTCGCTTTGCCGGGGCGCATGCTTCTGGTTACTGCGCATAGACGGGAGAATCTCGGTGCGCCCATGGTCCGGATCTTTCGGGCCTTGCGGGAGATTCTCAGCCGTTTCGCGGACACTCGGGTTGTTTTTCCCATGCACAAAAACCCGGCCGTACGGCATCTGATCAAGCAGGAGTTGGGGATGTTGGAGCGTGTGCATCTAGTTGAGCCTCCCGAATACGAGGAGTTCGCTAACTTGATGAACCGGGCGTTTCTCATCCTCACCGATTCCGGGGGCATTCAGGAAGAGGCGCCCGCTTTGGGCAAACCGGTCTTGGTGTTGCGCGATACAACTGAGCGCCCGGAAGGAATCGCCGCGGGCACGTTACGAAAGGTGGGGACGGCTACATCGGAGATCGTGGCCGCGGCGAGTGAGCTGTTGACGGACACCGATGCCTACAGCCGCATGGCGTGCACGGCGAATCCCTACGGTGACGGTAAAGCGGCTCAGCGGATCGTCGGGGTCTTACAGGTCCATTTGTTCCGTGGAAGTTAGAAGTCCCCAAAAGCCCGGAAAGGGCGTGCCCCGCCGGGTTTGTTTTTTTGCACCTGATGCGGTACAATAAGACATAGCCACAACTTAAGATCGTAAGAATCTCCGAAACCTCCGCGACGGAGGTGCGGGGGACCCATCTTGCGGGGTGAATCCTGGAAGTTCTTCCAGGTAGGGCAAACTTGGGTGCCCAAACCCGTCAGCTAACCTCGTAGGAGTACTCCAAGCGGATGACGACAGCCCGGTTTTTCGGGCTGGCGGCATGCGCTTGTTTCCTTTTTCGTGGAGGTTTAGGCGCATGAATAAGGGGCTCTTTCAGTTTGCCAAGTACAGCGGTATAGGTCTTTCCTGGGCGTTGACTACCATCGCCTATTTTTTCGTCGGCTACATGGCGGGAAACTGGGCTGACGCCAAGTTGCGGACCGCCCCGGTGTTTCTACTGTTGGGGATCATTCTGGCGATGCTACTGAGTGTCTGGACGATGGTGACTGAAATACGAGCACTTATATCCGATGTTGCGGGGCCTAAGGAGTGAGAAAGGAGACTGAGTGGTGGGAGACAAAACACAGGCACTCGCTAATGTGATGGATCATATAGTCCGTCGTGTGGTGTGGCGGATCGGTCCTGTGGAGATCACATCAACCGTAGTGAACACCTGGATCATTGTGGCGGTGCTATTCATCGGTGCGTTTTGGATCAGACGGCGTCTTGAGGAAAAACCGCGCGGCATACAGACGCTGTTGGAGATCCTCGTTGAGTTTCTCCACTCGATGATTGACGGCGTCATGGGAAGGGAAGGTCGACGGTATCTGCCTTTTGTGGGGCCACTGTTCGTCTTTATCTTGGCTTTGAATCTGGGTTGGGTGATCCCGGGCGTCATGCCGCCGACCACTGACTTGATGACCACGGCTGCTTTGGGGCTGACCACCGTGGCTTTGGTTCAGCTTGCCATTGTGCGGGCCAAGGGAGTCATCGGGTACTTGCGCCATCTGGCACAACCTACCGTGGTCATGATTCCGATGAACATAATCGAAGAGTTGGTGAAGCCTTTTTCACTGGCCATTCGTCTTTTCGGCAACATGTTCGGGGAAGAAATGGTGGTCACCATCCTCTTTTTGCTGGTTCCGGTTTTGGCCCCGACACCGGTTATGGTTCTTGGCATCTTGATGGGCAGCATTCAAGCTTACATCTTTACTCTGCTGACCATCACGTATCTTCCGGCCGGCGATCAATAAGCCAGGCGTCATAGCGAAAAAAGCAGTGTTGAGGAGGAAGCATTGGAATGACGATGGGGTTTCTCGCAGTCTGTTTGACGGTAATGGTTCCTGCGATTGTCTCTGCTCTTAGTCAAGGTTGGGCGACCGTTGCTGCGGTCCACGGCATGTCCCGTCAACCGGAAGCGGCAAATGAAATCCGTACGACTCTGTTGGTAGCATTGGCTTTTATGGAGGCCTTGACCCTGTTTTGTTTTGTGGTCGCCATCCTCATCTGGGTGAAGCTGTAAAGACATGAGTAATCGCTCGAGTGCAGATTTGGTCGATCGCGCCTTGTACTCTGAGGTTTTGGAAGCAGTCGCAGCATCGAGTGGTGGATAGGGGGATTTCAGGAAGTGTCGCTGCCTGTAGGTCTTTTTACCGTGGTTGCTGAGGCAGCTCCCGCGAATCCGGTTGCGCCGCATCCGTGGACGTTCATCTTTCAAGTGATCAACGTGCTTGTGGTCATAGGTGGTCTCGGCTTCTTACTGTTTCGGCCGCTAGGAGACCTAATGAAAAAGCGGGAGGCCTTCATTGAAGAGTCTTTGACCAACGCCCAAAAGGCCAAGCAGGAAGCCGATGCCTTGCGGGCGGAGTATGAGAAGAAGCTCGGTTCAGCGGAAAAAGAGGCACAAAGCATCCTTCGTCAAGCTACCCGAGAAGCACAAGAGTACAAACAAGCCAGGATTCAAGAGGCTGAGATAGCCTATGAACGGATGATCGCCAAGGCTCAGGAAGAGATCGAAGAATCCAGGAAGGCTATGTTGGTTTCGTTGCGTGAGGAAGTGGCGAACATGGCCGTCATGGCTGCCAGCCAGGTGTTGGGAAGAGTCATCAGTGACGATGAGCACCTTGAAATGATTAGGGGTTTCATCGACAAGGTGATGGTCTTGCCTCAAGTGGTTGAGGAGCTGGCAGATGTGCACGACGGCCAAGAGAGTTTGCGAGTCGAGCTGACTACAGCGGCACCCCTGCCGGATGATCTGTGTCAGTCGCTGCGGGAACGGCTCGCCCGCCTAGGCGGCAGCAAGGAGATCCGTCTCGTGGTTCGACATGATCCGGACCTTATTGGTGGGGCCAGGCTCAGAATCAACGGCGTTTTCGTCGACGACAGCATCAGCAGCCGTCTGCGTCAGCTTGATAGATTTCTGACGACAAACGGTTCTTTTGACTCGAATGAATAATTTGAAGCACAGAGGTGACGTACGTGGCGATGAGCTCCGAAAGGCTCGGCACAAGTATAAAGCAGCGCATAGAGGACTATCATCCTACGGTCAGTCTGGAATCGCGGGTAGTCATACCTGACACAATTCGCGATCTGACCGATGAACTAGTAGCGGATTTGGAGCGGCGTCTGGTTCGCTTTGAGCCCGGAGTGATCGTCGAAGACATCGGTACGGTGACGCTTATCGGCGACGGCATTGCACGAGTGCGCGGTTTGCGCCACGTCATGGCCGGCGAGCTGTTGCAGTTTCCGGGCCAGCTATTCGGTATGGCTTTGAGCCTAGAAGAAGACAGCATTGGCTGTGTCTTGTTGGATGCTTTCGATCATGTCAGAGAAGGAGACCAGGTGCGGCGTACCGGCCGAATTGCCCAGGTGCCCGTAGGTGAGGCCTTAATCGGCCGGGTGGTCGATCCTTTAGGTCGTCCTTTGGACGGAGAAGGTCCTATTGTCCCTGATGCTTATCGATCCGTGGAAGGGCCTGTTCCTGGGATTGTCGATCGGCAGAACGTGCATGAGCCGCTTCAGACCGGTCTGAAAGCCATAGACGCCTTGACTCCTATCGGTCGAGGTCAGCGCGAGCTGATCATCGGAGATCGTCAGACGGGAAAAACGGCGATTGCCATCGACACCATCATCAACCAAAAGGATCAGGATATGATCTGCATTTACGTGGCCATCGGTCAGAAGGCCTCTACCGTGGCCGGCATCATTGAGAAGCTGCGGGAGCACGGCGCTATGGAATACACCATCGTGGTCTTGGCTTCCGCGGCGGATCCGGCTCCTATGCTCTATCTTGCTCCCTATGCGGGAACCGCCATGGGCGAGTACTTCATGTATAACGGTCGGCACGTCCTTTGTGTCTATGATGATCTGACGAAACATGCCGCTGCCTACCGAGAGCTCTCCCTTCTGTTGCGTCGACCGCCCGGTCGTGAGGGCTTCCCCGGAGATGTCTTTTATCTGCACTCGCGGCTTTTAGAACGTGCGGCTAAGCTATCCGACGGGTTGGGAGGCGGATCTTTAACTGCTTTGCCCATCGTTGAGACACAAGCCGGTGATGTTTCCGCTTATATTCCGACCAACGTCATCTCCATCACTGACGGACAGATCTTTTTGGAGACGGATCTGTTCTATGCCGGACAAAGGCCGGCCATCAATGTGGGCATCTCGGTCTCTCGTGTCGGCGGAGATGCCCAGATTCGGCCTATGCGCCGTGTGGCGAGTTCGTTGCGTTTGGACCTTTCTCAGTACCGTGAGTTGGCGGCTTTCACTCAATTCGGAGCCGACATAGATGAGTCGACGAGGAAGCAACTGATACGCGGTGAGCGAATCCAGGAAGTCTTGAAGCAGGATCAGTATCAGCCTATGCCTGCCGCTGAACAGGTAGTGGTCTTGTTCGCTGCCGTTCAGGGTTATTTGGACCGGTTGGAGACAGAACGCGTCAAAGACTTCGAGCGGGCATTGATCGGCTTCATGCGGTCAAATCACGCTGAATTAATGGAAAGGATTGCTCAGGGTGAATGGGACCAGGCCATGGAAGAGGAAGTTCGGGCGATCGTAAGGCAATTCTCTGAAAGCTTTGCTGAATAGGGGGGATGCCACCGATGGCGGGTCAGTCACAAATAGAGATCAAACGGCGCATCAGAAGCGTGCGGAACACACAGCATATCACGAGGGCAATGCAGATTGTCTCGGCAGTCAAGTTGCGCCGTGTTCAAGCGCTGATTGACGCCGTGACCCCCTATGCGCAAAAGCTGGAGGAACTTCTGAGCGGAGTCATCAGGGTGGGGCAACATCCTCTGTTACAAGAGCGAAAAATGGAGCGCGTCCGCTATGTCGTGATGGCCGTGGACCACGGGCTGACAGGCGGTTACAGTACCAATCTGGCAGAGTGGGTGGCCCATGTGCTAAAGCAAGAAGAACACCCATACGACCTGTGGGTCTTGGGTCAA
>ERZ773359.3209-NODE-3209-length-19138-cov-8.303831_pt1 | contig 19138 bp, 18 predicted proteins | sample MGYA00374955_ERZ773359 | MGnify/ENA primary metagenome ERZ773359 (study PRJEB29098, sample SAMN04486028) | biogas fermenter metagenome | study: EMG produced TPA metagenomics assembly of the Biogas fermentation microbial communities from Germany - Plant 4 DNA1... | reverse complement strand
TCTCCAATGGTACTGTATCTGTAAATTGAACGAAGCTTCCTGCTCGGCAAATTTAAATATGTAATTCTGTCTACCCAGTGACTGTTAGGTAATGGTTGGTCTTCATATGACATGACAATTTCTTCATTTGAACCCAAAAAAACATCTAGTTCACTGCCGACTCCGGCTACTAAATCGGTCATTTCCAGCGCCAGATCATATACAGGTTTATAGGCCGGGTCTGCCGGCTTCTGACTAAAATTGGCTCCCCAAAGCTTCAAAGCAGGCCTATCCACTTCCTTTCCCTGGAAAATTCTCGTAAGTCTTTCTCTGCTATTCACATAAAAACCCCCTTTTTTTGCTGTATGCATATATAATTATTCCACAACCTTCTCCCGCATCTTTTCAATAAGATTCAATATTCCGGCTTCAATCTTTATAAGGTCTTCATCTTTTGGTGTCCCTTCAAACTCCACAGATTCAATGAAATCCCATTTCATCTTATTTCTTTCAATAATATCTTTAAGCTCCTTCTCCGCGCCTCCGGACCATCCATATGACCCAAATCTGAATGCTGCCTTACAGGTGATCTTCTTTCTTCCGAGCTCATCTAATGCTGCCGCAACCGGCGGAAAGAGCTTGTACTCATAAGTAGGTGCTGCAATAATTACCCCTGCAGATTTAAAAACAGTTGCAACCATTTCGCTGTCGCTTTCCAGCGGCATTTTCAGCTTATTGTATTTAATGTCTTCTCTTTGAAGGATGTTTTCGGCATAGTTAACAGCTTTTTCCGTCATACCGTACATGGATCCCCATATTATTGTCACTTCATTTTTGCCTGCCCCTTCAGCATATAAAGAAAACCTGGAATAATCATCTATAATCTTCTGAGGATTTTTTCTGTAAACCGGACCATGGCCAGGTGCTATAACATTAATCTCTAATGATTTTGCTTTCTCAATAGCCTTTCTCAGACTGGGTGTGAAGGTTGTCATTACATTGGAGTAATACCTTATCCCTTCAGATTCAAAGAAGCCTGTCTCTTCGGGCGTCAGCTCATCATCAAAACAATGATTCCCCATTCTGCCGAATGCTCCAAACATATCACACGAGAAAAGAGTTTTTGTATCTCTTTCATAAGTATACATGGTATCCGGCCAGTGAACATTCGGCACCGGATGGAAACTCAACACCTTACCCTTTCCAAGTTCAAGGGTGTCTCCTTCCTTTACTATCCTTATTTTGTCTTCGCCATAGAAGGAGTTTACCATCTTCGCAGCTCTTTCAGTACATACTATTGTAAAATCATCCTTAATCTTTCGGAAGTTTGAAATCCAGCCGGAATGATCCGGTTCCATATGATTTACAATCAAGTAATCTATATTTTTCGGGTCAACGCCTATTTCCTCCAGGTTTTTGTAAAGAGTCTCAGGTATACCGTCCCAGCCGATTACACCATCAATAATTGCTGTTTTTTCTCCCTGTACTATATAGGAGTTAAGGGTAACACCGTTTGCAATTTCCCATATCCCCTCAAACAATATATCCTCAACATTCATAGTAAGCATATGTATTCCTTCTGCAACCTTCAACTTCTTCATAACCCATCCTCCTTAGATTTTAAGTTTCATAAGTTATTTACACACAATTAAAGTTGATTTATCAAAAATTATGCGTTGAAATTAATTTTAAAAATTCTCATATGTTTTAATTATTCTTTCTGCAACTGCTCTTTTTGTAATGCGCATATCCATCGCCTGTTTTTCTATATACCTGTGCGCTTCTTTCTCACTCATATTGAATAAGGATATAAGAATACATTTGGCACGATCCACAATCCGAATATCTTCGATTTTTTTCCTCAGCTGATCGTTTTCGTGATGAACCTTTCTCAGCTTGTTATATGCAGATCTGGCAAGTGACAATGCTGACATAAAAATATATTTATTAACCGGTTTGGAAATTGTCAATATGCCCTCATTTTCACAAACTGCGGACATTGCTTCGAAAAACTCTCTCTTTACCAGCAAAATGACCTGTATAATCTCCTTGGAAGCAACATGTAGTGCAAGGCTTTCTCCGGTTTCATCGCGAAGCGGCGCATTGATAATTACAAGATCGAAGTCCCGTTCCAATAACACTCTCCGTGCTTCACTGCCAGACTTGACAGCAGTAATTATACAGACTAAAGCCGAATTAAGAATTTCTGATATATATAATACTCCCTTGTCTGAACTTGAAACTATCATGACATTTTCCATAACAGCCTTGCCTTTCAAAATAAAATTCAAATGGTCTCAAAGTATCTTTTCCTATAAAACTCCGCTTTGTTTTCAGCCGCCAAAAACTCATCAGCTTCATCTTTTTTAATTGAAATGTACTTTAGCAGCAATTCCTCCCCCACTACGCTTTTAACAAAACTGCTGTTTTCAGCAAGCCTGATTGCCTCATGCATATTGCCGGGCAGCGGTGTAAGCTCTTTTGTTATACTTTCATCCGCTGTATATAAGTAAACATTCGAGGCAGAAGGCAATACCATTTCTTTTTCAATTCCCTCCAGTCCTGCTGCAATAATGAGAGCGAACCCCAGATACGGATTCATAGCGGGGTCGGGTGAGCGCAGTTCCATTCTAACCTTTTCTCCTATAGCAGCAGGAATTCTTATGAGTTGTGAGCGATTGCGGTGAGACCATGAGACATAAGCAGGCGCTTCAAACTTTCCAAGCCGCTCATATGAATTGGCTATGGGATTCAAGAAGATTGTTATTTCAGGCGTTCTGGCCAATATCCCTGCAATAAAGCTTTCAGCGATACTCGAACGGCCTTCTCTGATATTTTTAAATACATTCATTCCGTTTTTTGCGAGAGAAATATTTACATGCATCCCGCTTCCCGGAGAATCAGGTATTGGTTTCGGCATAAAAGAGGCATACAAACCGTTGCGAGCAGCAATTGTTTTAACTACAGTCTTGAACGATTGCAAATTGTCAGCACTTGAAAGAGCATCACTGAATTTAAAATCAATCTCATTCTGTCCCGGTCCCTGTTCATGATGTGAAGATTCCGGCTTTATCCCCATTTCTTCAAGAGTCAGGCATATTTCACGGCGGACATCACCGCCGCGGTCAAGTGGATACATATCCAGGTACCCGCCTCTGTCAAAAGGCTTGTCTGTTGGGTCACCGTCTTCATTAGTTTTGAAAAGATAAAATTCACATTCCGGGCCGACCTTACACACATATCCCATGCTTTCACATCTGCTGACGACCTGTTTTAGTATATGCCTGGTGTCATGGGCATAATGGGAGCCGTCAGGTTTTTTAATATCGCAATAAAAGCGGATAACTCTGCCCGGACCGGGACGCCATGGCATCACCATTAAAGTAGAAGGATCGGGATATATAAACAGATCTGACTGCGCATCATCTTTAAACCCTCGAACTGCATGGGCATCAAAAGATATCCCGCTTTCAAATGCAGATTCCAGCTCATCTGCCATGATTGATATTCTTTTTTGAGTTCCAAACAGATCACAAAAATTCAGCCATATGAACCTGATATCATTTTCCTTTACAAATTCCAGGACTTCACTTTCAGTATAATTCAAAACAGTATTCCTCCTATTCTTTATTCATATAGGAAAGATCTACAAAAATATAAATTAAATCTCATATTCATAAAGCTTCGACCTTCTCATGCTATTCTCCGTCATAGTTAAACTGCCAGCAAACCCCAAACCTGTCTATTAACGATCCATAGCACTTGCTCCAGAAGGTTTCCTGTAAATCCATTTCAACTGTCCCGCCTTCTTTTAACCTATTAAACCAGGTTTTTATTTCTTCTATGTTCTTTGAAAGAATAGTTATGCTTATGTTATTCCCTATATTAACAGGGTCACCGGGATAGGAATCGGAAAACATGACTCGACTTCCTGATATGATAAGATATGTGTGCATTACCAGATTCTTGTCTTCTTCTGAAAAATCCCCCGGAATATTTGCTTCTCCATAAGTCATTATCGGTTGCATTTGAGCATCAAAAGCATTTGAATAAAATTCCACTGCTTCCCGGCAGTTTCCGTTAAAAACTAAATATACTTCAATTGCCATATTGTCTTCCCTTCCTTATTGAATTATTTGAATTAATTTTAACCTTTAATTTATCAAATAAAACAATTAATACATTCCCGTTTTTAACAGATGTATTCAGTTCCCTGCAGGCTTAGCCGTTTCCGGATTTTGATTTTAAAGAAATCAAACCTGAAAACATAATTGCAGGAAAAATTATTGCTGCCAGGAGTCCAGAGTTCAAACTGCTCATCATGTCCGCAACAATACCCACTAGCTGTGGTCCGATGGAACAACCCAAGTCCCCTCCAAGGGCCAAAACTGCAAACATGGCAACACCTCCTGTTGGATAACCTGCCGCGGTTATGCTTAGCATGCCCGGCCACATTAAACTTACGCTTAACCCGCATAAGGCACAGCCAATCAGCGATATTGCCGGTATCGGCGTAATGGCTGCAATAACAAATGATGCCATGCATAAAACAGTGCAAACAGCTAATGCTTTAGAAATATTTATATTTTGACCTTTTACTCCGTACCAGGTACGCATAATTCCCATCATTACAGCAAACATACAGGGCCCTAATAAGTCTCCAAGCGCTTTAGGAATTCCAAGACCTTTCTCGGCAAAAATCGAAGCCCATTGAGCCATAGAATGCTCACTTGCACCGGAGCAGACCATCAATAGAAAAGCAATAAGAAAGACCTTGGATCTGAAAAGTGTTTTCAGCGGTATTCGCTTACTCTCCTCTACAGGGGGAACAAGAGGTACTCTCGTGAATTTAGTAAGATTTAACAGGGGCAGCAATGACCACAAAAGCGGCAGGAGAAACCATAAATCCTGGCCTGCCATACGCAAGGCCAATGTGGACATAATGATTACCAGGACCTGCCCCCAACTATAGAAAGAGTGCAAGAGGCTCATTGAAGATGCTTTTGCATCACTCGGCAGACCTTCAACGATAGGGCTGATTAGCACTTCGATTATACCGCCGCCTATTGAAAATAATACACTGGCTATAATAAGTCCTGCATAGGGAAATGGTAATGCCCGGGGTAAAAAAGCCAATGCAATTAAACCAACAGCAGCAAAGGCATGTGCCAATACTGCCGACGTGCGATGACCGATTTTATCAACAAATTTAATTGCAAGAGCATCTACAATAAGCTGTGTTACAAAACCAATAAAGACCAGGCTCCCGAGCATAGTATAGGAAAGTCCGAATTTCTCCCGAAAGATTACAAAAAGCAGCGGCGGAAGGTTTACTATAAGAGCTTGGGTTATATAGCCCAGATAACAGGCATGAAGTGTGCTTTTATAGTTTGCTTGGTCCATATACTGCCTCCATGGTTTTAGTAGTTGCTTTTCGAATTGTGTTAACTAATATCAGTGAAGTCTATTATACATACTGGAACCTTAAAATTCCATATATTTTATGATAATATAAAGCTGTTAAATCTTGATATGGGATGTGAAAATTCAATGGGCTTTTTAAATAAAACAGTGATTATAACAGGATCCGGGAATGGAATCGGAAAAGGAATCGCTTTGCTTTATGCAAAGAAAAGCGCAAATGTGGTAATTGCTGATATTGATAAAACAGCAGGATTAAAAACGGTTGCAGAAATAAAAGACATTGGCGGAGAAGCGATTTTTGTACCAACAGATGTAAGGCTGGAAACAGATATTGTACAATTAATGGAAGCAGCTTACAATGCATATGGTCATATAGATATTTTGATCAATAATGCAGGAATATCAGTGTTTAAACCTATTTATGAGTTGTCAGCAGAAGAATGGGATAATATTATAAATACAAATTTAAGAAGTGTTTTTTTATGTTCACGTGAAGCAGCAAAATATATGCGACATAATAAGGAAGGCGGTTCTATAGTAAACATTGCTTCCACAAGGGCGATCATGTCTGAGCCGAACTCAGAAGCATATGCCGCTTCAAAAGGAGGGATTGTTGCCCTCACCCATGCACTCGCAGCTTCATTGAGCCAATCCAGAATTACCGTAAATGCAATTTCCCCAGGTTGGATAGAAACGAGAGATTATGCAAAATTAAGAGCAATTGATCATGAGCAGCATCTATCAAGGCGTGTAGGAAAACCTGATGATATTGCACGTGCCTGCCTTTATTTAACAGCGAAAGAGAATGATTTTGTAACAGGTATTAATCTGATTATAGATGGCGGTATGACGAAAAAAATGATATATGAAGAATAGTATACAAGCGCGTCTTATATATTTTTTATTATTTAAGAATCGAGCCCGGGTATGAATTCTGTCTAATAACATAAAAGGAGCTGCACAATGGAAGTTTTTAACTTAACCTTAAATCAAATGCTCATGATGTTCACTTTTATACTAATCGGATATATCCTTAGAAAGGCAAAAGTTTTGCCTGAAGCCTCTGTTACCACAATGTCAAAACTGGAAACATTTGTTTTTGTCCCTTCCCTTACGTTGTCAAACTGGATGGAAAACTGCACAGTATCAACCTTAAAGGAGAATTACATCCACATATTATACGGGCTCGCCATAGTATTGTTTTCCTTGTTTGTCGCTTATCCGCTGTCAAAACTTTTTGTGAGAAACTATAGAGAAAGTCTGGAGCTTGATTATAAAAGAAATCTTTATAAATACGCCTTTACCTTCGGAAACTTCGGTTTCGTGGGAAATTTTATTGTTTTAGGGGTCTGGGGCAGTGAGGGGCTTTTTAAATATCTTATGTTTACTTTATGTATAAGCCTGATTTGCGGCAGTTGGGGCTTATTGGTTCTTATACCCAAGGAAAAAAGCGAAGCATTTTCATTAAAAAGCATTTTAAAAAGGATGATCACACCGCCGATTGTTGCTCTCTTTATAGGACTTATGGCAGGGTTGTTTAATGCAAAAGCATATATTCCAAACTTCTTTTTAGATGTACTTTCCAAATCATCAAGCTGCATGGGGCCTGTTGCCATGCTTTTGGCAGGGTTTGTTATAGGCGGTTATGAGTTTAAGAGCCTGCTTTCTGATAAAAAAGTGTACCTGGCTGCAATTTTGCGTTTAACAGTCCTGCCTGCTATAATCGTACTAATCCTAAAAATGCTGAACACCAGAGAAGATATTATTACATATGCTCTTATTTGCTTTGGCACGCCTTTAGGCCTTAATACAATAATTTATCCCGGGTCTTTCGGCGGGGAAACCAGGACAGGAGCATCTATGGTTATGATCTCTCATGTACTGTCTGTCATTACGATACCGATGATGTATCTTATATTTATTGTATTGATGTAGATACTGTTTACTGCCTGCTTTTATACGGTACCCTTGCTGCAGGCACAAGCCTGGAGGCCGGATTTATATGTACCGGCTGATCATCAAAAAAGATATGCGCCCCAAAGGCCTTAAGCACCTCGTTTTTCTCAACCCCTCCCAGGAAGAAAGCTTCATCAATGCGTACATCCCATTCTCTGAGCGTGCGAATAACCCTTTCATGGGCAGGAGCATTGCGTGCAGTAACTAAAGCCGTTCTGATAGGCACCTTATTCTTTGGAAATTCCTTCTGCAGAAACGATAAGGTCTTCAACAATTTTGCAAAAGGACCTTCAGGCAACGGCTTGCGTGCATTAATCCTTTCATGTTCCAAAAATGCTTCCAAACCTTGTTCCTTATATATTCTCTCTGACTCATCAGAGAATAAAACAGCATCCCCGTCAAATGCAATTCGGATTTGATCGATTTCTTTATCAGGATCAATTGAAAATTCCGGCTGCGTGCAGATAATCCCGGCTGCAACTCCTGCATTGATTGCCTCTTGGACATCGCTTTCATTTGCTGATAGAAACAAGTCTATATTAAATGCAGATAAGTACGGCGTAATGCTTGCTCCACCCACCAGCGCTGCACGAGTAATGTCTAAGCCATAGTGTTCAATGGAGTTAAATATTCTCAAACTTGTATCTGCACTGTTCCGGGACATAATAATAATCTCTGTCTTTCGCTTTGCAGATACAAGGGAATTAATCCGCAGAAGCGATTTAACCAGCTGAAACCCGGTCCCCGGTCTTAATATGTCATTCTCATGCTCTATCTGATACTCTGCATATTCCTGTAATCCTTTTTCTTCATATATCTTGTTTTCCTCTTCAAGGTCAAATAATGCCCTTGAAGAGATACCGACAACCAAATAATCTTTTAAACTTAGCGGCATAGATAAACATCACCTATTTTAATTTATCATATATACAAAGAAATGAAAATGCATAATTGTTTTTATGTCAACAAAACGGTAAATGCCTTATTGGATAGTTTTCATTAATCCAGTAAACTAAGGGGTTCCATTGAAATATTGATTGGTTTTCTCTATAATAAATACATTATAAAACCAAGAGGGGCATATTAAACAGGCCGAAGTGGCAGAAGTGATGTTATAATTGACAGCGCGAGTATGCTAAAGTGTTTTGGAGGGACTTTAATGAAATGGATAGAGATTTGTAAAAATTGGAATTGGAGAAAAATCGCCGGCATGATTCTTTTTATTACTTTGATAGCATCCATAATATATATTGTTGTAATGCTGTTTTTATCACCGCCGGATAACGCAGAAACAGGATCCTATACTCATGTAAAAAGCGATTATACTCTTATGCTTATTCAATGCCTTCTTGGCCTTGTGGTTATGATGATCCCCTCGCTGATTGAAAGAAAGTGGTCCATCAGCATACCAAATTACATGTACATAATGTATTTTATATTTCTATATTGCGCAATCTACCTTGGAGAAGTTCGCAGCTTTTTCTATCTTGTTCCATATTGGGATGTAATACTGCATGCTTTCAGCGGCGCTATGCTTGGTGCTCTTGGGTTCTCTCTCATCAGCATCCTAAATAATACAAAAAGTATAAATGTTCAGTTAAGCCCATTTTTTGTATCACTATTTGCCTTTTGTTTTTCTATTGCAATCGGAGCCATATGGGAAATATATGAATATACCGTTGACAGCTTACTTTCTCTGAATATGCAAAAATTCAGACTGGCTGACGGAACTCCGCTTATTGGACAGAATGCCCTGGCAGACACCATGAAGGATATTATCGTCGACACAATAAGCGCATTAGTCATTTCTGTTGCAGGTTATTATATAAATATACTGGAAGCCAGAAAGAACAATAAAGCAGCTTCCTTGCTGACGAAAAATGTGATATTGAATACTAATGAGGGTGACAAATGAATATGAATCTGCTCGTGACTTTGGATTCCAAATATATAAGGCCTTTAAAAGTAATGCTGACTTCACTGTTTATGAATAATCCGGAAGAACATTTTCATATTTATCTTATGCACTCCAGAATTGAAGATGATGAAATAATTGATATTGAAAGCTTTACTGACAGATATGGTCAAAAGCTAATTGAAATAAAGATTGATGACGGATATTTTCATAATGCCCCTGTTGTTTTTCATTATACAAAAGAAATGTACTACAGACTTTTGGCTTATAAGTTTCTTCCCGAAGAGCTGGATAGAATCCTCTATCTTGATCCCGATATCCTTGTCATTAACCCAATTCGCGAATTATATGATACCGACCTTGAAGGTTACCTTTACGCGGCAGCCTATCATGACCTGATAGCAGTTAAGAAGATAAACCGTATTCGCTTATATCCGTATAAAATCAATTCATATTTCAACTCGGGCGTACTGCTTATGAATTTGAAGCTCCAAAGAAAAACCATTGATGAAAATGCTATATATTCATTTGTAGAAAAAAACCGCACAAAGCTTATACTGCCCGATCAGGATATACTGAATACTCTCTACTCCAGTCAGATAAAATGCCTGGATGAAAAGCTCTATAATTATGACACAAGGTATTACAGTTACTACAAAGTAACAACAAACAATACATGCGATATGGATTATGTAATGAGAAACACGGTAATTCTCCACTTTTGCGGAAAGAAAAAACCTTGGCACAAAGGTTACAGCGGTAAATTTCATTCTTTATATAAGCATTATGAAAGGAAAGCCATACCGCATTAACGTTCACTGAATCCCGCTATATTAATCCTGCTCCCTGCGTTTGCTTATTATTCATTCTGTTTTTTATTCCATATATAAAAAAGGCTGTAATTACTACAGCCTCTTGAATTTACATCTGTCTTCAAGAAATTAGCCTACCTGAGTTGTCAGGAAAATAGGTAATGTCATCTGTTCAATCTGGTCTAAAAGTTCCTCAAGTTCATCCATATGACTATCTTCATCATTTAAAATTTGTACAAGGATATCTCTTGTAGCATGGTCGCCTACCTCGCCTGCAAGCGCAATGGCATCATTATAAGCTTTTATTGCGCCTTCCTCTGCAGCGCGGTCATTCTCTATTTGCTTTGGTACGTCCTCTCCAATATGAATTTTATTAAGTTCGGTTACAATAGGTTTTCCGCCGAGAAACAGGATTCTTCCAATAAGTTTTTCGGCATGCTTCATTTCCTCAATTGACCGCTTCTCAAAGCCTTCATGCAACTTGCTATAGCCCCAGTCCTCACACATTTCTGCGTGTACTATGTACTGGTTAATGGCTGTAAGCTCGTCTGCCAGCAACGCATTTAATGTGTCAATAAGCTTTGGATTACCTTTCATGATAAAACTACCCCTTTCTTTTCTGTAATCAGCAGTTTCTTATATACATATAATACCATAAGTGAGCTCTAATTACTAACATATTGTTACAAAGTTTTTCGTTGGATTGCATATTTTGCATATTCAATTTGGTTGCACTTTATCTAAAATCTTATACAATAATATAAATATGTACATTAAATCTAATCTTTAATACTTTCAATTAACACCCATACTTCATTGCCCTTATATATGTCGTCTAAAATCCTGACTTTAGCACGTGTTAGTTTTCTTTCTATTATTTTTACTTTTGTCCCTTTCGGAACCTCTGCAACTTTATGATTTTCATATAATTCATTAATTGTTCCGACTTCTCCCCGGACAAGAGCATCCATAAATCTGTCCAATGTTTCCTCATCAATGGCGATTAAAGCATTTCCATTATCAAAGTCTAATACAGCATCATAAACCTCAACACCATTTTCATCTGAACCTGGTTCATTATCTTGAGCAAAAGCCGTATATACATCAGTGTCCAGCCAAATTTCTGTTATATAATGTTCTGCCAAATTATACTTCTCAGAAGCCTCTTTCCAGATGATATCACTATACTTATCACCTGTGTTTCCTCCATCCTTTTTATCATAGTATTCATATCTGCTCTTAATAAATTTATATATTTCCTTTTTATCTTCAAGAGTAAGTTTACTAAATCTTTCTTCCTGTTCAGCTGTTTCATTTTTTATTTTTTGCCATTCTTCGCCCAAAAGTTCAGTAACAAATGGTAATATCTCATCACTGAATTCTTTATTATAGTCGGGGGAAATTTTGGAAGCATGTGATTTTGCTTTATCCAGCCATTCTTCATTGCCTAAATTGATATAAGCTTCGATATAGAATATGGCAGTATTATAATTGTATATGGTTGATATGACTTCGTCATTAGGATACAAATTATATGTTTCCTCAATAAATTTTCCCGTTCCTAAAACATCTCTCTCATTCTTAAATTTTTCAATAACATCTTTCCTGGCCTTTTCGATTTCAGATAATCCTTCATCTATTGGCAGAACTGATGCCTCTTCTGTAGGTTGGACAACATTCTCTGTATTATCAGAATTAGCATCAACAGTTTTATTATTTGCTGTCGTGCATCCAGTCATAATTAATACAAGACATATAAGCAGTAAAAGTTTTTTCATTGATATGTCCTCCTGTTATTTTGCTTTTAGCTTTTAAAATAATTTAATATGGCAGTGCCAATTTCTTGTATAATGACACTGAATAATAATAGCATTGTCTGAATAGCAAAGTCTATAATGTCCCGAGTAAGTATAAATTCCATTTTTGAACGGTTAGTTATAAAATTATGGACATAAGTAAAAATGGACTGTATAATTGTGCCGGAAGATATCACTCTGCTGAATTTATAGGTGATTATTTATGAAAGAATCGATATGGAACGGTTTTAAAAGAGTGGATTTTACATTTGAAGGAATGGATGCAATCATCGTATTTCCCGATAATTCGAATAAAACAGATAATATTGATAAAATCCCTTTGCTGGCTGAGCATGACATTCCGGTTCTTTTAATATACGGAGAGGATGATGACATTGTTCCCTTTCGCGAGAACGGAAAATGCTTAGTTGATTATTACACAGCTCATGGTAAAACTATAGAAGTGATCGGCAAGAAAAACTGCGGCCATCATCCTCATGGACTTAATGATGTCACGCCGATAATAGAATTTATGTTAAAATATAAGAGTTAGTTCATTTTTCAGTTGCTTTCATAAGATACTCATATACATTTTTTATATAGTTAATTTTATATCTTCTTATCTCTAAAGGACAGTTTCTTTCTCCGGGTATTTCCAGATTGAACAGCCCGTCATATTTAATTTCTTTTAATGCTTTCATTACTTTTATAAAATCAACATTTCCTTTGCCGAAAGGCATCATATGCTGATCCGTGAATCCTTCATTATCAGCGATATGCAGAGCTTTTAAATGATTTCCTGCTTTTTTGATAAAACCTTCCTGATCTTTGGAATTGAGATTTAAGTGACCTGTATCCAGACAAATACCGATATTGCTGCCTCCCACTGAATTTACGATATATAAAAGCTCATCTATATCCCTGGTAAATTTGCCTAGATTCTCAATGCAAATAATTACATCTTTACCCTTTGCATATTCTGTTAGTTCTTTTAAAACTGATATGTTTTCCAAATACTTCAGCTCCAGACTTGTGTTATCGGGAAAAGATATGCCGTCACAATGTAATACAGCTCTGCTGATTCCTATACCGCTAAACAGGTCAAGCCAGGATTTCAGAGTTTCTATTACATACTTTCTGTCTTTATCGCATAATCTGCATCTAAGCCATAGATGGCCCTGAGTGAACCTTACGTTATGGCTGTCTGCAAATTTCTTAAACTGCCTGCCTGTTTCTTTCGCATTACCCCGTTTTAATAGTTCAGCCGCATGTTCATCAGATAGTTCAGAGAAAAAAATCCCGTTTTTTTCAAGTTCACAAACCATGTCCTCCGGGCTTAAGTCCACATAATAACTTGACCAAATACTCAATTGCATAGTCAGTAACACACTCCTTCTATTTCTTTTGCAGATTGTAATTTTTACTTAAATATACTCCTGTGTGTCATAAAACACGGCTGTATCAGCACAAATTGCAAGTGCATTCATATCAGCGGAAATAGTATCTGATTATTAAGGCAGCATAAAAAGGCAGCATAAAAATGAAGCCAACCAAATAAATGGTTGGCAGTATTATTAATTTCCCCCCTGCCTGTTTGACAGGAGGCAGTTCAAGATCAATCTATATCCTCCACCACAGCTTCCGGAGGATTGTCAAGTATCTCAGGATGTTTGAAACAGTCTTTGAAAAACTTAAGAGCCGTGACATAATAGTGTCCGTCGCAAATGCGTTCATCGCAAGCTATCGTGTAGTCGATGTATTTGCGTGCCAGAACCGTTCCATCTTTAGCCAGCTCGAAGGCTTTCCTCTTTGCTCCGTATGACAGGAACAGCGGTACATTGCCGAAATCATACAGGTGGTGAAAGATCGGAGGGATGCCAAGCGATCCCATTGAAGTTATAAAGAATGAACCGTGGAATGGACTCAACCTTGTCAGCGACCGGGGGATCAAATCAAAATAGTCCATGAATCGTAGAATCACCATAACAAACTTCAAAAAGAGTCCAGGAATGTAATGTAAAAAGCGGGCAGTATTGTCGAATGAACTAATGTCGCCTTCCATGCGATTGAGTTCTATCTGTTCTTCCATCTTTTTATAAACGTCATAGATTGTATCAGTGGGCGAGCATTCGATTTTTATGATAGTCTCCATGGCATCAAGTTTCATTTCCTTTTTTATAGCCATGCAAATTTCTATATTATTGCGTGCAAAAATTTTCTGGCCGCCGATAAAACGGTTGATTCCCGGCATCTGAGAGACGGTGCGAACATAGGTGGCTATGATAATATGCATAATTCCAAGTCTTTTAAGCCCCTCTTTACGCTTTTTACTGATATATCTCTCTACTCTGCTGATTTCGACCGAATCTTGAAAATAGTTGGTTGAACCGACTCTGTCCCTCATTATATATGGAGAAACTGTATTCAAGGGATGCAGAGACCTTATCTTTCTGCCCTCTTTCCTGTCACCGAACCTGCGTTTTCTTTTTCTGACATTTGTAGATATTATATTACACCCCTTTTCATTTTTGATTGAAATTTATACCTTTCTAATGAAATATTTTATCTTATTCTGTCACATAATACAAGGTTATCACATATAATCTGTATAAATTCTTACGCTAAAACTTCCTTCTTCAGGCACAGTCCTGGTAAGGATTATTCTGTATATTCCTTCATCTCCCCATGTCTGCCGCAGTCGTTCGTCACTAATGTCACAATGCTCAATGTCCACTTCTGTATTTTCTTTATCAAATTCCATATAAAATGATGTTTTAGCATCTATGTCAACTTTTATTAAACCATTTCCAGCTGTTCCATTGTTAACAATTACCGGTTTCTTCCATATAATGTAGTTAAAACTTAAAGTATTGATTGCTTTTTCAAAAGCATAGGTATCAGTAATTTCGATATATGCCTTTTCATCCGCATCTTTCCCGCGTTTCATCCGATATGTGCGATTATAATATTTAACTCTTGATTCTTCCGGATAAGCTTTTTGAATATCAACAGAGAAAGTAACATTTTCACCTGTCATTGAGTATATGGCATTAGATGCACAATATTCTCTTCCCGGTTTCTGCATTCTCCCATTAATTGTAGGAACATTGTGGTACTGAGACTGCATTGTCCATATTTCATATCTTTGATCACTGAAAGTTTTTTTAGTGTAAGTTTCCACTCCTATATCGATTATGCCCGGCAGGCCGTCCACAAATATAATACATGAGCCCACATCATTATGATTATGGCTTTCGGCATTATGTCCCCCCTTAGCGGTCAAATACAGCCCTTCAGTCGAACCTTCCTTCTCTCGGGCTGCCATTACCTGGATGCCATCCATCCATACATCTCTGACATATGGAGGTTCCATTTCTTTGCTCATCAGCTCCTTATAATTAAAAAATGCCGGAAGAGCTCGTCTGAGAGCTTCAATGCGGAAGCTTACATTCGATGGTACACCCGCGGCCAGTGAAACCATATTCATATCATTGATCCTCTTGCCATAACGATATATCATATCTTTTGCTATATCAATTTTAGCACTGCCGTCAGCATAGTTGATAAAATACTTATCTGCAATGTGACAGCGATATATATAGCGGCCAATTTGACGCACCAGTTCGTTTGAGAAGAAATCAATTTTTCCGTCAGAAGCCAGATATAGTTGATCTAGACAGTCAAATAAAGCACCGCCTGCCACATTCCAGTATGATGTACCTTCATCGCATCCGCCGTCATCATGGTAAGTGTTTATAAAGCTGTCCAGACATCTCAGCATTTTTTCAAGAGCTTTAGCTCTTCTTATCTGATCATATTCATTCAGCAGAAAAACGCTCATTACATTAGCTATAATCCAAGGAGTCCAATTGTTTACTTTCTTATTGACAGTACCCATCCACCAGAAATCTTCACGATATATAAATGGTTTCTTTATGCGTTCTTCCAATTCTATGTCAATTCTTCGAGTTATAAGATGGGTTATCTCATTCAGCTGATCAGCCAGCAGGAACTTGGTCCACGCCAGCAATGCTCCTGTTTCAGCAGCAAACAGGTCTATGTATCTGTCTTCCACATCGGGCAGCGGGGCATCAGTTGCTCTTATGCCATTGTGAGCTGACACTCCCCAGAAAGATTCCTCACAAATGCACCATATTCCATTAATAATGTCATCTATAAATCTTCCCTTACCCTCTGCACATTCACCAAGCACCAGAGTTTCCAAGGCCTTTCTTCTTGCAAAGTGAGGAGTTTCATAAGCTAATCTGTCGCCTGTTCTCACGTATGCCATAAAACTAACTGCCGTTAGGGACGGCCAGTTAAATCCGAGAAATTCTTCTGCCTTTTGTATACAGTATTCAAGCGCTTCTTCCGGAACGTTGTTCCACATTTCTCTATCAGTTGCTTTAGGATAAGGATGATAGCTCTGAATATCACTGATAAGATCAATAATCTTATTAGATTTCAGCCATTCAACAAACATGGATATCAGTTCTCCTCCTAATAAAAATTGATTAAGACCGGGTTCGTAAATGCAAGGTTTCTCCTCCATTGATCTTAAATATCTCACCTTCTACGGTAAACCAAACAGCTTGACAGGAAGGATTATACACAATAGAATTATCAGCTGAAATTTTTAAATTCCTTTGCGCCGTTATATAATCGTATATTTCAATATTGGTTGCAAACCATATATCATCTTCCTTGGCAAACATTCTGCAAAATTCTTCGATCAGATCCCAATTGTTGTTATCATTGAATTCGTAACTATGTCCCCATACATATAACAGCTTCCCTTGTCTTTTTTTTTGCTCCAAAAATTTACGACCCATTTCCACAGCATCGTTATGATGGCAGGTAGGGTGCCATTCCAGGAAGTCTTCAGGTAATTCAAAAGCTTTTGTAGCTTTTGTTGTCCTTGCATATTCAATTCCACAAAACTTAAGTGCAGATATAACACCTTTGTTATAAGATCCGTTTGCGAAAGACATGCCCCTAACCGGATAGCCGCATATTTTCTCCAGATTTTTTCTGTCTTCAAAAATTTCCGGAATAATATTTTGAAGAGGGAGTTTTGCCAGACTTTTATGTAACACTCCATGCACAGATATCTCATGATTCTTGTATAAATCAGCAATATCTTTTTCGCTTATGTTTCTGCCGACGCCAAATCTTCCGGAATTCAGGTGGAAAGTTGATTTAATTCCATGTTTATTGAATATTTCAATGAGTTTAATATCATATATTGTTCCATCATCATAACTCATTGTTAATGCATTTCTTTTCCCGTCCTTGAAAACATCAAAACTTATCATACTTTGCTCCTCCAGTCCTTTATATAAAATTAAAAAGAATCCGCATGTACGCACGCCCGACTATCATAAGTTTATCACAATCGGTTTCTTATTGTACATATGAAACAAATCTAATCATACAAACATCAGGTAATACTGTCTTTTGCAGTCATGTTTAGCAAAGTCTTATTAACCTTTCTAATTATTTGTGATATACTAACACAAACAATAGCAGATATATCAGTCATGATTGCCAATAGCAGGCAGAAAATTGTTTAAGGGTAAACTATCAATTCTATTGGGGGTTGTGTAAATGAAAATTTTTCAAAAATGCGCAGATTTCACCATAGTAAATGAAATTAAGGAAAAGGGGATATACCCGTACTTCCACAAGCTGGAATCCCGTCAAAATGTAGAGGTCATAATGGAAGGAAAGCGCAGGATAATGCTGGGATCCAACAATTATCTAGGGCTCACCGTCCATCCGGAGGTTATGGAAGCGGCTTTAAAAGCTATTGAAAAATACGGCACAGGCTGCTCCGGGTCCCGGTTCTTAAACGGCACCCTGGACATGCACTTACAGCTTGAAGAAGAGTTGGCGGAATTCGTGGGCAAGGAAGCAGCATGCACATTTCCATCAGGCTTTCAAACTAACCTGGGCATTATAAGCTCTATTGTCGGACGGCATGACTACATTTTAAGCGATAGAGAAAACCATGCCAGCATATATGACGGCTGCAGGCTCAGTTTCGGTGAGACAATCCGGTATAAACACGATGATATGGAGGATCTGGAGCGCTGCCTTGCAAGGTTGCCGCTTGACGCCGGTAAACTAATAATAACAGACGGCGTATTCAGCATGAGCGGAGACATATGTAACCTGCCGAAAATAGTGGAGCTAGCAAAGAAATATGATGCTGCTGTAATGGTAGACGACGCCCATGGTTTTGGTGTTCTCGGCAACGGCGGCCGGGGTACGGCAGATCACTTTGGCCTGACGGACGAAACGGACATAATAATGAGCACTTTCAGCAAATCCCTTGCCAGTCTCGGCGGCTTTATGGCAGCGGACAAGTATATTATTGAATACGTCAGACACAATTCAAGACCGTTTATATTTGCTGCCTCAATCCCACCCGCGTCATGTGCCGCAGCCCTAGCTGCACTTCGGGTTATAAAAAAGAATCCGGATCTTGTCTCCAGACTCTCGGATTTAGCCCTCTATATGAGGAACGGGCTTAAGGAAAGGGGAATTCCGGTCAAAGAATCCATATACACAACACCTATTATCCCATTCTATACATATGATATTGAAACTACACTCATTAAAGCAAAAGAGATTTACGAAGCAGGTGTCTATCTCAACCCTGTTCTTCCACCGGCAGCTCCTGCCGGTCAATGCCTGCTCAGAATCAGTCTGATGGCTACACATACATATGAACTGCTTGACGAAGCGATGGATATTATTCATTCAGTAATAAACAAATAATGATTTTAGTTCCTTTTAGCGATATAAAACAGGGTTTCCTGACAATGCCGCTTACAAAGGTAAGAATCGTTAATAGCCGGCAGTGTTCGGAAACCCAATAATTTTGCTGAATTATGCCTTTTCTTATCTTTAACTGATTAATACTGTATCATAATGAATTTTTGATTGACAATTTTTTTATGTTCTTATATTTTGTAAATAATAAAAAAGTTCAAAGTGATATGTGCCATAGGGGTCTATACATACACTTCTGTCGAACGGAGGTTCCTTTAAATTGCTGACAAAGATAGTGAAACATATAAAAAGTTTATTCACTACATCTATGTCATACAGTGATAAAACGGAATTGATTAAGTCTATATAATGGTGTAAAAAGAAGTTGAGCCAAAGCTCATACCTCGGTTAGAATATAAGTGCTAACAAATACCAAACCGAGGAGGATGAACCATGGCTCAGTTTAATATTACAATAAC
>ERZ773359.3205-NODE-3205-length-19172-cov-4.485850_pt1 | contig 19172 bp, 15 predicted proteins | sample MGYA00374955_ERZ773359 | MGnify/ENA primary metagenome ERZ773359 (study PRJEB29098, sample SAMN04486028) | biogas fermenter metagenome | study: EMG produced TPA metagenomics assembly of the Biogas fermentation microbial communities from Germany - Plant 4 DNA1... | reverse complement strand
ATAATTATGCTTATCGGCGTCGGTCTCGCTGTAAGCCGGCAGAAACCGGCGGAGCACGACGACCTCTTGGGCATTGAGCATCTGGATAAAGTGATTGAAGTGGACCAGTCTCCCATCGGCCGTACACCGCGTTCCAACCCGGCCACCTATACGGGTGTTTTTGACCTGATCCGCGACCTGTTTTCCCGGACGGCGGAAGCGCGTGCCCGCGGCTACAAGCCTGGCCGCTTCAGCTTTAATGTCAGGGGAGGGCGGTGCGAGGCCTGCCGGGGGGACGGGATTCTGCGCATTGAAATGCATTTTCTGCCCGACGTTTATGTGCCGTGTGAAGTCTGCCACGGCAAGCGTTACAACCGGGAAACACTGCAGATCCGCTATAAAGGGAAAAATATTGCCGATGTGCTGGAAATGACAGTAGCCGAGGCACTGGAGTTTTTTGACGCCATCCCGCGGATTAAAAGCAAGCTGCAAACACTTTATGACGTGGGACTGGGCTATATACGCCTGGGACAGCCTGCCCCCACCCTGTCCGGCGGGGAAGCGCAGCGGGTCAAGCTGGCCACGGAGCTTTCGCGCCGCAGCAACGGTAAAACCCTTTATATCCTGGACGAACCCACCACGGGGCTGCACACCGATGATATCAGCAAACTGCTTACTATCCTGGACCGCCTCGTGGACAACGGGGATACCGTGGTGGTCATTGAACATAACCTGGATGTGATTAAGAGGGCCGATTATATCATTGACCTGGGGCCGGAAGGCGGAGACAGGGGCGGGGCGGTGGTAGCGACGGGAACGCCGGAGGAAGTGAGCAAGGTTGCCGCTTCCCATACAGGCCGTTTTTTGCGGAAAGTACTGCAGCAGGACGGGGACGGTGGTTCGTAATGCAAGAGAAACTTTCAGATAAACTGCAGGAAAGATTGCAGTGCCTGCCCACCCGACCGGGCGTTTACCTGATGAAAGACAACCGGGGAAAAATCCTTTATGTAGGAAAAGCCGTCAACCTGCGCCAGCGGGTGCGTTCCTATTTCCAGAGCCCGGAGAAGCTGGCCCCCAAGGTCAGAGCCCTGGCGGAAAAAATTGCGGATGTGGATTACACCGTAACAGACACGGAAATTGAAGCGCTCATTCTGGAGAGCAACCTGATCAAGGAATACAGGCCGCGCTACAATATTGACCTGAAAGATGACAAGCATTATCCCTACCTGCGTGTTACCGTGCAGGAAGAATACCCGCGCATCCATGTGGCCAGGCGGGTGCAAAAAGACGGCGCCCGCTACTTTGGGCCTTACCCCAATGCGGGTGCCGTGAGGGAAACCATCCGCCTGCTGCAGCGGCTTTTCCCGCTCCGCAGCTGCCGCAGCCTTCTTGCGCCCAATAAGCAGAAACGCCCCTGCCTGAATCACCACATCAACCGCTGTCTGGCGCCTTGCGCAGGCAAGGTGGAGCCGGAAGAATACCGGAAAGTGGTGGAAGAGGTACTGCTTTTCCTGGAAGGAAAACAGGACAGGCTGCTGGCGGACCTGGCAGCCAGAATGGAAGAAGCGGCGGAGAAGATGGAGTTTGAAAAAGCCGCCCGGTTGCGGGATCAGTACCGGGCGGTGGAGGCCGTGGCGCAGAAACAGAAAATCGTGGCAACCACCGGCGGTGAGCGGGATATTATTGCCCTGGCGGCGGGAGGCGGGTTGGGATGTGCTCAGCTATTTGTCATTCGCAGCGGCAAGCTGACAGGACAGGAGCACTTCCTGCTGACCAACCCGACGGGCGAGAGTTCGGCTGAGCTTCTAAAAGCGTTTCTGCACCGCTATTATACCCATGCCGGGGAGATTCCGCCTGAAATTGTGCTCTCGGAAGAGATTCCGGAAAAAGAATTGGTGCAGGCATGGCTCAGACAGCTCCGCGGCGGCGCGGTGAAGCTGCTTGTGCCCAAACGGGGGCCCAGAAAAGATTTGGTGCGCCTGGCGCTGGACAATGCCCGCCTCTTTTTGGAGCAGGAGCTGCTGACTGAAAAAGCGCACGACTCGCAAGCCGCCCTGCAGCTTTTGGCGGTCACAGTCGGCCTGGACAGCCCGCCGCTGCGTATTGAAGGTTATGACATTTCCCATTTTCAGGGGGAGGGTACAGTAGCTGCCATGGTCGTTTTTGAACATGGTGCAGCCAGGCCGTCGGATTATCGCCGCTTCCTGATCCGCAGCGTGGAGAAGCCGGATGATTACGCTTCTATCCGGGAGGCAATCGGGCGCCGCTTTGCCCGTCTGCGGTCGGCACAGGGAGAAAAGACGGGCAAAGACGCGGCAAGTGACCCCTTCCTGCTGGTGCCTGACCTTTTGCTGATTGACGGCGGGCCTGGCCAGCTCTCCGCCGCCCTGCAGGCTCTCGAGGAACAGGGCTTCGGCATGGTGCCCGCCATATCCCTGGCCAAAGAGGAAGAACTGATTTACCTGCCCGGCCGGCGGGAAGCGCTGCGTCTGCCGCGGACTTCCCCGGCGCTTCAGCTCCTGCAGCGGGTACGTGACGAAGCACACCGCTATGCCATAACCGCGCAGCGCAGGCAGCGCAGCCGGCCGGCGCGCGGTTCCTCTCTGCTTGCCGTTCCCGGCATCGGGGATGCACGCCGCAAAGCGCTGCTGCGCACCTTTGGCAGCCTTTCCGCCATGCGGGAAGCGTCGCTGGAGGAGCTGGCGGCGGTAAAAGGCATGAACAGGAGGGCGGCGGAAGCGTTGTATCATTTCCTGCATAACACGGAAGAGTAGGCCTGCTGCGGCAGGCTTTCTTTTTTTACTGCCGAATAGTAAGTTATGGCTGGCGCTTTTGCTGCTCTTCATGTTATGATAATTAAGCTGGGAAAAGAGGTGTGTCCGAAATGTATTTTCGTTTGTTGGCTCTTGACCTGGATGATACATTGCTGGACGACACGTATCGGATCTCAGAGCAAAATTATCAGGCTATCAGGCGCGCTGCAGCCGCCGGCGTACTGGTCACACTGGCGACGGGGCGCATGTTTCGTTCCGCGCGGCGGTATGCCAGGAAGCTGAAAATAGACCTGCCACTGATTACTTACCATGGGGCGCTTGTGCGGACAGCAGACAGCAAGGCAACCCTGCTGCACCGTCCGGTACCGTTGGAACCGGCACGGGAAGTGGTGGAGAAGGCTTTGGCTTCCGGATTGCATGTCAATGTCTATCTGAATGATGAACTGTATGTTTCGGGGGAGAATGAATTCTCCCGCTATTATCATACATTGTCGGGCGTTGCTTACCGGGTGGTGCCCGATTTACCTGCTTTTCTGGCCGCAGAGCCAACGAAAATTACGATCATCAGCAATGACAAGGGCAGCTTGCAACAACTGCAAGCACAAATACTCAAAAAGTATAGCGGCCGGCTGACGGCGGTTTTTTCCAAACCGAACTTCCTGGAAATCACTGACATACGTGCAACGAAGGGACAGGCACTGGCATATCTGGCCAAACTGCACGGCATCCCCCGGGAGCAGGTGGCAGCCATAGGCGACAGTTACAATGATCTGGACATGCTGCGCTATGCCGGAGTCAGTGTGGCAGTGGCAAATGCCCGGAGTGAAGTAAAGGCGGTGGCAAAAATCATTACCAAAAGCAACATTGAGCACGGTGTGGCCGCTTTTATTGATACCTATCTGCTAAACGGCGAGGAGGAGTACGCGGATGATGTCAAAAGAAATGCGTGAACGGGCACGGGCCCGCCTGAAGGGCTACTGCCGTATCTGCCCGCAGTGCGACGGTCGTGCCTGCGCCGGGGAAGTGCCCGGGATGGGCGGCCTGCTTACCGGGTCTTCTTTTCAGAACAATGTAGAAGCGCTGGCAATGTATCATGTGAATATGCGTACGATACACCAGGTTTGCAGGCCCGATATAAACCTGAAGGTGTTTGGGCGGACCTTTAAGACACCGATTTTTATTGCGCCGCTGACAGGAGCTTCTTATAACATGGGCGGAGCATTGACGGAAGAGGAACTGGCCGCCGGTCTGGTGGAAGGCGCCACCCTTGCCGGCTCCTGTGCCTTTACCGGTGACGGAGCGGAAACGGAGATTTACGGCGCCGGGCTTGCAGCAATCAGGAAGTACGGGAACGGCGTTCCCATTATCAAGCCGCGCAGCATGGAAATGATTATGGAGCGAATCCGCCAGGCTGAGGAAAGCGGCGCCCTGGCAGTGGGAATTGACCTGGACGGGGCGGGGCTTGTGACGATGACACAAAAAGGGCACCCGGTCGGTCCCAAAAGTTTTTACCAGCTCCGTGACTTAATTGGCATGACCGGCTTGCCTTTTGTCCTGAAAGGCATTATGACCGCACAGGAAGCGGAAATGGCAGTGGAAGCGGGAGCTGCCGCCATTGTAGTATCCAATCATGGCGGCCGGGTGCTGGATGCCACGCCGGGCGTGGCTGAAGTGCTGCCGGAAATTGTGGAGCGGGTAAAGGGGGAAATATTTGTCTTTGCCGACGGCGGGATTCGTACCGGTATTGATGTGTTAAAGATGCTGGCACTGGGAGCGGATGCGGTGCTGGTTGGCCGCCCGGCAGTCCGGGCTGTTTTTGGCGGCGGCAGTGAAGGTGTCCGCCAGTTGGTGGAAGAGATGTCAGCCGAGCTGGTTCACGGCATGATTATGACAGGGTGTGTAAACCTAAAGGCTATTGATTATCACGTTATCTACTGAGGCGGCAGAGCGGAAGGAAGCCGGGGTGAAGAAATGCCGATTGACATAAAATATTTGCGCAAGGTACCTTTTTTTACAGATTTGCCCGCACAGGACCTGGAAATGGTGGCGGGCATCATGGTGGAGCGTTTTTATCCGAAAGGGACAATCCTTTTTCTGGAAGGAGACCGCGGGGAAGCATTATTCGTAATTGCTTCCGGGCGGGTGAAAATCAGCAAGTCTTCCGCCGACGGACGGGAGCAAATCTTACATATTTTAGGGGACGGCGACATTTTTGCCGAAGTCATTTTATTTGACCGCGATCCCTACCCCGCCACTGCCGAGGCGGCGGAGGACACACACTGCTGGCTGCTGTACAGTACGGCCATGGAGCAGCTGCTGCACAGACAGCCCATGTTGGCAATTAAACTTTTGCGCATCATGAGCAGGCGCCTGCGCCAAGCCCAAATTCTGATACGGGATCTGGCGCTGCATGATGTTTACGGGCGAACGGCGGGACTTTTGCTGCGCTTATTGAAAAGTGAAGGCAAGCCCCATAAAAAGGGCATTATGCTGGACGTGCAGTTGACGCGGCAGGAAATGGCCAGTATGATCGGCACCTCCCGGGAGACTGTAGCTAGAGTGTTGAGCCGCTTTCAGAAAGAAGGCATCCTGCTTTTGGAAAAGCAAAAAATTGTTATTCTCGATGCGGAAAAGCTGCAGGAATGGGCGTAAAGTTTTGCCCGGCCGCCGGCGGCGAGTGACGCCGGGGCAAAAAAAGCAAGACAAACAGCTTCAGGGAGGGTCAGCCTCCCTTTTTCTTTTTTCCGCCTGCAAGAAAAGGAATTTCATGTGGCACACTACAGCAGGCGGGAGGTGGAAATTCTTTGCGGGTTACGGCGGATTACCATACTCATACCGTTTACAGTCACGGTAGGGGCAGTATAGAGGAAAATGTCAAGGCGGCGCTCAAGCGTGGTCTGAAAGCGGTGGGCATCAGCGACCACGGCCCGGGTCATCTTTTTATCGGCGTCCGCGGCGGAGGGGCACTGCGCCGGATGCGGGAAGAAATCAGGACATTGCGGCGCAAATACCTGCAAATAGACATCCTCTTCGGTGTGGAAGCCAATATCGTCGATCTTGATGGCAAGATTGACGTGCCGGAAAAGATGCTGCCCACCCTGGATTATTTGCTTCTGGGTTACCACAAACTGGTTCGCCCAAGAAGTGTGCGAGCTTTTTTCTGGCTGGCGGCGAACTTGTTTTGCGGTTGGCTGAAGCTTCGCCCCGCCTGGCTGCGCCGTTTGAACACGGCGGCCATTTGTGCGGCAGTCAGGCGCTATCCGGTTGCGGCAGTTACCCACCCCGGCCTGCAGGTGGACATTGACACGGCGGAGCTGGCCGCAGTGTGCGGGGAAAGAGGCACGCTGCTGGAAATCAACAGTTCCTACGGGGAAAAACTGGACGGGTATGTACGGACGGCGCTGCCCCTTGGCGTCTCTTTCCTGTGCAGCAGCGATGCCCATACACCGGAGCGCGTCGGTGATTTTGCCGCCGCTTTTGCCCTGATCAGGCGGCTGAAAGTTCCTGTCGAACGCGTTGTCAACCTGCAGGCGGACGACAGGGAAAAGCAGGAGGAATAACGTGGCCGGAAGCGGAAATATACTGTGAGACAAGTTGGCGGGGTGAAAAGGTGAACGGTATTCGCTTTGTGATTATTACCGGCCTGTCCGGGGCAGGCAAAAGCCAGGCGCTGAACAGTTTCGAGGACCTGGGCTATTTTTGCATGGACAACCTCCCGCCTATGCTGATACCGAAGTTTGCCGAACTGGCCGGCCAGTCCGGGGGGAAAATAAGCCGCATTGCATTGGTTTCCGATATCCGCGGCGGCGATTTTTTTGCCAGCCTGCAGGAGTCGCTGGAAATGCTGCGGGCAATGGGGTTTACATATGAAATTCTTTTCCTTGAAGCTGCCGATGAGGTGCTGATCCGCCGCTTTAAGGAAACCAGGCGGCGCCATCCGCTGGCAACACGCGGCAGCATTGCGGAAGGAATAAAAGAAGAGAGAAAAATCCTGGCTTCTATCCGTGCCCAGGCCGATAAACTGATTGACACTTCGCAGAAGACGCCAAAGGAACTGAAAGATGAGATCAGCAGGCTTTATGCACCGGACAGCAAACAGGAGAATATACTGATTACGTTAGTAGCCTTCGGCTTTAAATATGGGATACCGCTGGATGCAGACCTGGTTTTTGATGTCCGTTTTCTGCCCAACCCCCATTATGTTGACAGCCTGCGACCGCAAACCGGCAATGACGAAGCCGTTAAAAATTATGTCTGGAAGTGGAGCCTCACTTATCAGTTTTTCAACAAGCTGACTGACCTGATAACTTTTCTCATTCCCTGTTACATTGATGAAGGCAAGCCTCAGCTGGTGATAGCGATTGGTTGTACGGGAGGGAAGCACCGCTCAGTAGCCATTGTCAATGAACTGGAAAAAATCCTGCGGGGCAAAAACTATCGGGTGGTCAAGGAATACCGGGATATTGACAAGTAAATTTAGCGAAAAAGGAGCAGCAAGCTTATGCAGACCAGTCGGTTTTCTTATCGTTTGCGGCGTGACCCAGGGTATGTAAAGCAGCCTGTTGCCGGGCGGCGAAAGCAGACAAATATCATGTTGCGGGATGAAGGTTTTCGGAGCAGCAGAGAAGGTGGCCCGGTACTTACTGCCCTGGGCGGCGGGACGGGGTTGTCAACGCTGCTGCGGGGGCTGAAAAAACATACAACCAATCTGTCGGCCATAGTCAACGTGGCGGATGACGGCGGCAGCTCGGGGCGGCTGCGGGAAAACCTGGGCATGCTGCCTCCCGGCGATATCCGCAACTGCCTGGTGGCTCTTGCCAATACCGAGCCGCTGCTGGAGAAAGTATTTCAACACAGGTTTACCACGGGCGAAGGCCTGGAAGGGCACAGTCTGGGCAATCTTTTTCTGGCCGCCCTGACCGAAGAATTTGGCTTCGAGGAGGCTATTCTGGCAGCCAGCCGTGTCCTGGCGGTAAGAGGCGAAGTTCTGCCGGTCACGCTGGATAAGCTGACCCTGGTGGCCGAACTGACGGACGGGCGTATTATCCGCGGAGAGAGCAGCATTCCCAAGGCGGGCGGGACAATTCGCAGACTTCGTCTTGATCCGGCCGGTGCAGCCATTTACCCGGCGGCACGCAGGGCCATCCTGGAGGCCGAGGCGGTTTTTGTGGGACCGGGCAGCCTCTTTACCAGCATCCTTGCCAACCTGCTTGTTCCCGGGGTGGTGGAGGCGCTGCGTGAAACGAAAGCCCGGAAAATTTACATCTGCAACGTCATGACACAGCAGGGTGAGACTGACGGTTTTTCCGCAGCGGACCACCTTGCCGCACTTTACGACCATATCGGGGAAGGCGTCTTCGATACAGTCCTCCTGAATACGAATCTGGATATTCCCGGCGCTTTGCTGGAGAAATATGCGGCGGAAGGTGCCGAACCCGTCAGACCTGATGTCGGCCGCCTGCGGAAACTGGGAGTAAAAGTTGTTGCCGCAGACATGTTGTCACAGCAAGAACTGGTGCGGCATGATCCGGAAAAACTGGCAAATGTAATTATGGCAGATGTGCTCCCCGGCGGGGGAAGGGACGGTTAGTTCTCCCGGCGGGGTACAAGTATTTCCGTGAGGTGGGGTGAGCCGTATGACTTTTGCCCTGCGGGCAAAAAATGAACTGGCGCGCCGTCCCTTCGGCGACTCCTGCTGCCAGGCAGCTGAACTGGCCGCTTTTGTCCGTCTGAACGGCACTGTTCAGATATCCGGGAAACACATCACTTTAAATGTAGTTACTTCCAATGCGGCCACTGCCAGGCGTCTTTTTTCCCTTTTTAAACAATTGTTTCACTTTGCTCCGGAGCTTTTGGTCCGCAGGAGAAACAGACCGCGCAAAAATAATGTTTACCTGGTACGTATTGCCAAGGCGGACCGTGTCCGGGAAGTTTTATCAGTTCTGGGGCTGATACAGGACGGCCTGCCGGCACAGGGTATAGACCCGGCCTTCCGGGAAAACAAATGCTGCCGGCGTGCCTATCTGCGCGGGGCGTTTTTGGCTGCAGGGTCGGTGTCAAATCCGGAGCATTCCTACCACCTGGAGATTTATACCGACTACCGCCAGCATGCGGAAGATCTGGCGGCTTTGCTCGAGACATTCGGCATTTCTGTCAAAATTACCAGGCGTAAAAACGGCCACCTGCTTTATCTCAAAGACAGTGAGCAGATTGTGGAGTTTCTGAATGTCATTGGCGCCCACAGCGCTTTATTGGCTTTTGAAAATGTCCGCATCCTGAAAGATATGCGCAACCGGGTCAACCGGCTGGTGAACTTTGAAACAGCCAATGTCGGCAAAACTGTAGCGGCCGCAGTCCGCCAGGTTGAAGCCATCCGGCTGATAGAAAGGCGGATCGGCCTTGATGCCCTGCCCCCTTCGCTGCGGGAGCTGGCCCGCCTGCGGCTCCAGCATCCTGAGGCAAGCCTGCAGGAGCTGGGCGAAATGCTGGATCCGCCGCTGGGAAAATCCGGTGTCAACCATAGAATGCGCAGGCTTGAGAAACTCAGCAGGACGCTGCTTGCGGAAAAGAGGGAGGCAAAATAAAAACAGGCGCCACTGGCGCTTTTTCTATTCATTTTAAAGCTTATTATGGTATACAATTTAATAAATATGGTACATCATTTGGCAGGATTTTATGGCCCTTTGTAGAAAAGTAAGTTTGTGCTTTTTCTGGCCTGTGGAAGCTAGTTTTGTTCATAACATGCGACTTGGAGGTAAATTATGACAATTAAAATCGGCATTAACGGTTTTGGCCGGATAGGCAAAGCATGTGTCCGTCTGGCGCACAAAAACCCGGAAGTGGAACTGGTGGCAGTAAACAGTACCCGGGACCCGAAAATGCTGGCTCACCTGTTGCAGTATGATTCCTTGTACGGCCGTATCCCATACCGGGTGGAAGCAGGCGATGGTGTACTATATATAGACGGCAAGGAAGTAAAAGTTCTGGCGGACAGGGATCCGGCCAGACTGAACTGGAGCGATTACGGCGTCCAGATTGTCATTGAAGCAACCGGAGCCTTTCGTCAGGCCAAAGAAGCCCGCAAACATCTGGGCGGCAGCGTGAAAAAAGTCATCATTACCGCTCCGGCTAAGGACGAAGATTTTACTGTAGTCCTGGGTGTCAATGAAGAGAGTTATGACCCGGCAAAACACCATGTGATTTCCAATGCTTCCTGTACGACCAACTGCCTGGCTCCAATCTGCAAGGTTCTGGACCAGAAATTTGGCTTTGTTAAAGGATTAATGACGACAATCCATGCGTATACTAACGATCAAAGGATCCTGGATGCATCTCACGGCGACCTGCGCCGTGCCCGGGCTGCCGCCCTTTCCATGATTCCCACCACTACAGGAGCCGCCCGTGCAGTCACGAAAGTCCTGCCAAATCTGGCAGGCAAAATAGACGGCTTTGCTGTACGCGTCCCGACTCCCACCGTTTCTCTGGTAGATTTAACCGCCCAAGTGGCAAGAAAAGTGACAGCGGAAGAAGTTAACGCTGCCTTTCGGCGTGCGGCGGAGAGCTGCATGGCAGGGATCCTGGGTGTCTCCGATGAGCCGCTTGTTTCCATAGACTACCGGGGGGACTCGCGCTCCTCGGTAATTGATGCTCTTTCCACCATGGTTATGCAGGACAACTTGGTGAAAGTGGTAGCCTGGTATGACAACGAATGGGGTTATGCCTGTCGTGTCCTGGACCTGGCAGTCTTTATTGGCAGACAACTCTAAATAAGTCGTACCGCCCGCTCCAGCGGGCGGCAATTATGATATGGGAGGTGTCCCCGTGCCCAAAAAAACCGTTAAGGATGTCGAGCTAAAGGACAAGCGTGCCTTTACCCGCGTTGATTTCAATGTCCCCCGGGCGCAGGACGGCAGTATCAGCGATGACACGAAAATCCGCGCTGCGCTCCCTACCATCAGCTACCTCCTGCAGCAAGGCGCCGCCGTCATTCTGGCCAGCCATCTGGGACGGCCCAAGGGGCAGGTGCAGGAAGACCTGCGGCTTAAAGCCGTGGCCGAACGCCTGGAAGAGCTGCTGGGGCAAAAGGTGGTTTATGTCGGTGAGGTGACAGGACCTAAAGTGACGCGGGCTGCTGAGGAACTGAAGCCCGGCCAGGTCATGTTGCTGGAAAATGTCCGTTTTCATCCCGGTGAGACGAAAAATGACCCCGAACTGGCCAAAATATATGCGGCTCTGGCAGACATTTTTGTTTCCGACGCCTTCGGGACGGCGCACCGTGCCCATGCATCCAATGTCGGTATTGCCGCATACCTCCCGGCTGTGGCCGGCTTTTTAATGGAGAAGGAAATTACCAATCTAAGCAGAATCTTACATGATCCGCAAAAGCCTGTCGTGGCCATTGTAGGCGGCAGCAAGACGGCAGACAAAATCGGCGTACTGACAAAATTCCTGCAGCTGGCCGACACCATCCTGCTGGGCGGAGGCATGGCCAATACTTTTCTGGCCGCCAAAGCTTATCGGCTGGGCAGGTCCCTGGTGGAAAAGGATCAGCTGCAGCAGGCGGCCGCCATCATGGAGACGGCGGAAAAACATGGCGTCAGGCTTTGTTTGCCGGTGGATGCTACCGTAGCTTACGACCTGCACGAGGCAAAAGGCGCCCGCAATGTCAGTGTAGACGCTGTGCCGGCCGACATGATGGTGGTTGACATTGGTGAAGAAACAAGGAAACTTTATGCCGCGTACATCCGCGAAGCCGGGACCGTCGTCTGGAACGGGCCGCTAGGGGTGTTTGAAACGGACGCTTTTGCCCGCGGGACTATTGCCATAGCGCAGGCCGTAGCCGGCTCGGACGCTTTTTCCGTGATCGGAGGCGGCGATGTAGTGGCTGCGGTAGAGAAGGCAGGCGTGGCGGGGAAAATATCCCATCTTTCCACCGGCGGCGGCGCTACGCTGGAATTCTGGGAAGGGAAGGAACTGCCCGGCATTGCAGTCATACAAAATTTGTAGGAGGCAAAAAATGCGCACGCCACTTATCGCAGCCAACTGGAAAATGCATAAAACCCTCGAAGAAGCAGTGTCTTTTGTGAGCCGCTTTGCCGTGCTGGCGCCGGAAAGAAAGATAGAAACTGTGATCTGCCCCGCTTTTGTCCATCTTGCCGCCGTGGGGGAAGCCTGCCGCAAAAATGGGATTAAGCTTGGGGCACAAAATCTTTTTTGGGAGGCAGCGGGAGCTTTTACCGGCGAGGTTTCCCCGCCCATGCTGAAAGATCTGGGCGTGGATTATGTGATCATCGGTCATTCCGAACGGAGGGAGCATTTTGCCGAAACCGACCAACAGATTTCCCGGAAAGTGAAAGCCGCTTTTCAGTTTGACCTGGTGCCTATTCTCTGTGTAGGCGAAACGTTGGAGCAGCGCCGGGCAAACCGGACAATGGAAGTGATTGCGGGACAGGTAAGCACTGCCTTGCACGGCCTGAATGCTGCCTCAGTCCGCAAAATGGTCATTGCGTATGAGCCTGTCTGGGCCATCGGCAGCGGCCTGTCTGCTGCCGGCAGTGACGCCGGCGCGGCGGGCAAGCGGATCCGTGCTGTAATCGGAGAAATGTTTAGCCTGGAAGCTGCCGACGCTGTCCGCATTCTGTACGGCGGCAGCGTGCAGGCGGAGAATATAGCAGATTTTCTGCGGGAGACGGAAATTGACGGCGCCCTGGTGGGGGGAGCCAGCCTCGCCGCAGACAGTTTTGCCCGGCTTGTCAGCAGGGCGCAGGAAGCGGTGACAGTATGAACAGGCCCAAACCTCTTGCCCTGATAGTGCTGGACGGCTTTGGTCTCAGCCGCAAAAGAAAAGGGAACGCCATCTACCAGGCCCGAGCCCCTTATTACCGGTACTTGCTTGACGCCTATCCCACGGCCCGGCTTAAAGCCAGTGGCGAGGCCGTTGGCCTGCCGGACGGGCAAATGGGCAACTCGGAAGTAGGGCATTTAAACCTGGGAGCCGGTAGGATTGTTTACCAGGATTTGACGCGCATTTCCAAAGCGATCCGCGAAGGCGACTTTTTTGCCAATAAAACTCTGCGGGCGGCTATGGAACATGTCAAACAGATGAATTCCGCTCTCCACCTCATGGGACTGCTCTCGGACGGCGGGGTTCACAGCCACCTGGAACATCTTTTTGCCCTGCTGGAGATGGCAAAAAAATACCGGCTGCAGAAAGTCTTTATCCATGCCTTTCTGGACGGCCGCGATGTAGGGCCGGTAAGTGCGCGCACCTACCTGACGGCGCTGGAAGACAAGATCCGGGAGCTTGGGGTGGGGGCGGTGGCAACCGTGGCCGGCCGCTATTATACCATGGACAGGGACAAACGTTGGGAGCGGGTGGAGCTTGGCTACCGGGCCATGGTATATGGGGAAGGGGAAATGGCAGCCACTTCCCTGCATGCCCTGGACAATGCCTACGACCATGATGAAACGGATGAATTTGTGAAGCCTACCGTGATTATTGGGAAGGACGGACGGCCGCTGGCCACAATTAACAGTCTTGATGCTGTCATTTTTTTCAACTTCCGTCCCGACAGGGCGCGCCAGATTGCAAGGGCGCTGACGGAAGCGGAATTCACCGGCTTTGACCGGGGGAAAACACCCCCTTTGCCTTATTTTGTCTGCATGACGCAATACGATGAAACCATTGCGGCTCCGGTGGCTTTCCCGCCGGAACATCCGCGCCGCACCCTGGGGGAAGTGGTGGCGGCGGCCGGCCTGAAGCAATTGCGCATTGCGGAAACGGAAAAGTATGCCCACGTCACCTTTTTCTTCAGCGGGGGCGAGGAAACTCCCTTCGCGGGAGAGGACAGGATTTTAATCCCGTCCCCCAAGGTTCCCACGTACAACCTGCAGCCTGAAATGAGTGCGCCGCAGGTGACGGAAAGACTTTTGCAGGAAATTGACCGCGATTATTATGACGTTATTGTTCTCAACTACGCCAATCCTGATATGGTAGGCCATACCGGCGTGTTGGATGCCGCCATTGCCGCCATTGAGGCTGTGGATCGCTGCCTGGCGCAGGTGGTGGAGGCTGTCCTGGCCAAGGGGGGGGCGGCCATCATCACCGCTGACCATGGCAATGCGGAGCAAATGACGGAAGGGAGAGGCGACCGTCCCTTTACGGCGCATACGGCGAACCCGGTCCCTTTAATTCTGGCTTCCCGCACGCCGTACCGCTTGCGGAAAAACGGCATCCTGGCCGATGTTGCACCCACCATGCTTGACCTGCTGGGCTTGCCAAAGCCGCAGGAAATGACGGGCACGTCCCTGTTGATTCGCAAAAAGGACAAGTGAAGCAAAGGAGGCAGATAAAATGACCGGTATTGTAGAGATTTTTGCACGGGAAATCCTGGATTCCCGCGGCAATCCGACCGTAGAGGTGGATGTGCTGCTTGAAGGAGGCGCGTTTGGCCGTGCCGCCGTTCCTTCCGGCGCTTCTACCGGTGCTTTTGAAGCGGTGGAGCTGCGTGATGGCGATAAAAACCGTTACCTTGGCAAAGGCGTTCTGCAGGCGGTTGCCAATGTGAACGAAGTGATAGCCCCCGCCCTCGGTGACATGGATGCCTTGGAGCAGGCGGAAATCGACCGCACACTGATTGCCCTGGACGGAACACAGAATAAAAGCAAGCTTGGCGCAAATGCCATTCTTGGCGTATCCATGGCCGTGGCCAAGGCGGCGGCCAATGCCGTAGGGCTGCCTCTTTACCGCTACCTGGGCGGCGCCACAGCCAGGCTTTTGCCCGTGCCTATGATGAACATTTTAAATGGCGGCAAGCATGCCGACAACAATGTTGATATACAGGAATTTATGATTATGCCCGTGGGAGCCGACAATTTCCCTGAGGCTTTGCGCATGGGGACGGAAGTTTTCCATCATTTAAAGAAAGTGCTGCAAAAACAGGGTCTGAATACGGCTGTGGGCGATGAAGGCGGTTTTGCACCCAATCTGGTATCCAATGAAGCCGCCCTGGAAGTGATCATGGAAGCCATTGTCTCTGCAGGCTACCGCCCCGGGAAGGACATTGCGCTGGCGCTGGATGCGGCAGCCACGGAAATGTACAGGGACGGCCTCTATCACCTGGCCGGTGAAGGCCTGCAGAAATCAGCCGCTGAGATGATTGCCTATTATGAAAAACTGGTGGACAGCTACCCCATCGTTTCCATTGAGGACGGCCTAGCGGAAGAGGACTGGGCAGGCTGGAAGGAGCTGACCAAAACGCTTGGCGGACGGATTCAGCTGGTGGGTGACGATTTGTTTGTCACCAATATGGAAAGACTGCAAAAGGGCATCGATGCGGCTACGGCCAACGCCATCCTGATTAAACTGAACCAAATCGGTACGGTTACCGAAACTCTTGACTGCATCAGGCTGGCGCAAATGTCAGGTTACAATGCCGTGATTTCCCACCGGTCAGGCGAAACGGATGATACAACCATAGCCGACCTGGCCGTGGCAACGTGTGCAGGGCAAATCAAAACCGGTGCACCTTCCCGCGTGGACCGTGTGGCCAAATACAACCGGCTGCTGCGGATTGCGGAAGAACTGGGAGAAAGCGCACTTTTTGCCGGCAACCCGTTTGCAAAGCCTGAATAAGGCTCAGAATAAGTTTGTTGTTTTTTGACAATCACTATGGTAGAATAGCTAGTGGCACAGCGCTAGGCTCACAAAGCCTGCTGCACATATTTTATTAGAGTGTTTGAGAGGGAGGTGTCCGGCGGCCGTGAGGATTGCTTTGAACGTGCTTTTGATTATTGTCAGTTTGGGGATGATCGCATCCGTCCTTTTTCAGTCGTCGAAATCTGCCGGCTTATCCGGGGTCTTCGGCGGAGCACAGACTTTTTTCAGCAAGAAAAAAAGTCTTGATGATTTTCTGGCCAAACTAACGGTGGTCCTTGCCGTCTTGTTTGTAGTTCTGGCCATAGGTTTAACTTCCTTGCAATCCTAACAGCAAACGCTTACTGCAGTTTTAAAGGCAGGCTGCCTGACCAGACAAGCCTGCTTCTGCTGCTGCCTGTATGCGTTATGGACAGAAATGAATAAAAAGGAGTAGAAGCATATGGATCTGATCTTTTACCTGATTCCGCTTGCCGGACTTGTCGGTTTGCTGTTCGCCTTCTACCTGGCGAGCAGGGTGAGCAGCTCCGAGCCCGGCAATGACCGCATGAAAGAAATTGCCCAGGCCATTCGCGAAGGCGCCATGGCATTTCTCAGCCGCGAATACCGGACGCTGATTATTTTCGTTATTGTCCTTTTTGCCGTTATTGCTATTTTCATTAACCTGCAGACTGCCGTCTGCTATGTGGTGGGTTCATTTGCTTCGGCGCTGGCCGGATTTATCGGCATGAACATTGCCACCAAAGCCAATGTGCGGACGACAAACGCCGCCCGCAAGGGCATGAATGAGGCACTGACACTGGCTTTTTCCGGCGGTGCGGTAATGGGCTTGTGCGTAGTCGGCCTGGGGCTGCTGGGACTGGGTGTGCTATACATAATCTGGCCCGATCCGGAAATCGTTAACGGTTACGCTCTCGGTGCCTCCTCCATTGCCCTTTTTGCCCGTGTAGGCGGCGGTATTTACACCAAGGCCGCCGACGTCGGCGCCGACCTTGTCGGTAAGGTGGAAGCAGGCATCCCTGAGGACGACCCCCGCAACCCGGCCGTTATTGCCGATAACGTGGGCGACAACGTGGGCGACGTAGCCGGGATGGGTGCGGACCTCTTTGAATCTTATGTCGGCTCCATTGTGGCTGCCATTACTCTCGGCCTGACCATCTACGGCATTACCGGCGTTCTGGTGCCCATGATTGTTGCCGGTACCGGCATTCTTGCCGCCATTATCGGCACGTTCTTTGTCAAAGCCAAGGAAGGAATCAAGCTGTCGTCCGCGCTGGAACGCGGGACACTGGTCAGCGGCTTGATCGTTATTATTGCTTCTTTCTTTATCATCCGGTACTATCAATTTGATTTCGGCGGACTCGGACCTTTCTGGGCTGTGATCTCCGGTTTGATCGCCGGCATTATCATTGGCCGCCTGACCGAGTACTATACCTCCGATCATTACCGGCCGGTAAGGCAAATTGCTGAAGATTCCCTCACCGGCCCGGCGACAAACATTATCGCCGGCCTGGCGGTGGGTATGCGTTCTACGGCTTTCCCTCTGCTCATCATCGCGTTGGCCATTTTGGTGGCCAACGCAGCCGCCGGCTTGTACGGGATTGCCATCTCCGCCGTAGGCATGCTGGCCACGGCCGGCATGACCATTGCCGTTGACGCCTACGGTCCCATTGCCGACAATGCAGGCGGCATTGCGGAAATGGCCGAACTGGATAAGTCTGTCTGCAATATCACAGACCAGCTTGACGCCATGGGCAATACCACTGCCGCCATCGGCAAGGGTTTTGCTATCGGGTCAGCCGCCCTGACGGCGCTTGGCCTGTTTTCCGCTTATACCCAGGCCGTCGGGATTGAATCGATCAACCTGACTTCGGCTGAAGTGATTATTGGCCTTTTGATCGGCGGTATGCTGCCTTTCTTCTTCTCCGCCCTGACTATGGAGTCAGTGGGGCGTGCAGCGCACAACATGATTGAGGAAGTGCGCAGGCAGTTCCGTGAAATTCCCGGCTTGATGGAAGGGAAGGCCAAGCCCGATTATGCCCGTTGCGTAGATATTTCCACCGGTGCGGCACTGCGCCAGATGGTCCTTCCCGGTCTGCTTGCCGTTATTGTCCCCTTGCTGACAGGACTGATTTTGGGAAGGCAAGCCCTGGGCGGCCTGCTTGCCGGCTCTCTCCTATCCGGTGTCCTTCTGGCCATCTTTATGGCCAATGCCGGCGGCGCCTGGGATAATGCAAAGAAATATATTGAAGGCGGCGCCCACGGCGGCAAAGGTTCGGAACCGCATAAAGCGGCCGTTATCGGCGACACTGTCGGCGATCCCTTTAAAGATACCTCGGGACCTTCCCTTAACATTCTCATAAAGCTGATGAGCATTGTTGCCTTGGTTTTTGCACCTGTTTTCCTGAAAATTGTTCCGCTGATTGAAAGACTGTTTTAAAGCAAAGGAGCGGCTGACGCCGCTCCTTTTCCTTGATTTTTCGGCGAAAAATGCTTGCGTTGCCGCATGTTTTCCGGTGACATTTGCGGCTAAAAAAAATGCAAATGAGTAAAACTTAAATATCACTTTTTGTTTTAATACTAAAGAAGAGAGGCAGAAAATGACTTTGGAAGAAAAAATTCTGGATTATATGCGCGAAGTCGCCTACAAGCCCTTGAAAATTGAAGAGCTGGCACATGAACTGGGCATTGCGGACAAGAAGGAAATCAAGCGTTTTCACAAGCTCCTGGAAGAAATGGAGCAGGCGGGCAAAATTATTAAAACGCGCTATGGGCGTTACGGTGTCCCGGAAAAAATGAATCTTGTGGTGGGAAAGCTGCAGGGGAATCAGGCCGGCTTTGGTTTTGTCATACCGGACAATCCTGATTTGCCCGATGTTTTCATCCCGGCAAGTCAGATGAACGGTGCCATGCATAATGACCATGTAGTGGCGCGCCTCGTAAAAGGCGGGCGGGGCAAAAGCACGGAAGGGGAAATTATCCGCATTTTAAAACGGCGCTCCGCATTGCTTGTCGGCCGCTATGAAGCAGGAAAACATTTCGGTTTTGTTGTCCCGGACGATCAGCGCATTTTCCAGGACATTTTTATCCCGAAAGCGGAAGCAAAAGGCCTGAAAAACGGCATGAAAGTCCAGGTCCGGATTACGCGCTGGCCGGAAAAGCGGCGCAATCCGGAAGGTGTGATTGCCGAAATCCTGGGCTACCCGGGCGACCGGGGCGTCGACACCCTGAGCATTGTTAAAAAATATGAACTCCCAGAAGAATTCCCGCCGGAAGTTAAAAAAGAAGCCCGGGCATACAGCCGTGAACTGTCGGCGGACGACCTTGAAGGCCGTCAGGATCTGCGCGATTTGGTTACTATTACTATCGACGGGGCTGACGCAAAGGACCTGGATGATGCCGTTTCCCTGCAGAAAAACAGCAGGGGAAACTGGGAGCTCGGTGTCCACATTGCTGATGTAGGGCATTATGTCAAGGAAGGCTCCGCCCTTGACCGCGAAGCATTTAGACGCGGCAACAGTGTTTATCTGGTAGACCGGGTGATCCCCATGCTACCTCCCGAGCTTTCCAACGACCTGTGCAGCCTGAATCCCGGTGTGGATCGCCTGACGCAAAGCGTCATAATGGAACTGGATGCACAGGGCAATGTCCTTTCGTATAATTTCTCTGCCAGTGTAATCCGTTCCCGGGAGCGGATGACTTATGATGCCGTCCGTGCCATTCTGGAAGACAAGGATGCCGGGCTGACCAAACGCTATTCCTCT